>JAEEGL016005837.1_pt1 | contig 44023 bp, 19 predicted proteins | sample 9134231 | NCBI WGS metagenome assembly JAEEGL01 (sample SAMN16246548, study PRJNA631951) | gut metagenome | biome: gut microbiome; feature: rumen; material: fiber-attached | host: Bos | place: Iran: Karaj | collected 2018-10
AACGATTTGTCTGCAAGCGGTAAAAGCGGGGTAAAATCCGTGCCGCCATCGTAATCCAGCGCGTCGATATATTGTAACAATGCTGCACGATTATCAAAGACAACGGGCGATTCGAGCACATTGCGAAATACATGCAATTCAAACATTCCGGAGTCCGGAATGCGTTCCAAAACCTGCCTGGCTTTTTGAATATCCTCTGCTTTCCGGCTGCCCGATGCATCCCAGATCACTCGCAGACGTGACAAATCCTGCGGCGATGCATTCACAGCTGCATCACCGGTGCGAATGCTTATCGCAAAGAAAGTCTCATTCGGGTCTTTCTCATTCCGTTCGACCGTCGCCACGACATCGGGCAATTTGGGCATCGAAATCAACAAATCTGAATCAGGCGTGATATGCTGATCAACGCTTTCAAATACCCATGCGGCCTGGGCCTGCTCAAACTGCGCATCGCCAAGACCACTCAAAACCGGTTTATCCACCCCGGGTATATCGACGAGAATGCGGATCTTTCTTTCGATAAGTTCCGATTTGACCATGGGCAGATGCAATGCCGTTGCGCCATTGGCACCAACCGTAAGCGGCATCGTGTATTGCAACCGAATCTGACGATAAGCACGAGGCATAATCGGATAAATCCGCGTCCTGAATGCATTTCCGTGCACGGCCTCAAGAAGCCCGGGGTCAACCCCCTTCTTCACCTCTGCCTCATAAGCCTGGCGTGCCACGCGGCTATCAACGACTGCCGCATCCACCATCTGATGGTGAATATCCATGCTGTCCACATCAATCGCATAGCCGTTCAACACGGCGCCTTCCGGCAGCGGAATCTCCAGATTGCCGCTGAATACGCGGTTATTCGGATTGCGGATGGTCATCTCTGTCGTCACATGGACATACATCCCCTGCACATGCGCATTCACATCATATTTTTCGATAAACGGCGCAGTTTCTTCGACTTTGAGATCTTCAGCTTCAAAATGCGGCGACATATCATTCGATCTCAAATCGACACCGGTAATTTCCCCAGTCTCAACCGGATAATTCACTTTGTTCGCACATCCGCCGCAAACCAGCGATATCAGCGCACCAGCCCCGATCACGCCAAACATATGTTTCATGGCTAAACGATACAGTTTCATCATCCCCTCCATTGGTGCAAAGTGAACAAGACTGTCCCGTTATACCCGAAACAGGGCGATAGCTCAATTGCATTCAGCCTGCTGCGCTTCTGCACATCTCCCGATACATTGGACCACTTCGTCTACAGCCCGCTGCATGATTTGATCGCGCGAACCATTCAGATGCAGGCAGCCTGTTTGAAAGATTGCGTGTTTTGGGCAGATAATGGCGTAACAAACCGTACCGACGCCATATCGGTTATCGCCGCCGGTGGGACCGGCGTAGCCGGTCGTTGCGGCAGCCCAGTCTGCCGCAAGCGCCTGCGCGGCACCGGCGGCCATCGCGACAGCGGTTTCACGGCTCACGATGCCATTGCGTTCGATAATCGCCGGCAGCACATGCAGCTGCCCCATCTTCACCTCGGGATGATAGGCCACAATACCGCCGCGCAGAATGGCCGAAACGCCCGGAACCTGCGCAAATGCATGGGTGAGCCCGCCGCCCGTGCAGCTTTCGGCAAACGATATGGTTTCATGCCGGTTTTTAAGGATTTCGACGATTTCTATAATGTTGGCGTTCATCATTCGGTTACCCCAAAACAGCGAGCCGTATGCGCCAACGGCGCATAGGCGAGTAGGGGCGGCCCCGTGTGGCCGCCCGCAAAGCAGCGAGCCGTATGCGCGTAGCGGCGGCCCTGTGTGGCCGCCCGAAGCGCATAGGCGAGTAGGGGCGGCCCTGTGTGGCCGCCCGATGCGCAGGCGGCCCTGTGTGGCCGCCCGATGCGCAGGCGGCCCTGTGTGGCCGCCCGCGCCGCATGGCGTATCGGCTTTGCCGATAGCCATGCCCCACCAATATACATCGTTTTAATTGGAAATGTTTTTTGATTCGATTACATTATATGAAGTGGTCGGTTGACCGCAGATTAGGAGGATGACGTTGAATAAGAAGCGCATTGCATACTGGGGCATCACCGGGGCGCTGATGGCGGCCTGTCTGAGCATGTCGATCGTCGAGCGCGGCGGGCGATATGAGTTTGAGTGGCGCGGGGCCGATTTGATGGCGCAGCCAAAGAACGACACGTACCACGAGCTGGCGGCGCTGCAGGTGTTTAACCGCGTGCTGCTGCAGCTGCAGCAGAATTACGTCGACGAATCGCGCCTCGATCCGTATCGGATGATCGCGTCGAGTCTGGACAATCTGCAGAAAAATGTGCCGGAACTGCTGCTCGTTTTCGACAAAAAAGTGAAGGAAAAGCCGACCAGAGTGACGGCGACCATTGGCGGGCAGACGCGGACGTTTTCGCTCGAAAAGATTAACAACCTGTGGGAAATGAGCCTGAGAATGCGCAGTATTCTGGCGTTTATTCAGGATTATCTGCCCAAGGATGCGAACCCGCGCGAACTGGAGTACGACGCGATTAACGGCATGCTTGAGGCGCTCGACCCGCACAGCGTGATTCTGTCGCCCGAAGTTTATCAGAGCATGCTCGAAGGAAATCGAGGAAAATTCGGCGGCCTGGGCATTGTCGTGCGGATGATTGACGGCGTGCTCATCGTCGTCGAACCGATTGAAGGCGATGTGCCGGCCAAAAAAGCCGGGATGCAGGAAGGCGACCAGATTCTGACGATCGACGGCACCCCGACGCTGAATATGAATATTTCGGAAGCCGTCGATTTGTTAAAGGGCGAACCCGCGACGACCGTGCATCTGACGGTGATGCGAAAGGGCTGGAAAGCGCCGAAACCCATCGACGTCGTGCGCGCCGAAATCAATATTCCAAGCCTCGAATCCGCGCCGCTGAAAAATAAGATTGCCTATATCAAGCTCAAGAGTTTTCAGGGCAATTCGCAGAGCGACATGCTCAAGGCGCTGAACGATTTGAATAAAAAGATGGGCGGCATCGAGGGACTGATTCTGGATTTGCGAGGGAATCCGGGCGGTTTGCTCGATCAGGCGGTGCTGGTTGCCGACAATTTCCTCAATTCGGGAACGATTGTGACGACGGTCGGCGTGAACGATGTGCTGCAAAAGCCGCGATCGGCATCGAACAAGACGACGCAGCCCGATTATCCGATTATTGTGCTGATGGATTCTTCGTCGGCCTCGGCATCCGAAATCGTCGCAGGTGCGCTCAAAAACAACGAACGCGCGCTCATCGTCGGCGATACGAGTTTTGGCAAGGGCAGCGTTCAGGTGCTGTATGAACTGCCCGACAAATCAGCGCTCAAGATGACCATCGGACAGTATCTCACGCCCGGCAACGTGTCGATTCAGTCGGTCGGCATCGTCCCCGATATCAAGCTCGTTCCGATGCTCGCATCGGCCGACGGCATCGATTTGTACCCCAAACCATGGGTGCGGCGCGAGGAAACCCTGGGCAGCCACCTCGACAACCAGAATGCCGCGCGCGACCAGAAAACAAGCTATAATCTGCGTTATCTGTCGCAGCGCTACTCGATATCCGAAGACGATATGGACGACGATTCGGTGATTACGCTTGAGGATATCGACAAAATTATCAAGAATAAGCCCAAATCCAACCAGCCGCAGGATGATCCGCAGGTGCGCCTGGCCTCAGAAATTCTGAGAAAGATTGGCAAGGTCCACGAGCGTCCCGCAATGATTCAGCAGTTTGCGGATGGCGCCAAATCGCTGCAGGCCGAAGAAGACGCCGCGCTCACCGAACAGCTCGCGAAACTCGGCATCGACTGGGCCGACGGCAGTCAGCCGCAGGTGATTCCGCTCACGCTCGAGCTTTCGACCGACAAGACGGATAACGCGGTCATCGCTGGCGAAGATTATACGATCACCGCAAAAGTCACCAACCGCGGTTCGAATCCCGTTTACCGCATCGTTGGACGGACCGAATCGACGCTCGGACGCGCAAACGACAAGGAATTCATCTTTGGAAAAATCGATCCGGGCCAGACTGTATCCCGCGATCTCAAGATTAAAACCAATCATGCGCAGTCTTCTCGCGTCGACAATTTCACGCTCAGGCTCTATGCAGATGATGGTTCACCGATACCCGAACACGTGCTGCAATCCGACAGCATCTTTCTGACGACGACCGCGATTCCACAGCCAGCATTCACCATCCATTACGCGATTCTGGACGAAGACGGACAGACCAAACAAACCGGCAACAGCCTGCTGGACGACGACGAAACCGTGAAAATGCGCGTATGGGTGAGCAACGATGGCGTCGGAACTGCCGAAAAACCTTTGATCTTCATCAAAAATAAATCGAAGGAAATCAAACTGGTGGATGCGCGTTCCGAAACCGAGGCGCTCAAAACCGGCGACAGACTGTATCGCGATTTCGTGTTCAAAACGACCGAAGTCAGTCAGAATGATATCCAGATGGAACTGCATGTTTACGACAAAGCCAGCACCCACAGCCTGGTCGAACGCATCGCGTTCAAAACGAGCAAATCCACAGATTTGGGTGATACCAAAGTCCAGCATGTCGATGGTTCAAAGCTGATCACCGAATCGACAAAACTCTATGTTTCACCCACCTCCAAATCCAACTCGCTGATGTCGGTTCCGCCACAGACCATCGTGAAAACCGATGCGATTGTTGGGGAATATACGCATATCCACGCGGGCGATCAGCTCACGGGATGGGTCGCGACCACAGCACTCAAAGACGCCGACGGCGACGCAGCGCCAATGCCCATCGAAATCCAGACGATATCGACGATTCCGCGCATCACGCTCAAACAGATGCCGCACTATACCGAAGAATCATCTATCGATGTCGAAGCTGCACTCGAATCGTGGGCACCGCTGATGGATTATTACATCTACACCGCCTCCGAAATCGATCACACCTATCAGTTCGAAAAAGTCGCCTATTCGCCGCTTTCAAAAGACGACAAATCGCTCAAAGCGACGGTCCCGCTGCAGCCCGGCCTCAACTCGATCCGGCTCTATGTGCGCGATACGAACAAGAGCGAAGCGCACGAGACTGTGCTCGTCTACCGAAAGGCTGAAAAATAGATGAAATTTAAAATACAGTCCGAATTCTCAGCCTGCGGCGACCAGCCCGAGGCCATCGAAAAACTCGTCCAGGGTCTTGAAGATGGCCAAAGAGCGCAAACGCTTCTGGGCATCACCGGCAGCGGCAAGACGTTTACAATCGCCTCGGTGATCGAACGCGTCCAGCGGCCGACGCTCATCATCGAGCCCAACAAAACCCTGGCCGGACAGATCTTTACCGAGTTCAAATCGCTGTTTCCCAATAACGCCGTCGAATATTTCGTCTCTTACTACGACTATTACCAGCCCGAAGCCTATATCCCCGCATCGGGCCTGTTCATCGAAAAAGACGCACAGATCAACGACGATATCGAGCGCATGCGTCTTTCGGCCACCCACAGCCTGCTCACGCGCAACGACGTGATCATCGTCGCGAGCGTTTCGTGCATCTATGGTCTGGGCACGGCCGATTCATACCTCAAAATGCGCGTGGATATTGCCGTCGGCGACATCATTCCGCGCGACGCCTATCTGCGCAAACTCACGCGCATCCAGTATTCCCGCAATCAGTACGAACTCGAGCGAGCGACGTTCCGGGTGCGCGGCGACGTAGTAGAGGTTTTTCCGGCATACGAAAGCGAACGCGCGTTCCGCATCACGTTTTTCGGAGACGATGTCGAAAGCATCCAGGAAATCGACCCGCTGCGCGGCTGCGTTTATGCCGATGTCGATAAACTCACGATATTTCCTGCAAGCCACTACGTCGTCACCGACGAAATGCGCCAGAAAGCCCTGATGACGATAAAAGCGGAGCTCCAGGAACGCATCGAATTCTTCCGCCAGACCGGCAAACTCGTCGAATGCCAGCGCATCGAGGAGCGCACAAACGAAGATATCGCCAACATCGCGGCGCTCGGCTATTGCTCGGGCATCGAGAATTATTCGCGCCATCTCACCGGCCGCGCCCCCGGCGAAGCACCGCCCTGCCTCATCAATTACTTTCCCGACGATTTTCTCGTCGTCATCGACGAAAGCCATGTGAGCGTCCCGCAAATCGGCGGCATGTTCCGCGGTGATCGCGCCCGCAAACAAACCCTCGTCGAATACGGATTCCGCCTGCCCTCGGCACTCGACAACCGCCCGCTCAATTTCGACGAATTCGAATCGCTCGTCAAACAGGTCATCTACGTCTCGGCCACGCCCGGCGACTACGAAATCGAGCAATCCCAGGGCGAAATCATCGAGCAAATCATCCGCCCAACCGGCCTGCTCGATCCCATCCTCGACGTCCATCCGGCCGTAGGCCAGGTCGACGATGCCGTCGCCGAAATCAAGCCCGTTGTCGATCGCGGCGACCGCGTGCTCGTCACCACGCTCACAAAAAAAATGGCCGAAGATCTCACCGAATACCTCAACGAGGCCGGTGTACACGCCAGATACCTGCACTCCGACATCGACACCCTCGAACGCGCCGCATTACTGCGCGATCTGCGCCTGGGGCAATTCGACGTGCTCGTCGGCATCAATTTGCTGCGCGAAGGTCTCGATCTGCCCGAAGTCGCCCTGGTCTGCATCCTCGACGCCGACAAAGAAGGATTTCTGCGTTCCAAACGCTCGCTCATCCAGACCATCGGCCGCGCCGCCCGAAACGCACAGGGCCGCGTCATTCTATACGCCGATCACATCACCGATTCGCTGCGCGATGCCATCGCAGACACGCGCTATCGGCGTTCACACCAGGAAGCCTTCAACGAAGCCCACCACATCATCCCCAAAACCATCGTCAAAGAAGTGCAGGACCTCGAAAAACACATCCCCGATTACAAGCCCGATGAGGAAAAACAAGCCGATAACAATACAAAGGCAGCCGACATTCCCAAACGCATCGAAGCCCTCACTGCCGAGATGAAAGAAGCGGCCAAAAACCTCGATTTCGAACGCGCCGCCGACCTGCGCGACCGCATCAATCTGCTGCGCACACGAATAGAATCAAAGAAATAGTATAGTTTTTGTATATTTCTATGCGCCGGCTATTCGTGCTGCGCACGAATACGCCTTGCGGCCCGGGCTATCTGCGATACGCCCGGGCAACGATTCCCAAACCCAGGCGCATCATCCAGGTTTCACGCGCGCACCAAAACTTACTATTTGTAGTACGGATGCCCGTTCTTATCGACATAATACGGTCTGCCATTGGGATCGAGGTAATAATGCTCGCCATTGCTGTCGAGATAATAAACCTGACCATTGGCATCCAGATAGCCCTGTGGCGGCTGAACCGGAGCTGCTGCAGGCTGCGCGACTGCCGCCGGTTGCGCAACTGCTGCAGGCTGTGCCTGAACTGCAGGAGCTGCCGCAGTATCCGTCTTCTTCTTGGTGGGCGGATCATTGTGTATCACCTGGCCCGATTTCGGGCCATACACCCACAACAATGGCACCAAAATTAAGATGCCGAGGATTAACGGCGCGACCTTGATTTCTTTTGAAATATAGCAGGTACGGCGCTCTCCGGCCTCATCCAGATAATAACAGTTTGGCTCACTCCACACACCGTTCGAAAGCTCGATGGTCGCACCGGGCGTCCTGCCGATATGCTGTCCATCCACATAAACCTCAACCGGTGTATTCGTCGCAGTAAAATGCGTCGTCGTTGAACACGATAAGACAAGCATCGATAAAACAAGCAATCCGGCTACAAAACGCTTCTTCATATAATCCTCTAACCACCCAAAGCGACAGATACACTTCAAAACAGAAGTGCTCAAGCATCAAACACTGCTGGTCCTGCATACATGCAGTCAACCATAATACCGCCGGTACTTATAGTCCCGTGATGCAGCACAATCAAGTTTATTGTTGGTGCCAGAACCGCCGCGTTTATCGATTCAGCCATCGACAATGAACGCCATCGGCGTTCAATATCAATAGCCCCCGGTTAGAGCCACAGACGGCTACCGGGGGATCAAAGCGTTCACATGCCTTCTCTTTCCCAACTTTTTTCCAGCCCTGTGGGCTGGAAAAAAGTGATTCTCACGATATTTCAACACAGCCATATTATTCGGCCAAAGTGCAAAAATCGGTCACGAGATCGGTCACGCTGGATGGAATCAAAATCGTATATGTGCCAAACGTCAATGTACACTGCATCCGTTTGCCCGAAAAATACATGGACGTTGGAAATTCAGTGCCGTTCAGTACAATTGCCTCGCCTGGTCCTTCACAATAGCCATTATAATTCGCCTTGCACCCTTCTTTGTAATAATACGCATAATACGCAGTCGAAGTCACATCACCAAAGTAGAATGCGTTCATTTCACCGCTCACCTTGCTGAATGAATAAACATTTCCTGCAGGGAAAGAACTGGAACCGGTATAACGCTTTCCGACAAATCCGCAGGCATGTGCGTATGTCGATATCTGGTTTGCTGCGAAACAACCGGAATATCCCGCCATTCCATCAGAAAGATGCTCACCGACAAAGCCGCCGGCATCCACATATCCGCTCACATCGCCAAACGCACCGCACGATGAGAAACTGCTGTAATCAGAACGGCCAACAAAGCCGCCATGTCTGGATGCCCCCATACTGCTCGAAGATACTTTTGTGCGGGCAACACTGCTTGTTATGGAGCTTTCAGTCGCTTCACCCACAAATCCGCCATTTATATCCTGTCCGCTCTCGACACTCCCCGAAGCCCTGCAGTGCGTCAGTTTCGATGATTTAATGGCACCGGCAAAACCGCCCAGAACAGAATAACCTTTGACCTTATTATTTTCTGCACTCACATCTTTGATCGTCTCTGTATTTTCAAGAATGCCCAACACGCCGCCGCACACTGAACGACAGGAAATCGTACTATTCTTCACAATTTCACCGAGCGACGCCAGTGAAATTTTATCCGCAGAACCGACAAGTCCACCCGCATAGTCTTCTGCCGCAGTCACGACAACCGTCACGCTGCCAAGAGAGATTGAACTGCCCGATGCTTTGCCAATCAAACCGCCAACATTGCTTCCTGCAGATGTAATATTTTCCGAAGTGATTGAAAAAGTATAGAATAAACTCTCCGAATCCACACCGACCATACCACCGACATTGCTGCCGCTATTCTTCACCGTTACGCTGCCGCTCACATCAAAAATATAACTATTCACCGACACATTTGCCAGTCCGCCGATATCTGATTTCGTTGTATCAATCGTCGTTGTATAACGCAGACCAGAGATCTGCGCGTTATCAAGATACCCAAAGATACCAGTCGTCGCATTGTCGATCACCAAAGTTGCGCCGCCCGAACCAGTAAAGACACCACTAAACGGATTCGATTCTGTACCAATTCCTGTTGTGAGGCTGGTAATACGAATACTTGTGCCCAGTTTATAGGCATTGTCCGCGTTATCAGACGGATAAACGCTGCCGCTGTTAATTGCGCTGCGCACAGAGTCAAACTCCGACGCACTGTTGATACAATAAGCCAGCACTTCGCCACCCTGCGGCGGCACATAGAAAACGTATGCAGTGTCCGAACAGGAAGTGGATTTCACGCAGCTTGTACCACTCAGCTTGTATCCCTTATCACATGAATAGACGCAGCTTCCGCCGCTGCATTGAACACTGCCATTCGTCGGCGCGCTGCACGCAGTCCCGTTCACCCAGGCGCCATTTGTACACGTGCGAGGCGTCAGGCCGCTGCAGCTCTTTGTATTGTTCACGCAAGCGCCGCAGTCTGTTCCACTGCTGTTGCACGAATAACTGCTCGAACAGGCGCTCTGCGATCCCCATACACCGCCGCTGCATGTCTGTTTGTAGCCAGTCGTTCCGGAATTTGTACATTTCGTCGAGGTCCCGCTGCATTCGTCGGCCACACAGCTGTTGCCCGAAACATGCATTCCTGCACTGCACGAAGTACAGCTGCCACCGCTGCAAATCTTTGATGATTCGCAGGCCGTGCTGCCGCTCCATACGCCCCCCGAACACGTCTGCGGCGTACGTCCGGAACACCGTTTGGCGCCATTTGTACAGTCATCCGGCGCACAAGTGTTTCCCGATATATGATATCCTGAATTGCACGAAAAACTGCATGTGGTTAACCCATCATGCGTGATTGTACCGTTGCTGACATCGGGACAGCAAATCGCACCATTATCGGTAAATCCTGAATTACAAACATAGCTGCAGCTGCCGGCACTGCAAATTGCCTTACCATTCAAAGGCGCACCACAGGACAATCCATTCACCCATGCGCCACCGGAGCACGTGCGCGGCGTTGTGCCAGAACACCCCTTTTCACCATCCACACATTCACCGCAGTCCGAACCATCCGATTTGCACGAATGATTGCCGCTGCATGTCGCGGGGCTGCCCCAAACGCCGCCGCCACAAACCTGCCGCGCCCCCGTTGTGCCCGTGTTGACGCATTTCGTCCTGCCGTTTGTGCATTCGTCCTTCACACAGCCGCTGCCTGACTCATGAAATCCGTCGTCACACGTATAACTGCACTCGCCCGCAGTGCTGCAGGAATTCGAAGCATTCGCCACATTGCATTCCCTGCCGTGCGTTCCGCAGTTCAATGTGCTGTTGATTTCACATCCCCCATCAAAAATATGGTAGTTGTTGTTGCAGGCACCGGGCTGACACTTCCCCGCCGGACACGCAGGCGTGCCGTTGAGAATCGTGCATACAGACTCATGTGCTCCGCAATTCGAGGGGCTGTCTGCTTCACATGCATTCAAATAGCCATGATAATTCGAATTGCATGATGTGAGCGTACAGGTCCCCGTCGGGCATTCAGCACTGCCATTATCAATCTGGCACACGACCTCATGCCCCCCGCAATTCTGCAAATCATCGGGTTCGCAGCTGTTGTTGTAAACATGATACCCAGATTCACAGACCTCGACCTCACAAACACCGCTGTTGCAAATAAATGCCTCGCCATGCACGATCTTCGCGCTGTCGCATGGACTGCCGCCGCAGTTTTCAAGATTGTCCGAGGTACAGGCCATCCCGCGCTCCGATTCGTGGAAACCGCTGTCACATGTGAATTCGCATGCGCCGCCCACACAGCGGTTCGTCGCATGGCCGACATCACAGAAGTTGCCATGCTCGCCGCAATTCTCCAGATTATCCGCCTCACAAGTCTTGCCGAATTTATGATAGCCTTCGGCACACGAAAAGTCGCAAACGCCGCCCGCACAACGGATTTCGCTGGCATTCTCAAACATCCCGTTACAATTGTCCCGCTGTGCACCGCAAACTTCCGTGCTGTCTGATTCACAGCGCATCAAACCCTCGCGCTCAACAGGATGATAACCTGCAGCACACGCCGTCATCACGCACTGGCCATCCAGACATTCGCCAGATTCCCAGCCTTCGATTGACAAACAGTTCGTTTCGCAGTCACCGCAATGCTCTACCGAACTCAGCGAAAAACATATATCGTATTCACATCGCTTCGAACCGCGTGCGCAATCACAACTGCCATTCAGACATATCTCATTCTTAGCCTGTGAACAAATGTTCAGTCTGCAATCATTACTCGTTGCACCGCAATAAGTTCCGCTCGTCATCGGATCGATGCATGTTCCGAAGCAATTAATCATATTCTCGCCAGGACATGCCGACACGCACTCATTCACCGAACAAATCGGCGCATTATCCGTCAGCGTACAATTCTGGCAAAAATCACCGCAGCACTGGTCGGACGTCTGACACGAATCGTTTACAAGCGAAAAGCCTTCATAACAAGACTCGGCAATGCATCTCCCCAGCGCCGTACATTCAGCATCCAGAAAGCCCGGATACGCATCATGGTCCAGACAATTATTATCATGCGTTCCGCAATGATTCAGCGAGTCCAGCTCACAGTCGCCATTATAAACATGCGTGCCCTTTGGACACGATTCCTTGCGCGCGCTGCAAAACGCCTCACCGTTCATCGTGCGGCAATACGGCGCATCAAGCGGACACACGCCATAGTCCAAATAATAATCGTATCGCGCATCCGCCCCGCGCGCTATCGTCGCGCCCGAATTCAGCTGAACATACGCCGCATCACACTGGTCGCCAACCGCAATCGGCTCCTCAAGCGTACAACCCGCCATCGACGAAACAACACAAGCACTCAAAATCAGGTATATTGCTGTCTTTTTCATACAGTATCTCCATGCGCCGTCATCCCCCAAATCGACGCTATCTATCACACAGTTCTTATAAATGCACTTCAAATTGGGAAATTTTTCTACATTTCTGTTTTCGGTTTGTGCCGCTATCTCGCTTTGCTCGATACGCGTCACTAAAAAAGCCGCTATTGCGCCGCGCGACGTTCGGTCGAACGTCACGACTGCACAATACGCGGCTTTTCGCATGCACTGGCCATGCTATCGGGCTTTCGCCCGATACGCATATCATTCCCACCTATCTGCACACAGAAGGAGGATAAGCATCATCTATCACCGGCAACTTGATTTCTCCACCCGCTATTGTACAGGTTTTTTCTGAATACGGATCTCCAAGTCCATCATTCAGCGTCATGGAATCATCCACACGCAAAGTATTGTCCTTGATATAGAAAGATTTCAAATCATCCATATAATCGCTGCTGTCAAATCCTACCGCAACACCCGCAGGATTCGACATATACACATTCATGTCACTATTGTAGTAGCTGTTTTCAATACTCGCAGCCCCCGAAATACCTACAAACGCACCACATTCATTCGTATTGCCGCACAAAACCTCGCCACTGGCATAACAACGCGTAAAACTCACACCATCTGCCCTGCCCGCAAAACTACCAGCAAGACTGTCACCAAACGGAACTACAAAGGCATTCGAATAACAATTCGTGTATGAATCTGATGTTGAATCCCCAACAACACCACCAATACGTATCTTGCCATTCACTTCACCAAACACACCACAGCGCTCGTGATTTGAGTTGGTTGAACAGCCGGTAATACCGCCAACGCCTGATGCCTCTGCCGCATTTATAGTAACACTGGCATAGCACGTATCATACTGACATTCCATACATTCTCCTGAAATGCCACCAGTACAGCCGCCTGCACTTTCTATCGTAACATTGTTGACATATACTTTATGGAATGATGTATTCTGCATCATTTCACCGCCAATACCACCACAATAGCCTGTGCAAACCATTGTTGAGTTTTCTACATAACCATCGTCTATAATGAAACCACTTCCCGAATAACCGACCATACCACCAGCATTACCATCTGCTGTAATTTGTGCATCCTGAACATAACAGCTGATGATCTGTGTATTTTCTGCACCACCAACCAAACCGCCAACATCTTCATAATCAGACTCAATCACCAGGTTACGCGCATAACTGTAATATATTGTACTGCCACTGTCAAAGGCCACAATTGCACCAACCTGTGAACTCACACTATTCAATTTGGATGATTCCACCTGGATTTCCTGAAAATGTGAGTTCTTCGCATGGCTAACAAATGCAGACACACCACTATGACCATTACCGTTGATATCGACCCGTAAATAGACATTGTTAAAAACGGAATCCTCTGCATACCCGAATATACCATAATAATCCGAATCCGCTTCCAGAGGCGCGTCTGTATACAAGTCATATCCATCCCCAAAGAAAACACCTTTAAATGGGTTGGATTGCGTCCCTATTGGTTTCCACGACGAACCCGTTATCACGACATTGTCCATCAAAATGTACGCATTATCACCATTGTCATCCGGAAATACTTTGCCATCGTTGACTGCATCAGCCACAGCGCGAAGATCATCTTCGTTCTTTATACAATAGGCTACGACATTGACATATGTACCATCTTTAAGCGAATTCGATATATCATAATATCCTGTCGTTTCACATGAGTTGCCATTAGGCACACAAGCACCGCCACTCACGCTGTATCCACTAATGCACGCAGTTGCAAGACATCTGCCCCCCGCACACTTCACAGCCGTTGAATACGGCACCCTGTCTTTTGTGCACTTTGTCCCACAATTACCGCAATTATTAAGATCCGTTTGCTTGCTCACACAGTTAAATCCTGTGCCCGGACAATAGCCGTCCACACACATCCAGCTGCATCCAGTGCTGTCATTGCATAGCGGCGCACCATTTGTTGGATAGCTGCATGTCTCATCAACCTCCCACGCTCCATTATCACATACCTGATATATGCCATCCCCATCACACTGATATGCTCCATCGGTACACTCATCCAAATCACAATCACCGTGGCCATTCGGGTGACAACCTGAGGAACATACCGGAATGTAACACGTTCCTGTATTGACGTCGCATGCAAATGCGCCACACGGACCAGGATCTGGACATGCGTTGTCATGTGCGCCACAGTGGTTATTGTCATTCCGCTCACAAGTTGAGTGATAATCATGATATCCTTGCTGACATGTCATAGCAAAACAGACACCGCCATCGCAAACAGCCACCTCGGCTCCCGGCACTGTCGTCGAATCACATACATGACCACAGCGGCCACAATTATTATCATCTCTGTCAAACTCATCGTACCCCATGCACCGGCCGTTGCAATACGAATAATCATCCTCACAATCCCAGTTGCATCCGAATCCTTCTTCACACTCATACCACGCATTGCTCACCGGAGCTGAACAATACTCATCTACCTCCCACTCCCCTCCGTTGCATACCAAAGATACCTCATTTCCATCACACGTTTGGTCACCATCATTACATTCATTAGGCACACACACACCACTGCTCAGATGGCATGAAGACACGCAGCCTCCAAGCTCACACTGACCACTGTTAATGTTGCACGTTCGATAATCACATGGCCCATTAGTACAGCCATCTCCATGCCCACCACAGTTGACTTCATCGTTCGCTTCACAGGTATTCAAATACACATGTGTTCCTGTTTCACATGCATTACAAACACCGCCACTGCATATCTTATCACCAGCACATTCCGAATCGCCGGTCCATGTGTTGTTGGTACAAACCTGCGGCGTTCGGCCGGAACAGCGCTTGGCTCCTTCAGTCGCGCAATACACGCTGTTGGGCACACAGGATGTGCCATTGCTCGTATAGCCACTATCGCATTGAATACCACAGCGGCCTCCGGTACATGTCGCTTCGCCGTTGTTAGGCTTTGTACATCTGTGATCGTGTGTGCCACAATTGGTCACGCTGTTATCTTCACATTGATTGCCATACACATGCTGATTCGTTCCGCAGCTGCCACAGCTGCCGCCATTGCACACCAGATTCGCATCGCACGCCGAACTTCCTGCCCATGCGCCGTTTGTACACGTTTGCGGTATGCGGTCCGAACATTGCTTCTGGTCATTGATGCAGCTGCCGCATCCAGTCCCGCCGCTGTTGCAGGATGCATTGCCGCTGCAGGTGCTTTGAATTGTCCAGATATTATCCACACATTTCTGCATCTTACCCGTTTTGCCGTCGTTCCAGCAGCGAGTGGCGTCGATTTGGGTACAATACAGGTTATTGGGAATACAACGGCCGCCATGACTCGTGTAACCTGTATTGCAGTCGATTCCACAGCTGCCGTTTGTACATACCGCTGTGCCATTGTCCGGCTCCGGGCACCGGTTCCCAGATGAACCGCAATTTGCAACGCTGTCGGCCTCACATGCATTGCCAGACAAATGGTAGTTCGATTCACAATCCGTTACCTTGCAAACTCCGTTATCGCATACAAATCCGGACCCATTGGGAATCTGGTTCTTGCCGCAAACGCTGCCTCCGCAATTGTCCAGATTGTCACCGGAACAAGCCGTATGGGTCTCATTTTCATGGAACCCGGAATGGCATGCAAATTTGCATTCTCCATTATCACAGCTGTTTTCTGCATTCGTCACCGCACATGATTTTCCATGCACACCGCAGTCGGTCACGCTGTTGATTTCACACGTCTGCCCAAACTCATGGAATCCGCTGTCGCATGAAAATGTGCAGCTCCCGGATGTACAGGTGTTCGATGCATCCGCCACATTGCATGCATTGGTACACGATCCGCAATGTTCCTTGTTTGATGTCAAATCGTAGCAAACGCCGTCACAATCCGTATAATCCGGCTTGCAAGCAAAGCCGCAGCCCGAAACATTATCGCACGCAGCAACTGCATTGTTCACGGTTGTCGTACACGTCTCGCTCGTCTTCCAGGCATTGTTCTCACAAATCAGGAAATCGAGACCATTGCATTTCGTCTGGCCGTTTTCACAGATCTGCGGCTCACACCCGGTTCCATCCTGCGTCTTTACATAACCCTGCATACAATTAAATGCGCAAACGCCGCCATCACATGTATTCTGGGCGAGCTCAACATTGCACGAAGTCGCGCAGCTGCTGCAGTGGCTGGCACTCGTGTTCAAATCATAGCAAACGCCATCGCAATCCGTATATCCGTCATCGCAGACACATGTCGATGTACTGCGATTGCAGTGCTGATGCGGACCACAGATATTATCAACGGAACCACACTGTTCTCCGCTGCTTTCAATACAGATGCCATCGTACAAAAAGTAACCCGCCTCGCAGCTGTTTACCTTGCAGATGCCTTTATCACAGGCCAGCTCATTGTAATGTTCAAACAGAGCACGGCAATTCTCCTTGCCATAGCCACAGCGTTCGATGGTATCTGCCTCACATTGTTTTTCGCCAGTATCCGACACCACCAGATGGTGCCCGACGCGACACGCATCCAGCTTGCAAACGCCCGATTCACATCTGCCGTCACGCCAGCCATCCATCGCTGTACAATCGTTATCACAACTGCCGCAATGCTCTGTGGTGCGCAAATCCGTACATACATCATTGTCGCAGCGCTCAAACCCGACCGGGCAATCGCAGCGCTTGTTTATACAGGTTTCGCCTTTTTCAACTCTGCATATATTGAGCTGGCAGCTTTGGTCAGACCCGCAATACGTGCGGCTTGTTTTTGGATCGATACAGCTTCCGCCGCAGTTAATCTCACCCTCTCCCGGACACACAGACACGCATGTATCCACCGAGCACAGAGGGCTGCTTGTCGTCAATGTACAATTCTTGCAATAGTTTCCGCAGCACTGGTCAGCAGACTGGCATGATCCGTCAACCAGGGTGTAACCATCGTGACAATCTGTTGCCACACAAACGGCCTGCGCATTGCATTCTGCGCGATACCAACCGGGGCTGGCCAGGCAATCAGTACCATGTGCGCCGCAGTTTTCAACACTATTTGGTTCACAATCGCCCTCAAATAAATGGGTATTATCCGGACAGGCTTCTTTTCGTGCACTGCAGAATTCCTCGCCATTCATCGTTCGGCAAAACGGGATATCCGGCGGACATGCGTGGCCTGCGAAATAGTAATCATATTCGACGCTGTCACCTGGATGAACCACCTCACCGGAATTCAACTGGAAATAGGATGCGTCACAGCGTTCGCCGACTGCCCTCGGCTCTTCCAGAGTACACCCGACAACCATTGCCATCGCGCATATCAGCAGAAGATAACTAATTCTCATACTCACACAATCCTCCAGAATGTACACGTCCACTCCCCCAATTATAGTGTAACAAAATCATTCTTTAATGTATAGAACATTATTTATACATGTGCTTCAAAAAAAACATTACATTGCCTTGTCGTGTCGCTATTTTCCGTAAGACATGTAGCTACATGTCTTACGGAAAATACGCGTCACTAAAAAAGCCGCTATTGCGCCGCGCGACGTTCGGTCGAACGTCACGACTGCACAATACGCGGCTTTTCGCATGCGCGGGCCATGCTATCGGGCATTCGCCCGATACGCATGGCTTCAATACACACTATACGGATACAGCCACATATAACAATCCCCCGGATCGAGATTCTCTCTTTGACATGCCTCCTCATTTACACATACCAAATCAGTATAATTTGGATCACCGCAGTTCACGACTTCTGCCGACATTTTTACACATATATTTGCATAATTCGGATCTTCGCATTCTTCCAGTGAAAAACACTCCAAATCCAGAATATTGCCGTTTGAATCCGGCGGCACCTGATATCCCCAGTCTATACATGTATAGAAATTATACAGACACCTATCATATACAGGTGTCTGATCTTCAAATTTGCACTGGGTCACATGGCATTCACCATCCCTGCACTCGCCATCGAGCCATCCATATATCTTGGTACAATCGATGCCATTATCGCCGCATTGATAAATGCTCCAACCACCGATGCATGAACCATCTTCACACATACCACCGGGCGCGCACTTCACATCGCAGCCGCCACAATTGTTATTATCCCAGAAGACATCTATACATGCACCATGGCAATATTCAAGATCGCCATCACACCATGTCTCATCGCGTTCACATGTTTCAGGCCATGAATCCGAAATATGATACCCTATTTCGCAGCTCTCTACATAGCATGTGCCGCCGCACCCAACTGTTCCATGTTCTACTGCCGGGCATTTGTATCCATGTCTGCCGCAATTGTCGACCGAATCTGGTTCGCAGGCATTGTTATAGGTATGTTCTCCCATATAACAAGGCTCCCACACAAAGCAGTCGATGCCATTCCAGTCATTACACATGCCGCCGCCGCAATAGACATCATAATGTCCAAACTCTTCCAGATTTTCACAATATTCAAGCGCCGTAAAATCGAAACATTCCGAAGCCGGAACATTGCATGTATCCCGTGTAAAACAGGTAATATTCGGATTATTCGAATAGTTTGGATTCACGCCTTTATCGATGCATGTCATCGCTGCGGGCAGGCATTCACCTTCCACCATCACATCTGTACCGCTGCATTCTTTTGGCACACAATCATTGCCTTGTTTGTAATATCCCGATTGACATCCGGTTGCCACACATACCCCGCTTACACATTTTGCACCTGTAGAACCGGGTTTTATACTCGAATTACATTTTACGCCGCACCCGCCGCAATGATCGTTACTGGTGTTATAAGTGCTAAAACTAATACACCCGCCGTTACATTCATCATAACCACTATAGCACGACCAGTCACAGCCATTGGTTGCATCACACACAGGCGTCGCATTTGATGGGGCCGAACAAGTCTCGTGCAGCGTCCACACGCCACCGACACAATTCTGGTGTGCCGTATTGCCGTTGCACCGCTTTGCACCACTGGTACATTCGTCCTGCACACAGCTGCTGCCGCTCAAATGGCACGAATCTGCACAAACACCGGTACTGTAACAGGTACCTGTTGCCTCATCGCAATCAAAACCGCCGCATGGCGCAGAACAGCTGTTGGTATGCGAACCGCAATGGTTGTAATCATTGGGTTCACATGTATTTCCATAGACGTGCTTTCCGCTGCCGCATCCCTGGCATACACCGCCGGAGCAAATCTCACTGGCGCCGCACTCAGTGGTGCCGGTCCAGGTATTGTTGGTGCAAGTCTGCGGCACACGGCCGGAGCAGCGCTTATCGCCGATTGATGAACAATAAACGCTGTTGGCGACGCAGCCGGATCCGTTGCTCGTATAGCCGCTGTCGCATGAAAAACTGCAAGATCCGCCACTGCAGATTGCTGTTCCGTTTCCTACCGCCGGACAGCCATTGCCGTGTGAACCGCAGTTCGTCACATCGTTGTCTTCACAAATGTTGCCGAACACATGCTGATTCGAACCGCATGACGAGCAATTTCCGGATGCACATATCTTGCCCGACTCACATGCGGAACTGCCCGTCCATGAACCCTCGCTGCAAAGCTGCGGGGTACGATCTGAGCATTGCACAGCACCGTTTACACAGCTGCCGCATGCAGTTCCACCGCTGTTGCAAGAAGCATTTCCACTGCACGTATTCTGATCTGTCCATTCATTATCCACACATTTCTGCATTTTTCCGGTTGACCCAACATTCACACAGCGCGTGGCATTCACAGAAGTACAATATCGCGCATTTTCAATACATTTGCTGCCATTGCCCGTATATCCGCTATTGCAGGTAAAACCGCACGTTCCGGAGCACGTTGCGACAGCATTATCCGGCACAGTACATTCTTTATTATGTTCACCGCAGTTCGTCACACTGTCTTCTTCACATGTGTTGTCAAATACATGATATCCAGCGTCACAATCGGTCACTGTGCAAACACCGCTCCTGCACTCAAATCCAGCCCCGTTTGGAATTTTGCCTCTGCCGCATACACTGCCGCCGCAATTATCAAGATTATCGCCAAGACAAGCTGTACGTGTATCGTTATAGTGGAATCCTTCGTTGCAGGTAAAGGTGCATTGCCCATGTTCACAATGGTTCTGCGCATTTGAAACACTGCAGGCATTGCCATGTGCACCACAATTCAGTTCATCGTCTGGCTCACAAACACTGCCAAATTCATGGAACCCGTCGTTGCAGGCAAATCCGCAGTGTCCCTCACTGCAGCTGTTCGATGCATTTTCCACGCTGCAGGACACCGTACAAACGCCGCAATGCTCCTTGTTGGCCAAAAGGTTATAACAGGTACCATCACAATCCGTATAACCGCGTTTGCACTCAAAACCGCAGCCAGCCACATTGTCACATGCAGCCACGGCATTATTCACATTTGTGGAGCAAGTCTCCGTCGTTTTCCAGGCATTGTTCTCACAAGTCTGGAAATCAAGGCCGTCACATTTTGTCTGGCCGTCGTCACAAACAAATGGTTCACACCCGGTGCCATCCTGCTTTTTGACATATCCCTGTGTACAACTGAACACGCAGGTTCCTTCATCACAGGAATTCTGAGCAAAGTCGACAGAACATGCGGTATCACAGCTGTTGCAGTGCGTTGCGCTGGTATTCAAATCATAACAAACGCCGCTGCAATCTGTATAGCCACTGTCACACACACATTTCGATGTGCTGCGATCGCAGTGCTGATGCGGTCCACAGATATTATCAACCGATCCGCATTGTTCACCGCTGCTTTCTATACAAAGCCCTTCATAAAGAAAATAGCCGGGCAGACAGCGTTCCACTTTGCACATGCCGTTCACGCAGGCGAGCGAGTCGTAATGATCGAACAAGCCAAGACAATTCTCATGCTGTACGCCGCAGCGTTCAACCGTATCTGCTTCACACCATCTTGCACCCCGTTCAGGCACCACGATATGATATCCCGGCAAGCACGATCGAAGCACACATTCGCCACCATTACAGCTGCCATCACGCCAGCCGTCAATCGCAGTACAATCGTTATCACAATCACCGCAATGCTCAAGCGAGCGCATGGATGTACAAACATCGTTTGCGCATCGGTTATAGCCAGTCGGACATGTACATCCGCCATCGATACATGTTTCGTTTTTATTATAATCACAAACACGTGGCGTACAGCTCTTATCCGAGCCGCAGTAAGAACGGCTTGTCTGCGGATCAATGCAGCTGCCGCCGCAGTTGATTTCGCCTTCACCCGGGCACTCCGAAACACAACTGCCTACTGAACAAAGCGGCAAATTACCTGTGAGCGTGCAATTATTGCAGTATTCACCGCAGCACTGGTCAGCCGACTCGCATGAATTGTCCCTCAGCGTATAACCATCGTGACAATCGGTTGCCACACAAACCGCCTGTTCATTGCACTCCGCACGATACCATCCGGGATTGTCCAGACAGTTATTACCGTGTTTTCCGCAATTCTCCACAGTGTTTGGCTCACAATCACCATCGAACAGGTGTGTTTGATTTGGACAAGTTTCTTTTCGCGCGCTGCAAAAAGCCTCACCGTTCATCGTCCTGCAGAAAGGGACATCGGGTGGACAGGCGAGCGCTGCGAAATAATAATCCAATTCGCTGTTTTCACCCGGTTTAATGATTTCGCCGGAGTTCAGCTGGATATATAAAGCTTCGCATCGTTCGCCAACGGCCCGCGGTTCCTCAAGAGAACAACCGGAGAACAGCAAAACGACACAAAGGCCGATTAGATAAGGGATAGTATTTTTGCGCATACGAATACTCCTTATTATTCCTTCACTCCGGGGAGCCCCGGAATGGGGCGTTGCGGGGGAACCCCGCAAAGGGGGTAGGTGCGTATTGACCGGCGTCTTTTGCGCAGGCAGCGCGAAAGAAAACGCCGGTCAATAGCACCGTAGGGGGCACGGCCCCCTTCAAACTATTCTGAACACCCTAACAATACCAATTCCTTGATACTGCCAGGAACTGTAATATTATAGTGCTCGCCGTCAAACAGCGTGCACTCAACTAAATCTCCAAAGTCCGGCGTCACAATGGTATTACCATCAAACGACATTTTTTGAATCTTATCTCCATAATCGACATCCGCAATCTCGCACGACGCAGCATTACAAGGATCATCATCATAATAGTAGACATTTTCAACATTTGTATTACCATTGGTATTCGCAAAATAGTAATAAACGCCTTCTGTACTCATGAGTCGTACAAATGCATAGAAATCATTTACGGAGAACGGAGGCTGTCGAATTGCCGCGGCGAATCCGCCGACCGTATTCTTTCCGCTCACGCGGTTTACAGCAAGATTACTATTAAAGTGACCATAACCACTGCCCATAAATCCGCCAACGAAATCACCATTACAAGTGACATCACCGAACGCGGCGCTGTCACCAATCTTTGCAGTTACTGCAGTAGATTCACCGACAAAGCCGCCGCAGGCACCATCTTCACTATTCACCGATGAGAATGATACACATTCTATAATTTCGGATTCAGTGGATAGGCCAACGAATCCGCCGGAGAATGGTTTATTGTTTCTCACCGTTCCGGCGGTGAATGAATGAGATATCATCGATGATTCAACAGAACCAATGAATCCGCCGACCATGCCGCCATCCAAGCCTTCTACAGAGCAAGTGCTTGTTGTATTGGCAACATTGGAAGATGCGCTCAGCCATCCGGCGACTGCACCGCATTTTGCAGCGCATTTTACTTCACATGGTTCGGACACGACGGATTTATCAATTGTGACGCCTTCGCCATAGCCGACCATCACACCGGCGCTGTCACCGTTTGAATGTACGGTAATTTTTGAAGATGTACACGAAATCAGATTGCTCATATTACCATTTCCGATCAAACCGCCAGTATGATTTCCAGCAGAAGTAACCGTTCCGGCAATATGTACATTTTTGAATCTACCGCTGATATCATAACCAACGAGTCCGCCGACATCTTCGTTGCCGTAGATGTCAACCTCGCCAATAATGTCGTTAACGACGGCAGCATCTGCTGTATTTGCAAGGCCGCCAATCATCGACGCCGTTGTATTCAGTTTAATATTGAACTGCAGGTGTTCAACTGTGGCGCCAGCTAATTTTCCAAACAATCCCATACCGGCACTATCACCGACAGTAATTGTATAATCATCGCCGTAGAATACCATTGAGAATGGCTTATCTTCGGTGCCAATCGATATATTCCACGTGCCCAATACCATATCTTTGGCAAGTACATAACCGCCGGCATCGTCCTTCAGATCAGAAGGATATATCATACCCTGACTGACGTGATCTGCCAGTGCCTCCAAATCATCCTCAGTCTTTATACAATACAGGTAAACCCGTGAACCATCATCCAGATCACGATAGACATAATCGCTGTTTTCGCAGGTTGGATTATCACTCTCGCATTCATCGCCATTCTCATGATATCCCTCCTCACACGTGAATGTGCAGCTGCCGCTGCGGCAGGCAGGCGTACCATGTTCGGGTGCAACGGTACAGGTATTAGTATGAGAGCCGCAGTGTGTCACAGAGTTGGTTTCACAGATATTGTTGTAAACATGCTGATTTGAACTGCAAGACTTGCAGGTCCCGGTGCTGTTATTGCAAATCTTTGTAGCATCACAAGGTGTATTGCCCGCCCATGCGCCATTGGTGCAGGTTTGAGGCGTTCTGTAATTACAACGCTTCTCATTATTCAGACATTCACCGCAGTCCTGAATATCCGGATTACAGGAAAGATCGGTACACTCTTTATAGTATTCCCAATGATTTTCGTCGTTGCAGGAATCGATATAGCTGACGCCATCGGATCCAGTCAGACAGCGAGTGGAACCTGGGGGCTCGCAGTGCGTTTCGTCCGGAATGCATTCATTACCACCATCGAAGACAAAGCCATCTTCGCATGACACGCCGCAGGCACCAAGAATACAAGTGGCTTCGCCGTGTTCTGAAGGAGGCGTACATACATTGCCGTGAGCGCCGCAATTATCAAGATCATCCGTTTCGCAGGTATTGCCATACACATGTGTTCCCTCGTTGCAGGCAACACAGTTGCCAGCGCTGCAAATTGCGGTATCTTCACATTCGGGCTGATAATTGTACACACCATTTGAACATATCATAGGCTTTCTGCCATTGCACTTGCGTGCACCATTTATACATTCGCCGCAATACAGTTCATCCGGGTTGCACGAGGCGGTTTCACAGTTTTTATACTCTTCCCATTGCTTTTCCGGATTGCATATATCCACGCGTCCAATCAAATCGATATCAACGCATCGGAATATACCGGATTCTTCGCAATAGGAATCGTCTTTTATACATTCATGACCTTCGGGCAGATAGCCATCTTCGCATGCGACATTGCAAACCCCGCCCACGCAAACGGCTTCGCCGTATTCAGATGGTGCAGGGCATTCATTGCCGTGTGAACCACAATCTGAAATCGAGTTATCTTCGCATGAATTACCGTATACATGCTGGTCTGAACCGCAGCTCTGGCAAGTGCCGTCATTGCAGATCTGAGAGCTGCCGCAAGGCGAACTGCTCACCCATGCGCCATTGCTGCAAGTCTGCGGCGTTCTGTCGACACAGTGTTTTTCACCGTTTGTGCAGATACCGCATACATTTCCATGACACGAATAGGGTTCGCATGCTTTATACCATTCCCACTGATGCTCCGGATTGCACTCAAATTCTGTACCGATATTACCTTCTTCTGTACATTGATGTATTCCCTCATTTTGACAATAGTTACTATCCACCACGCATTCATGACCATCGGGCAGATAACCATCATCGCAAACGACATTGCAAATACCACTATTACAAACAGCAAAGCCGTGTTCGGATGGTTCCTCACAGGTATGTCCATGTGATCCGCAATGAGCTACAGAATTCGTTTCGCACTGATTGCCGTAAACATGCTGATTTGCGCCACAGTTCTGACAAGTGCCGCCGTTACAAATCTGGGTTGCAGCGCACGGAGAATTATTGCTCCATTCACCATTCGTACAAGTCTGAGGCGTTCTGCCGGAACACTGTTTATTGCCATCCGGGCAGCTGCCGCATCCCTCATCGTGGCACGAATTCGGTTCGCACGATTTATAGAAAGTCCATTTGTGCTCTTTGCATTCATCAACGACGCCGATATTATCGACATTATTGCAACGAACATCGGTGGTATCACAATAGAGTGAGAGCAGGATACATTCATTCTTATATGCTTTGTATCCATCCCGGCATTTGATATCGCATGCGCCATCGTTACAGACGGCATCACCGTTTTCGGGAACAAAACACTCATTGCCATGGAAACCGCAATTGGAAGGCGAATTCGTTTCACAGGTGTTCTCATATACATGCTGATTCGAGCCGCATCCCTGACAACTGCCAGATAGACAGATCTCGCTTGAAGCATTACATGTTCCGTTACCGACCCACACGCCGCTTGAACAAATCTGAGGTGTTCTGCCAGAACAGCGGACTGCGTTATTCACACAACCGCCGCAGGCAGTGCCGCCGCTGTTGCAGGAGTTGTTATTGTTGCAATTTCCCTCTGGAGTCCACTGGTGATTGACGCATCTTTGATTGGTTCCGGTCGTTCCATCATTGACGCAGCGAGTGGCATTGTTGGTGGGACAATAGGAACTGTTGGAAATACATGAAGAACCGTCACTGGTGTATCCGGTATCGCACTCGAAACTACAGGAGCCTGCGACACAGGTTGGCGTACCATTCTGCGGTGCATTGCAGGAATTGTTATGCATACCGCAATGCGAAACGCTGTTTGTTTCACAGGTATTTTCCCAAACATGCATATTATCGCCGCAAGCGCTGCAAGTCCCGCCGCTGCAAATCTGGGAATCATCACATGGCGTGCTGCCGGTCCAGGCACCTTCGGAACACGTCTGAGGCGTACGACCAGAACATTGCGTCTGATTATTTACGCAGCTGCCGCATCCGGTACCACCGCTGTTGCATGATGCACTGCCCGAACAATTCGACTGATCTGTCCATTGGTTGCTGATGCATTTTTGCATTTTTCCGGTCGTGCCAACATTCACGCAGCGAGTGGCGTTGTTGGTCGCGCAATACACACCGGTTGGGATACAATCGGTGCCATTGCTCGTGTATCCGGTATCACAGGATATTCCGCATATGCCCGAATTACATGTCGCATTTCCATTGGATGGCACGGTACACTCGTTTTCGTGGCTGCCGCAATGTGACACACTGTTTGGCTCACATTCATTTTGCCAGACATGAGAGTTGGAATCGCAGGCAGTGCAGATGCCGCCGCTGCAAATCTGATTTGACGTATTGCACTCGCCATTATCGACCCACTCGCCAGTTTCACAGCGCTGCGGGGTTCTGCCAGAACACTGCAGGGCATTGTTGATACAGCCACCACACGATGTGCCACCGACATTGCATGAATTGTTGCCGGAACAAATGCTCTGAACCGTCCATTCGTTATCTATACATTTCTGCATTTTGCCTGTCGTGCCATCATTTTCACAGCGTGTTGCGTTGATTTGTGTGCAATATACGCTGTTTGCAATACATCTGGTGCCATTGCTTGTATAGCCGTCAGAACAGTCAAACCCGCAGGAACCGTTCGTACATTTAGGTGTGCCATTGCGCGGCGGAGTACATTCATTTTCATGCGCACCGCAATGCGACACACTGTCTGTTTCGCATGAATTACCATAAACATGTTCATTGGTGCCGCACGAACGACAGGAACCAGCGTTGCAGATTTCTGCAGGATCACAGGGGGTACTGCCGCTCCAGGCACCGGTGACACATTGCTGCGGGGTTCTGTCGTCACACTGCACGGCATCATTCACACAAGAACCGCATGCCGTACCGCCGTTATTGCATGAATGTCCTCCCGGACATAAATCGATATCACTCCATTCATGGTCGATGCATTTCTGAATTTTGCCGGCGTTTCCGACATTCACGCAACGGGTCGCATTAAGGACAGAGCAGAAAGAACTATCTGAAATGCATGAGGAACCATCGCTTGTAAATCCGCTATCGCAGGTAATTCCGCAAACACCGGCGTTGCATACGGCGCTTCCGTTAGCGGGATCGGTGCAGGTATGTTCGTGAGTCCCGCAATTGGAGACGCTGTTCGGCTCACACTCATTGTCATAGACATGTGTATCGCCGGAACAATTCTGACAACTGCCGCCGCTGCAAATCTGAGATGTGGTATTGCATGCATCACCATCACGCCATTCACCCAAAACGCAGGTCTGAGGCGTTCTGCCGCTACACTGTGCACTATCGTTCTGACATGCGCCACATGCAGAATTGGTGCTGTTGCAGGAAGCATTTCCAGCGCATGTGTTCTGATCTGTCCAGACATTGGCTACACACTTTTGCATTTTGCCAACAGAACCATTCTGAACACAGCGCAATTCGTCGATTACATCACAATATGAATCGTTATGAACGCACGCAGTTCCAGTATTTGTATAGTTGTCATCACATTTGAATGAACAAGAGCCAGCATTGCACAGAGCCGTACTGAACTGCAGTTGATCACATTCATGTCCGTGATAGCCGCAATGGTTGACGGAATTTTCTTCGCAGCCATTGTTCCAGACATGCATATTGCCTTCGCAGGCGACGCAAGCACCAAGATTACAATACAAATCAGAATTACATGCATTGCCGTCGACCCATGCACCATTGGTGCAAGTCTGAGGCGTTCTGTCGTCACATTGTTTTGCACCGTTCGCACAGCTGCCACAAGCCGTCCCGGCACCATTACAGGAAGCGCCGTTGGTGCAATTCTGCTGGTCTGTCCACTGATTATCTCTGCAGACCTGCATGGTTCCCGGGCCATTCTCACCGGCATTCACACAGCGTGTTGCGCTATTTGTGGGACAATACAGGTCGTTGGGAATGCATGTAACGCCGTTGCCCGTATATCCCGACTTGCAAGTGAAATCACAGATACCATCGGAGCATGCAGGATCAGCGTTTTCGGGCGGGGTGCAGGACGTCGTGTTCCAGTCGCCCTTTACACAGGTCTGTTGGGCTGAGGTGCCCTGGCATTGTTTTGCCCCATCGATACAGCCGCCACAACCATTTCCATCGCTGTTGCACGAGGCATTTGAGCAGCTCACCGGAGAGCTCCAGACGCCGTTTGTGCAAGTGCTCAGCTGTCCAATATTATTTTTATTTGTGCAGCTTGTCGAACCATTCACACATTCATTCTGCCTGCAGCTGCCATCCTTCAGATGATATCCATCTTCACATTTTGTTGCGATGCAGGAGCCGCCAGAACAAACCACTTCCAGAGACGCACCGACTCTATCTTTGTTACAGACATTGCCGCAGCCGCCGCAGTTATCCATATCGGTTCGCTGATCCACGCAGGACGAGCCATTATCGCAGAACCCCGGATTGCAAGTATATTTGCAGGTTCCATCCGGACACGTAGGCACGCCGTTATCAATCGTGCATCCATGTCCATGATAGCCACAGTTGGTCACATCATTTGCCTCACAAATTGAGGCATATTGATGAAAACCGACATTACACTCAAAGGTGCAGGAACCGGACACACAGGAATTGAGAGCAAAAGAGGTATTGCATTTGGCACCGTGCTCACCGCAGTTCGCGGTATCATCGAGTTCGCACATATCACTGTAGATATGATAATCATTGTCACACTCGTCTGGCGTACAGGTGCCCAAAGGACAAGAGGGTTTACCATTATCTATAGTGCATACAGAGCCATGCGAGCCGCAATTGTCAATACTATCAGGTTCACATGAATTGCCATTCAGGTGCTGTCCGGTCTGGCATGCGCCGCAAACGCCTGCGCCGCAGAACTGTCCGGGTTCGCATGCGGCATTATGCGTTCCGCAATTTGTTGTCGAATCTTCCTCACACATGCCATTGTAATTATGGAATCCAGACTTGCATTCAAAACCACAATTGCCGGACGAGCAGAAATTATTGGCATTCAGAACATTGCATGCGTTTGCATGTGCACCGCAATTCTGCAGGTCGTCGGGCTCGCAGGTGCCATTGTATTCATGGAAGCCGCTGTTGCATTTTGAGAGCTTGCAAACACCGGTTGCACAGGTCGGGATACCATTCTCAATACTGCAGACGGCCTCATGTCTACCGCAGTTTGCGAGACTGTGTGCTTCGCATGTATTTCCAAAGATGTGATATCCATCACGGCATTCAGTCACGGTGCATATACCGGTTGCGCACGAGCCCGTTCCATTCAGAATCGAACAAGGGGTATCGTGTGCACCGCAATTGGTATTGCTATGGGCTTCGCAAGTATTGGCATAGATATGAAATCCTGTATCACAGGCACTGGGCGTACAAACACCGATCGGGCACGAAGGCGTACCATTCGAAACCCTGCATTCCTTGGCATGTGAACCGCAGTTGAGGACATCATCTTTTTCACATGCGCCGTCATACAAGTGGTATCCACCATCACATGAAATTGCCGTACATGTTCCCGTCGAACAGGAAGGCGTACCATTTGGTCTGCTGCAAACCACACCATGTGAACCGCAATTCACCAAATCATCCGGCTCACATGTATTCTCATACACATGGAATCCCGGTTCACAATCGACGACAGTGCAAATGCCGGAACCGCACTCAAAACCAGCGCCATGTGGAATCTGGTTGCTGCCACAGACGATGCCCACACCGCCGCAATTCGTCACATTATCGGCAGAGCATGCGGTTCCCGTTTCACTGATGTGATAGCCCGCATTACACTGGAACTTGCAGACGCCAGCCTCACAGCTGTTCGAAGCATTCGAAACCTTGCAAGCATTGCCGTGTTCACCGCAGTTGACCGTATCATCTGCTTCACATCGGTTGCTGTACTCATGGAATCCTTCATTGCATTCGTAGGAGCAGCCACTTTCGGAACAATGGTTTGCAGCATTCGCAACATCGCATGTCGTCGAACAGGAACCGCAATGCTCGGTATTCGCCGACAGATTGTAGCAAACGCCATCGCAATCAGTGTAGCCATCCTTACAAATGATGCCGCATCCGGTTACATCATCGCAGGCAGCATCGGCATTGGCGAGTTTTGTGGTACAAACGATCGACGTCGCCCAGCGGTTATTCTCGCAGACCTGGAACTCAAGGCCGTCGCACTTTGTCTCTCCATCCCTGCAGATAACCGGCTCGCAGGCGGTACCATCCTGAGTCTTGACATAATTCTCGTCGCATTCGAATGCGCACAGGCTTGCCCAGCAAGAGTTCGATGCATTCAAAACATCGCAGGAGATATCGCAGCTGCCGCAGTGGCTGGGACTTGCTTCCAAATCGTAGCATCCGCCATTGCAATCCGTATAATTTGTATCGCATTCACATTTCGAGGTTGCACCATTGCAATGGGAATGCGGACCACAAACATTGTCTATTGAACCACACTGCTGACCAGTGCTTTTAAAGCAAATATTTTCGTACAGGAAATAGCCTTCATCACAAGCATTGACCTTGCAGCTGCCGTTTTCACATACGGCTTCGGTGACGCCTGCATTGCTCTGAACCAGCAAACAATTGTCGTGTCTGCTGCCGCAATTTTCAATAGAATCGGGTTCACAGATGCTGTCGCCTTTCGCATTCACAGCGGTATGATAGCCGATTTTGCAAGCGCTGAGTCTGCAAACACCGCTGATGCAGCTTCCCTCGAGCCATCCTTCGCGCAGAGTGCAATTGTTATCGCAATAACCGCAATGCTCGACCGAATTTTTAGCCACGCAGCCATCGGGGCATACCTGATATCCGTTCTGACAAACGCATTCGCCCTGCACGCACGTCTCATGATCACGCGAGTCGCAGATGTTAATTCTGCAGTTATCCTGACTTGCGCCGCAGAACGAGCGGCTCGTCATCGGATTCACGCAGCTGCCGTTGCATGAAATATCGCCTTCTTCGGGACATTTTTCAACGCAGCCATCTATTGAACATAAGGAATGGCGCTCGTCCATGAGACAATTGTTACAATACGGCCCGCAGCACTGATCTGCGGTAAGGCACGAACTGCCCTGCAAATCAAAGGTTTCGAGGCAATCATCCGCCTCACAGACCACATCACCATTTCCCGCTTCATTGCATGCCACATGACCTTCGTAAGTTCCGGGCGTATTGCTTATGCAATCATATCCCTGCTTGCCGCAGTTATTAATATCATTGGATTCACAAGCCCGCACATCGTCATCCATGCCATGTGTACCTTTCGGACAATTCGTTTCGAGATACTGGCTGCAGAAGAACTCGCCATCCACGCTTCTGCAGAATGGCGCATTTTCAGGGCAAGTCTTGTAATCGAAATACATATCGTATTCGGCGATATCCCCCTTGCGAATATCACCTGTATCGAGCTGGATAAACGCAACATCACACTTTTCGCCAAACGCCCGCGGTTCATCCAGAGTACACCCCGTCAACACAAGACACGCCAACAAAAACAGTTCATGGAGTAACAATGCGTTTTTCATATATGCTCCTTTCAAGAACACAATCACCTAAACTTAAGATAATAATGATAAATCGGATACATGTCACCCCATTAATATAAAAATTTCGTTACTGTACAATCCTGAGCTATATGATGCAAATAGCCGTTACGAATTATACAGTGCCGCAGGCGATCTGATAAGAACGCGGCACAACAAGACAAATCAAACCGGGTGATTCGGAACTGTTACAACAATTCTAACATCCGGACACAGATACTACATTGTGCGACATATACAATATATACACACAGACAAATAATAGAAACCCAATGGCTCTATTGTCTGAGTGTGGATATTTTGTAAGAGTATATGCCTGTAAAAAAAGGTGCGGCGCATCACCATCAAAAATGATGACGACCGCACAACAGACGGAAAATCGGCCTATCCCGGGTGCGCCTGCGGCGCCCCCGGATATGGATTACGCCTCGGGTTCCGGTGTCTCCCCTTTCACACACTGCCCTTCGGTAAGGTCATAGCCATCCGCACAAGCGGTAGCGACACACTTGCCTTCGTCGCTGCAATTGCCTTCGCTCCAGCCCTCCAAAGCCGTGCAATTTACTGGTTCTTCACCGCAAGCTTCAGCAGAGTCATCGACACACGATGCGACGCCATCCGTTACCACCTGATGGTGTTTGGGAGTGCATGATTCAATGGCGCATTTGCCGGCTTCACATTTGGCAACAGCATTCTCGAACTTGTCCGTGCAGTCTTCGGCATCCGCACCGCAGGATGTAGCCGAATCAGGCACACAGTTATTCAGCGATTCACCCTCTTCGTTTTTGGCGAGATGGAAATCTGATGCGCATGTGGCAATCACGCAGCGTTTATTCTCAATATCGCATGAAACGTCGCCCACACCGGCAATGGCTGTACAATCGAGCGCGCAGGAACCACAGTGCTGAACGGTATTACCGGCGACACAGTGGCCATCACAGTTGATATCTTCATCTTTATCGCATCTGCACTCACCATTCTTACAAATCAAATCACCGGTGCAGATATTTGTTTTGCAACCACTTTGGTCGGGTTGGATACCGCAATAGGTATTGCTTGAAGAGACATCAATACACGCATGTGAGCATGTGACAATGACCGGTTCAGGATCTGCGGGTTCAGGATCTGTGGGTTCAGGATCTGTGGGCTCAGGATCATCGGCAGGACCATCAGGATTCGGTTCATCAACCGGTTCCTCGACGACGCACTGCGCGACGCATTCACCATTCAGACAGTAAGGTTTATCGGTATCCGTACAATCATCACAGTTTGTACCACAGCATTCGTTTAAAGCCTTGCACTCATTATCTTTTTTGATATAGCCATCGAGACATTTCAGCGTGACGCATTTGGCATTTTCGCATTTGGTTTCCCAAACACCTGGATACACAGTACAGTTTACTTCAATCGAACCACACGCACGGACAGTATCTTCTTCGCATTTGGACTTATCTCTTGACTCGTGGAACCCCATGAGACATTCGCATTTGCCATCGACACAACTCCGATCCGAACTGCAATCGTTTCTTGTGCATACATTGTCCGTCGAGGTTGCGCCACAATAGGTATTGCTCGTTTGCGCATCGATGCAGCTAAAGCTGCATGCGATGAGTGAAGTCGTTTCGTCAGGATTACAATCAGCCGCACAATTGCCATTCAAACAATACGGATTCTCGGTATTTTCAGAACAATTGAGGCAGTCAGCACCGCAGCATTCATTTTCGGGAACGCACGCACCGTCTTTAAGCGAGAAGCCATCGTGACACTCGACCACGCCGCATACGGCATCTTTACATTCGGCGCGATAGACTTTGTTATCGCTCAAGCAGTTGGTATCATGTGCGCCACAATTCTCGACAGAATCTTCTTCGCACTCATTATTGTATTTATGCCATCCCGCGTTGCATTCGCAGTTTCCATCGACACAGGTGCTGTGTTCATTGCATATTATCTTTTCACAGACGCCATCCGTTGAGGTTGCACCGCAATAATCCATGCTCGTCTTTGAGTCTACGCAGGTGCCGTCACAGACGATGATACCCTCGGTTTCGGGACAGTTGCTTACGCATTCATTGTTCCAGCAGAACGGTTTTTCTTCGTCTTCCGAACAATTCGCACATGACGGTCCGCAGCAATGAACAGAATCCACGCATTTGCCATCGTGCAAAGTGTAACCGTCATGGCAAGCCGTAATCACGCACTGCTGTTCAACCGAGCAATCCGCATTAAGCACCCCGGCATCCTTGAGGCAATTATTCTCGTGACTTCCGCAGTGTTCGGGGGTATCGGCTTCACATTCACCGTTATTGATATGTTCCTTGACGCCGCACGATACATTACCGCAATTTGTCTGACCTTCGGGACACTTCACACATTCGCCGTCGGAGCAGAATTCATCGACTGCGCAAACCTTATACTTGTCAACATTATCGCAATTACCACTAATTGCTTCAGTGCCGCAATAATCGCTGTCGCGCAGCGGGCAAATGAAGACACCGGTGTTTGCCATAGGATTACCATCTGCATCCAGAACAGGGCCGCATACGCCCCCCTTCTCGACGAGCTCACCATTTTCGACTCTGCTGCACTCGGGAATTGGATGATCTTTGTCATTACATGCGGCATTGGGACCAACACCGGTACAAACTTTCAAATTACCATTCCATGTGCACTTTCCGCACGACGTACCACAGCAATTGCCATAAGGCTCACATTCCACATTCTCAGAAACGCTTAATTTATAAAAACGATCACATTCCTCTGGAATGCATTGTGACTTATTTTCTTTATAAACGCACTGACCAGATTTCCAGCCAGGTGCCTTTGTACAATCATTCTCTCCACCGCATGCGTGGAGGGTGCTTGTCTGACAATAGCCAGGACCAGAGACGGGATCTGGTGGATTAATATCGGCATCGGCATTGCGGTACGCATCCTCGACCGTATCTCTTTGGAATGTGTCCTTAACGCATTCCAGTGCACAAAATACCTGCTGTATCTGCTGACTATCCGTTTGGGGATCACCATCCCCAGAACCATCGGCATCCTTTTTGACAAAGCTTCGAATGCAGTACGGATAATCCGCCGGGCAAATCTGGAATTCGATGTATTTGGCGTATTTGCAAGACTCGCCTTCACATGATGTTGAACTGTCAATGTAGATGGATGTCATTCCTTCACAAGGTTCGCCGTACTCATAAGGCTCGGGAAGGTTGCACCCACTCACCATCACCCCCAACAGACTCAATTTTAGCAATACGCTATATCTTTTTGCCATGGTCTACTCCTGTCGTTCCACCATAAAGCAACCCATTTTAGTCTTAGCAGAACGCGCAATAATTGTCACGAAATAGCGTAACGATTTGTTTGTACTGAGCAGCGGCAGAATCCGCGATCTTATGGAAAGCCGCGAGCCGGGGCGTTGCGGGGGCACCCCGCAAGGGGGTAGGCGCGTATTTGCCGCGGCAAATAGCGCCGTAGGGGGCCTTCCCCCCACCAAACCATAAACAAATGTATATCATTATTATTATTTTTAATTTTTTTCATTTTTTTTGGCCGATTTTTTTTCGATTGCCACATATTAGGGGGTGAGAAATGCATCAAGCGCGTGACGAACAGCCGGCGGCCGACGGCCATCGTCTATTTTCACCCAACCCTGCACCATAAGGAGTAAAACCATGTCATCACAACGCTGTTACAACAAAACCATTCTGATTGGACGTCTAGGCGCGGACCCCGAGCTGAAAACCGGCGGCAAGAGTGATTATGCGAATTTTTCGATTTGCAATTCAACCGTCGACAAAGAGGGGCATGAAGAAGTTCAATGGCATCGCATCAAAGCGTTTGGCAAGCAGGCGCATCTGTGCAAAGACCATCTGCGCAAGGGCGACCTTTGCTGTGTCGAAGGGCGTCTGGATGCGCGTCCGTACGAGAAGAATGGCGAGAAGCGAATCGCGAATGCCATTATTTTGGAAAAGCTGACATTTCTGACGCCGAAGCGCCGTTCCGAGAATGCCGCCATTCCCGGGACATCGGAAGTAGACGCCGTATTCAGCGTATAACCCGCGAATAACCCCAGTCCGCAGCCAGGACAAGGAAGTTCAGGCTGCGGCACTGTGCAAATCACCGGCTGTTGTATCGTGCACATGCAACAGAACTGGTAAACAATCGTTCATTGTAAATTTCGCGAGCGAGTGGATCGCGGAAAAGCTACAATTCACGATAAGGCCGAGGTGTATCATACGGCGAGGGCGAGCCGAGTAGTGGTGGTGGCGGGAGGGGACGATCCCCTCCCATTAGAGGGCGGGCTATATGATGACAGAGATAAAAAACCCGCTCTTCCCCCCACTCGCCCAGCAATCGCCCGCAGTTTGAGGGCGGGCTATATCATGACGGAGATAAAAATCCGGCTCTTCGCCCCACTCGCCCAGCAATCGCCCGCAGTTTGAGGGCGGTTATAATAATGGAGCCCCCACTCACCACACTCGCCCTGCAACTGCCCGCAATCCGCCTCATCCATGAGAGATGACTGGCGGTGAGAAATCGTTTAATTCTGCCAATTGGGGATGAGAGCCTGACCGAGTTCTTCGGAGAAGGATTTGAGATCGCGGAAATGCCAGGTTGCGATGGGATCGAGCGGGGTATCCTGAGCATTGACGATACAGACTTTAGCTCTGGCCTGATAGGCTGCGAGTGGGATTGAAGCTGCGGGCTGAACGGTGAGGGAGCTTCCGAGGACGATCATGATTTGGCAGCGTTCGGCCCAGTCGAAGCATGCTTCGAGGGTTTTCTGATCGAGGGATTCGCCGTAGAAGATAATGTCGGGTTTAATGATTCCGCCGCAATCGGGGCATTTGGGAACATCACCTTTCATGACGGTGGGCGCGATATCGTCGTAACCGAATGTTTTCCGGCATTTAAGGCAGTGATGATTGGAGGGGGAGCCGTGGACTTCGAGGACGTTTTTGGAGCCGGCTTTTTGATGGAGGACGTCGATATTCTGTGTCATGACGCCGCCAATTAACTTTTGTTCCTCGAGTTTTGCGAGGAGGTTATGGACGATACTTGGGCTGTATCTGTCGAGGCAGTAACAGAATTCGCGTGCCCACTGGTAGAAGATGGCGGGATCGCGTTTAAAGAAGTGCAGCGAGAGGATATCTTCGACAGAGTATCCTTGCCATGGTCTGGAGTAGACGCCATCTGGGCTTCGGAAATCCTTGATACCGGAGAGCGTGGAAACGCCGGCGCCGGTGAAAACGGCGGTATCATTTGAGGATTTGATGGCATCGATAAGAGATTGAATGGCCTCTGACATATGATTTCTCCTTATGAAAGGCGGTGCGTATTGAGCGCAGCGAGAAGCACCGCCCGCGGGGCGTATTGAGCGCAGCGAAAAAGCCCGCGCACAGCCAACAAAAACAATGATAAAACAGGATTCTTTTGGATGAAATGCTTTTTTGATATTGATCGTTAAGAATATGGGGTAAAAAGGTAAATTTGGCAGATAATTGCCGGAATGAGGAGCTGTCATGGAAGGACGAAAAATCAGATGGGATGCGCGCGGGGCGCACGTAGCGGTTGTAGGCGCGACAGGAGCGGTAGGACGCGAGATGTTGCACTGCCTGGATGCGCTGAAGTTTCCCGTGCGAGAGATAGATTTGCTGGCGTCGTCGCGGAGTGCGGGCAAGCAGCTGGATACGCCGTGGGGGAGAAAAACGATAATCGACGCGGATGCGTTTGATTTCAGCGGCGTGGATATTGCGCTTTTCAGCGCGGGAAAATCGGTGAGTCTGGCGCTTTCGCAGCGCGTGCTCGATGCAGGCGCGCTGATGATTGACAACACGTCGGCGTATCGGCGGGATCCCGCGTGGCCGCTGGTTGTGCCAGAAGTGAATGGCGATTTGGTGCGTCTTGAAAGCGGAATTATTGCGAATCCAAATTGTTCGACGATTCAGATGGTGCTAGCCCTCAAGGCACTGGAAGATGCCGTTGGCATTGAGGATGTGCGGGTGGCGACGTATCAGTCGTGCAGCGGCGCCGGACAGAAGGGGATTGATGCGCTGATAACCGAGACAAAGCACGCGCTTGAAGGAAAACGCGATGCGGTTTCGGCAGTGCATGCGCGCGGCATTGCGTTTGATGTCGTCCCCCAGATCGGGCCGCTTTTGCCGTCGGGATTCAGCGAAGAAGAAGAAAAAATGATGTTTGAAACGCGCAAGATTCTTGGCAGAGAAGATTTGCGCGTGTGTGCAACATGTGTGCGGGTTCCGGTGATAAGAAGCCACAGCGAGGTCGTGAGCTTGGTCACTAAGCGCGAGATTTCGGTTGCAGAGTGCGAGGCAATTCTGGACGATATGCCGGGATTGCGTGTCACCGACAGGGGAAATGCGGGATCGTATCCGACTGCAACACAGGCAGAAGGCATATTTGAAACGCTTGTGGGCAGGGTGAGAAAAGATCCTGTGACGCCCAATGGTCTAATCTTTTGGATTGTGAGCGATAACCTGCTAAAAGGAGCTGCTCTCAATGCGGTACAGATAGCCTGTATGGCATGGGCGCAGGGCAAGGATGGAAAAGTCGCATGAATATTAGGTTATCAAGATTTTTTTCTGGTTTAATCATGGCCGCCGGCCTGGCGGTGCCGGGTGCAGCACTGGCTGATACGAGCGCCGATGACTGGACAATGACGAGTTCGCTGACCCAGAGTTCTTACGATACGGACAGTAAACTCGCGATTAATGCCGGCCGTTGCGTCGAACTATTCAACAGCAGTTCTCAGGAATTGTCGGTGCTGTTTACCCTAAACGGCGGAAAGACACCGTCTTCGGAAGCGCAGTATTCGGTGAAATTTGCCAAAGGCAACGAGCGATGCGCAAGCGATGTGCTCGAAAAAGAGACCGAAGATGCCTGCGAAAGCCTGATCAGTTCAAGGGCGCTGTCGTCATCGACCTCTCCCATCGAAATCCGAATGAGCGTCGGTGATCTGAGCTCGGCTCAGACGGTGGATGATTGCGAGAATCTGAACGAAACATCGTATGTGTATTTAATTGTTAAAGACACAACGACAAGCGGCATCGAAACCGTCGAAAAAATCTACACCGTTAAATACGTTCTGGATTTTCGAACCGCTCGCCCGGATGCTCCGGCAGGCGTTTCGGCAACCGCAGGCGGCGAATCGATTAAGGTGTCGTGGGGTGGCGTATCGGGCGCCGAATCGTACAAGATCTATTACGGTGCCGAAGGCGTCACCATAAACACAGGTGATAAACCCGAGACATTGAGCGGTTTTAACACTGCGACCTCGACATCGACATCGATCACAATTAAGAATAAAGTGAGCGCTGACACGACCTATTTGATCGCTGTCACCGCCATCGATGCCGACGGCAACGAAAGCCTGGTCGGCGAAGTCATCACAGTCGAAACCGTAGCCGCAAAAGATTTCTGGCAGAGCTACCGTGAAGAGCATCAGGATGTGGATGGCGGATTCTGCTTTATCGCAACCGCCGCATACGGTTCGACACAAGAGCCGCATGTGAAGATTCTGCGCCAGTTCCGCGATCAGGTGCTGATGCAGTCAGATGCCGGCAAATGGTTCGTCAGAACTTATTATCGTCTCAGCCCGCCTGCTGCGCATTTTATTGAACAGCACCCAACTCTGAGAGCTGTTACACGCGCCGCTTTGTGGCCGCTGTATGGCTTTGCCTATCTGCTGATGTACGCCCCCATGGCTTTGTTTATGGGGATCACGCTGATCGTTGGCGCTATCGGCTACGCAGTCTACCGTCGTCGACGCAAACAGCAACAGGCATCATTGAATAAAGCCGCGATTTTGCTGGCAGCCGGATGCGCATTCGGCACAGGCATGCTCGGTTTTGAATCCGCCGCTCAGGCTGAGTCGCCCGTCAATATGATGTTCGAACTCAAAGCCGGTCCCTATACCCCCGATAAACTCGGTCATGCTTACGATCAGCATTTCGGCGACAACGCCACCTTTCTGCTCGAGGGCGAATACGACTGGCAATTCTGGCGAGGAGTTGGAAGCCTCGGCCTCGGGTTTCACCTCGGATATGGCAATGTTTCGGGAAACGGCGTCGAGCGAAAAACAGGGGCAAAATCTGTCGATACCACAGAGCTTCACTGGCTTCCCCTAAGACTTTCTCTCGTTTATCGCTTCGATTATCTGTGGACACGCTTCGAATTTCCCCTCACCATCTATGCAAAAGCCGGATTCGACTATTCGATTTGGTGGGTCTATGATGGATCTGGATCAACCGCATCCGCAGATGGAAAAGAAGGTTACGGCGGGACTTTCGGATTTCATGCTGTCGCAGGACTCGCCTTTGTTCTGGACTGGCTGGCCCCCGAAATGGCGACCGCATTCGATGTCGAATGGGGCATCAATAATTCGTACATCTTCGCCGAGTATATGTACGTCCAGCTCGACAACTTCGGCGTCGCAGGGGCTTTTAACCTCACCGAGCAAGCGACGTTCATGATCGGACTCGGACTCGAATTCTAAGAAAAAATTGGATTTGCGGCTTAAAGCGTGGCTCTGCGGAGTTGCGCTTTTTTTTGGCTTTTTACGGCGACTTTGTTGATTTGTTCCGTTTTGAGCGGTTAGTCAGTCTGTCCGGGCGTGCCTAAGGCACACCCGGTTACGCATACAAATGTGGCACCTTCCAGGTGCGACAGATTATTGCAGTGCCTTGATGTATCTGCACATTGGCGAATTATCAACACTCTGGTCGTACAGAGCCTTTTTTTTACGATATCGGCAATCCAACGCGCCCCCCGGCACCCACCGAATTGCACCCACACCAACCTACACCCGTCGCGGATATTCAATTTTAGTGCGGGGATGATGATGATTGTGGTATAAAAGAAATCGAAAAGAATGTATTTTGCGTAGAAGTTTGGGTTATCCAAACGCAACATAACAGGAGGAATAATGATAAACAAAGCAATACTGGTTGGACGTTTGGGCAAGGATCCCGAAGCACGCACGACACCTGCCGGCAAAACGGTATGCCGATTCTCGCTGGCAACAGATACCGGATTTGGCGACAAACGGACGACCGACTGGCATAACATCGTTTGCTTCGATAAGCAGGCAGAATTCTGCCGCAATTACATGCGCAAAGGCTCACTGGTTTACGTCGAGGGCCGCATCACAAACCGCCAGTACGAGAAAGATGGCGTGAAGCAGAATATCACCGAAATTATTGCCAATACCGTCCAGAGCCTGGGATCAAAAGGCGAAACAGGCGGCGGCGCCGGAAATTTCGACACAAGCGTGTACGATTCACCTGCATACGGCAGCAATTCGTATGGCGGCCAGAGCTATGGCGCGCCTGCATCCGCTCCGGCATCTTCACCGGCTCCAGCCGATAATTTCGGCGGTGACGACGGCATTTCGAACGACGATATTCCATTCTAAAGTTCCAACAGGTCCCGGCAGTGCAACAGCTGCCGAATGATTTAACGACGGGATATGCAGAGTATCCCTTGTTTTTTTTTAACGGAGAAGACTATGGCAAAACTGAAAATCGGTCCGGATAAACGCGGCAATGTCGCCATTTGTGAAGGCGGTAAAGTCATCTTTTATGGTGCAGCTTCGAGCGCTCCCGATGTCGCAGTGGATGAAGTTCTGGACGCCAAAAACGCCGAAATTCTGCCGGGCTGGGTTTGCTCGCATACGCATCTCTACAGCGCATTGTGCCCCTATGGCATGCCGGCTCCCGAAAACAAGCCCGAGAATTTCACGCAGATTCTGGAACGCATCTGGTGGCGTCTGGATCGTGCCATCGATAAAGACATTCTCCGTGCCTCTGCACGCGTTTATGTCGCCGAATGCCTGCTTCGCGGCACGACGTCAATCGTCGATCATCACGAATCCCCCAACTACATCGAAGGTTCGCTCGACACCCTGGCCGACGCTTACGAAGAATTCGGTGCCCGCGGCCTCTTGACTTATGGCGCAACCGACCGCAATTTCGGCAAAAGCGAAGGCAAACGCGGCATCGATGAATGCGTCCGCTTCATCAAAGAAAACAAACGTCCCCTCGTAAAAGGTCTGGTCGGTCTGCATGCCCAGTTCACCTGCTCGAACGACACGATTAAATACGCCGGCGACAAAGCCCGTGAACTCGGCGTGGGCATTCACGTTCACGTTGCCGAAGGCTCGGCAGATGTCGAAGACGCCATCAATCGCGGCTACAAATCCCCCGCCGATCGCATCGAAAAACTCGGCGCGCTCGTGCCTCACTCGATTTGGGTACACTGCATTCATATGTCGGCCGAAGAAACCCGTCACGTCGCCAATGCCGGCGCCTGGTTCGTCCAGAATCCTCGCTCGAATCACGGCAACGCCGTCGGTTGGCCATACAATCTCCGCTACGCCCAGAAAGTCGCCCTTGGCGTCGATGGCTGGAGCGGCGATATGGACGTCGAACTCGATTTCGCCAAGAAAGAAGCCAATGCCCAGGGCGATGATCCCATCAACGAAATCCACCGCCTCTACAGCGGCTGGCGCCTAATCAGCGATTTCTTCGATATCGACTGCGGTCCCTTCAATTCCGTCGAAAACTGCCGCCGTTCCATCAAAACCAGCGCAGCCGATCTCCGCATCGTCGAAGATGATGGCCACGTCCGCCACACAGTTGTCGATGGCAAAGTCGTCGTCCGCGACGGCAAACTCGTTCACGGTGATATCGATCAAATCCGCAAAGAAGCTCAGGAACAGGCCAATCGTCTGTGGGCCGAAATGCTCAAATATCCCGAAACCTACGAATATCACTACGACGATTAATATTGATATTTTGTGGCGCAGTTTTGGGGCGACCGTACAGACGCACGGGCCGCGCGTCTCTACCGCTCGCCCCTACAACGCGCCTGCTCGCTTTGGGGCGACCGTACAGACGCACGGGCCGCGCGTCTCTACCGCTCGCCCCTACAGCTCGCATGCACGCCTATTTGCCTGCGGCAAATACGGCGTGCTTTTTTTTTGCAATTAACCACTATTTGTGATGCCCAAAACGATACCCCAGGCGTATGCCCCCCCCAATCCAGCCCGGGTATGCCAATACATCATCACCATATTCTTTTATTTCCCGGGTAAACAAAAGCCTAAACTCGAAGCTGCATCCAATCATAAAGCCATTGTCGAATGTATAAGTATATCCCAATTGCAAGGGGAGATAGGGAAAATCACTATCTATTGTCCATCCCAATCCGGCAGAAAAATCTACTGCATGCCCCCCAACAATTGGAACAGCAAAACGAAGTCGGGCATCGGCATTCGCTAGCATGTTAAATTCATTGCGGACATATCCGAACGACGATGAAACTGAAATCTCCGGACCGATAAAAAATCGCTTTCCGGCTCCAAATAAATAGCCTGCATTAAGCTTGAATAGGCCTGCGACTCTATAAGAATCCGAATGATATAAAGCGTATTCTTTTATACCAATGTTCGTATGATGCGCCTCATTATATTCTTTCTGATCCAATCCATAACAGTCATTCCATGATTCATTGCATCCGACATCCAGACCGGCTCCGCCTTGTGCATCCATATCGATATACCATCCTCCGAACTTTTCTTCAAACGATGGTGCCACCTCGTCCTGCGCATGGGCAAGACACGGAACCAAAAGCATTAACAATACAAAAAATACGCCCGACGTCAGTCTTTTAAACATGATGATGACCCCAATACCTCATCAAAGGGTAATAAAAAAATCCATGCTGCAAAGACGCAGCACAGGCGGGGCACCGTCTTCAAAAATAATGCCAATTCATTCAACCCCCAATACCTCTGTATAAAAGCAGTCACGTGTCTCCCCACCATAAGCCATAAGCCTTCTGTGCTTACGGCGCAAGCCGTCATGATGAGCGAAAAACTACCCCGACGACAGGACGTCGGCGGACGCGTCGATGTAACGCCATGGATGGCGTTTCAGCGACGCAATAAGAATGAATAGAAACAAATCCAGGGGACCGGGGGCAGCGCCACCGGCCGTGCGGGGGGCCCGGAATGAGCGCCATCCGGTGAATGGCGCGAATGAAGAGGCCAGTGAGCAAATCAAATGCGCAAGTCGAAGCGCTATGCGCGAGAGACGAAGCGGATTTGATATTGCGAACTGTGGACGGTAGGGGG
>JAEEGL017278427.1_pt1 | contig 44023 bp, 42 predicted proteins | sample 9134231 | NCBI WGS metagenome assembly JAEEGL01 (sample SAMN16246548, study PRJNA631951) | gut metagenome | biome: gut microbiome; feature: rumen; material: fiber-attached | host: Bos | place: Iran: Karaj | collected 2018-10
CCGGTAGTCGGCATAGTTCGTCTGTTCAAAGAAATTCCCGACGTCGTATTCAATGGTTTTCCACTCCATGTTGAAGCCGAGGAAAATGCCGATCCCCAGCGTCATCATAATAATCATGGAGATAAACTGCGCCTTATAGCTCCATGCAGTCCGTAAGAGTTTCCGAAGCAGCATCACCACTCCACCTCGTCAGCGGAAAGAGGATTCTCCTGCTCTTCGATCGAGCGGATCTTTCCGTTCTTGACGCGGATCACCGTGTCCGCCATTTTTGCAATGTTCTGGTTGTGCGTGACGATCACGATCGTCTTTCCGTATGTCTTCGCCATCTCAAGAAGCAGTTTCAGTACCATCACGCCGGTTTCGGAATCGAGCGCGCCGGTTGGCTCGTCGCAGAGCAGGATCTTCGGATTCTTGCAAAGTGCCCTGGCGATCGAGATTCGCTGCTGTTCGCCGCCCGACAGTTCCGCAGGGAAATTGTTCAGGTGATCGGAAAGCCCCACCTTATCGATCATTTCCTTCGCATCCAATGCATTTTTCGAGATCTCCGAAACGAGCTTGACGTTCTCATAGACCGTCAGCGTCGGGATCAGGTTATAAAACTGGAATACGAAACCGACCGTGGACGCCCGGTAGTCGGCGAGTTCATTGTCCGTCAGTTTGGAAATGTCCGAACCTGAGACCCGGATCATGCCTTCGGTCGGGCTGTCCAGTCCTCCGAGAAGATTGAGCAGCGTGCTTTTTCCCGCGCCGGAAGGTCCCAGGATCACAACGAACCGGCCCTCATCCAGCGTAAAACTCACGTGGTCCAATGCCCGGAGTTCATGATCTCCGCTGGTATAGACCCTTGAAACGTCCTCAAATTGTACGATCGACATATTTCACCTCCATCATTTATCATCCAAGCGCCACGTCCAGCGCCATCATGACCGTAAACCCGAGTGCAAACATCACGACGCCGAGCCAGAATCCGATGACTGTCCAAAACATTTGATTTAGCGCTTTCAGTTAGCACCCGCTAACTGCTGCTCGAAAATAGAAAGAGCTCGCACTCTTTAAAACGCCATAGACGAAAGACCGGTGTTGCGTCAGTTAGCCACCGCTAACTGTTGTAGCACCGATCTTGTTATTTGTCAATGAAAAGCTTTGTTCTAATTGATTTTACTCCGCCTTTACGCTACAATGGTTTCGACGAACGATATCGGGCTGCAAATCAATGGTATGCAACACGCTGATTGGAGATTTGAAATGAACACTGATGTCAATCAATTGCCGGTGAGTTTGGATTTTTGGTGGCTGATCCCGATCCTTGCCGCCGTTTTACTGCTGATCTGCATCCTCCTGATCGGGAAGAAACGGGAGGACGTCTGGAGAAGGATCACGTTCATCACTTTGGGATTATCCGTGATAGCCGGCGCGATCTTCTACGGGTACGGTTACACTTACCTCTCGATAGGCAAAGACTACGCAGAAAACACGGTCATTGAGCAAGAGGGCGTCGCCCTGGTAAAGACTTTCCGCGCGCTGCTCTTTATGTTCTTAGGAAAGGAAGACATCAGTACGATCATCAAGGGCGTCCCGGCAGTGGCCCATCCTTTCTGGGTCATAGTGATCAATCTGTTTCACGCACTCGCCTTATATACGACGGCAAGCGGGATCATTCTGGTCTTCGGAACGAAGATCAGGGAATGGATCGTGTGCTTTGTCCTGCGGCATTTTCGCATCAGCCCGACCATCCATGTGATCTACGGGGCAAGTGAATCCTCGATTTCATTTGCCGAGCAATTGCGGAGCATCAACAAGCGCCATTACTACATATTTGTCGAAAGCAAAAGCACCAGTCTGGACAAGCGCATTCGCGGCAACGGAGCGCTGCTGTTCACGGATCAGAATGCCGTTGACGGCAACCGGAAATTCTTAAAGCGGATCGGGGTCATCGGCTGCTTCAAAGACCTTCGTTCAAAAAGAAACGTAAACGTTTATTGCCTAAGCGACGATTGTGCCAAAAACGAGCAATTTGCGCTGCATGTGGCGGATGCCGTCGGCGAGGCGTATTCCAAAAAACAGGACGGATCGAGGCCCTGCCTCGAAAACGCCAGCGCCACGGTTTTGACCGACAGCGCCGGATTCGGCAAGCAAATCCATGACAAAAAAGTCTTCGGTCATCTTTTGGTTTTGCCGAAAGAGGAACTGCTTGCCCGGGCCCTGATTCAGAAATGTCCTCCTTATGAAAAAGTGACTTTCGACGAAAATGCCAAATGCAATGATGAGGTATTTGAAGTTCTGCTCATCGGTTTCGGGCGGATGGCGCAGACCGTGCTGCGCTGGCTGATCATGAACAGCCAGTTCATCGGGTGCAGGTTCCACGCCACCGTCATTGCCAAAGATTACGAGGATCAGGCCGGACCTTTTGAGAAAAACTATGGGAGTCTGATGAGGGAGGAATTCAACTGCATCGATACCGGCATCACTCCCTTAACGCTCGATGCAAGAAGCAAGGTGGCCTACGACGTCATAGACGGGCTGACCGGTCAGAACAAGGAAAAAACGAGTTTGAAATATATCATTGTCTGTACGGGCAATGACAAGGACAACCGCGAAATCGCCCTGAATTATGCGGCATACCTTCCGGAAGACGTGGATTCCGTCTCCATCATCCAATGCTCTTCTGCCCGGATCACAGTGTCCCCGTCGAGCAGAAAGGAAACAGAACGTTCCTTCAATATCTACACGCCGGACAATCTGCAGCCCGTGAAACGCGACGAAACCGCGAAGCAGGTCAATGAATTATTTGATGAAACCGAATGGCTGAACGTCACCTATCATATCATTCAAAGCTGCCGCGCAAATGCAGACTTCATAAATGCGATCAGAAAAGCGTCCGGAGGAGAATGGAAACCTTTTTCAGCGAACAAAGACGTTCCCGGACAGATGCTGAACGCATTGGGCGAGATGGAGCACAAACGCTGGTGCGCTTTCCACTATTGCATGGGCTTCAAGACAATGGCCTTAGAAGATGCGAAATCCAAAATCAGTGAGAATGATGATCCGCAAAGCATCGAGAAGAAGAAACCGTGGAAAGACGATGCTCAAAAACTGCACGGCTGTATCGTTCCATGGGAGGATCTGGATGTCTTAAGTCTCGCCATGAAACAGGAAAAAAGCTATTTTAAAGACAAAGATATGCTCTTTATTCAACCGCAAAAAGGCGAATAAACCGGCGGAACAGTTCTAATCCTGCCAGGGATACGGCAGATTCATTTGATCAACATAGGATTGATTAACGGTAGTTACATTAATGAGCTCATATTTTGGATTGACAATGATTGTGCTGCCATCCTGATATGTCACAAGGATCAATCCATGCGCGAATTCAACGTCTACCACATAGTTGGTCGGGATCGTTCCATCCTTGCCGTCTTTACCGTCCTTACCGTCTTTGCCGTCGATGCCATCCTTGCCGTCGGTACCGTCTTTACCGTCAGTACCGTCTTTACCGTCGGTACCATCCTTGCCGTCGATGCCATCCTTGCCGTTTGTACCGTCTTTGCCGTCGGTTCCTGCAGCTCCTGTCTGGCCCTGCGGTCCCTGTTTTCCGGCTTCGCCCTGCGGTCCGCGTTCTCCGGTATCGCCTTTATCGCCTTTGTCGCCTTTATCACCCTTGTCGCCTTTGTCTCCCTGATCGCCCTTATCTCCCTTTTCGCCTTTCAGGTTGCCGATGGAATACGTTTTTCCGTTCGCCAGAGTGACCGTGACGTTGCCTTCCTTGTCTGCCGCAATATCGGCAATGCTGTCAGCCACCTGTTCAGGTGTAATCTCCTTTTCGGACTGACAGCCGGCAAGAGTCACCACTGTCAAAAAACTGAACAATAACGATACAATAATGATCCTTTTCATAACGTGTCTCCTTTCTCCTGATTGCCGACATAAACTACATAAGCAAATTATATTCTCCCGGCCGGCAGATTGTCAATAACGCGATGCATTGAGAATGCAAAAAAAAGCACCCTCTCACTTCGGATTCTCTCCGTGTGAAAGGGTGCATAAAATCTGAAAACGATAGCGTTACGACAGCGTCTTCAACGTCGGGAACAGCAGCACGTCCCGGATCACGGTCGCACCGGTCAGCAGCATGACCATCCGGTCGATGCCGAAGCCGATCCCGCCGGTCGGCGGCATACCGAATTCCAGCGCGCGGAGGAAGTCCTCGTCGGTCGTATTTGCTTCCTCGTCGCCGGCCGCAAGGGCGGCTTCCTGCGCCTTGAAGCGCTCCCTCTGGTCGTCCGGATCATTGAGTTCGGAATAGGCATTGGCCATTTCCGCGCCGTTGATGAAGAGTTCGAACCGTTCGACAAGCATCGGATCGGTCGGCTTCTTCTTCGTGAGCGGCGAAACGTCGAGCGGATGGTCACAGACGAACGTCGGCTGGATCATCTTGTCCTCGCAGAACTCCTCAAAGAAGAGATTCACGATATCGCCCCACTTATGGCGCTCTTCGAACTCGATGTGATGTTCCTTCGCGACGGCCCGGGCGCCTTCCAACGTTCGGATCTCGTCAAAGTCCACGCCGGCATACTTCCGGATCGCTTCGATCATCGTGATCCGTTCGAACGGCTTGCCGAAATCGATCTCGATGCCGTTGTACATGACCTTCGTCGTTCCGTTGACCTTCTCGCAGACCGTCCGGTAAAGATTCTCCGCGAGATCCATCATGCCGTGATAGTCGGTGTAGGCCTGATAGAGTTCCATCAGCGTAAACTCCGGATTATGCCGGGTGTCGACGCCTTCATTCCGGAACACGCGGCCGATCTCGTAGACGCGCTCGAGGCCGCCGACGATGAGCCGCTTCAGATAGAGTTCCAGGGAAATGCGGAGCTTCATGTCCTGGTCCAGGGCATTGAAATGCGTCATGAACGGACGCGCCGCGGCGCCGCCCGCGTTCGAAACGAGCACCGGCGTCTCCACTTCCATGAATCCCTGTCCGTCCAGATAATTCCGGATCTCTTTCAGAATGGCGGAACGCTTCACGAGCACTTCCTTGGCCTCATCGTTCATGAACAGATCCACGTACCGCTGACGGTAACGAAGGTCAGTGTCGGTCATGCCGTGATACTTTTCCGGAAGGATCTGCAATGCTTTCGTGAACAGCGTCACCGCTTTCGCGTGCACCGTGATCTCGCCGGTCTTCGTCTTGAACACGAAGCCCTCGAGGCCGACGTTGTCGCCGATGTCCATCTTTTTGAACGCCGCATAGGCTTCGTCTCCGAGGTCGTCCCGGGAAACGTAGCACTGAATGCCGCCGGTCAGGTCCTTGACGTTACAGAAGGACGCCTTGCCCATGACGCGTTTCGACATGAGGCGGCCCGCGATCTTCACGGTCTTCCCCTCAAACTCGTCGTAGCGGGCAATGATCTCCGCCGTATGATGATCCTGATCGAATTTCGTGATCACGTACGGATCATGCCCGGATGCTTTCAGATCCGCCAGCTTTTCCCGGCGGATCTTCAGAAGCTGATTCAAATCCTGTTCCTGAATTCTGTCTTCACCCATAGTCTTCTGCTCCAGCTCAATGATTTGGCAAGGTTTCTCAGGCCTTCTGGATCTTCATGATCTTCAGTCCGTAGGAGCCGCAGGGGGCGCTTACGGTCGCGATCTCGCCGACCTTCTTGTTCATCAAAGCGGCGCCGATCGGAGAAGCGTTCGAAACCTTGTTTTCCCGCGTATTGACTTCATTCGTGCCTACGAGATAATAAACGATCTTTTCTTTCGTTTCCGTGTCCTGAACGGTCACGACGGAACCCACGTACACGCGGCTCTCGTCCACGTCCTCGGAAGCGATCTCCGCATTGTTCAAAATGCTCTGGATCTCGGAGATGCGTCTCTCAATGTCCGCCTGCTCGTTCTTCGCCGCATCGTATTCCGCATTCTCGGAAAGGTCGCCCTGCGCTCTCGCTTCCTTGATCTTCTCTGCGATCTCGGCGCGCTTCACGTCCGTCAGCTCACGAAGTTCGTTTTCCAGCCGTTCTTTTCCGGCCTTGGTCAGCACGTTTTTCTTCATTTCCATTTCAAAATACCTCTTTTTCTTCCCGGAAAAGTACCGGCTCCGGGAACTTTACGCCGCCCCGAACGGGGCCCTGCTACGCAATCCGCGTATTTTACCAAAAATATGCAAAAAAGTCAATCTTTCCTTCGTTTTCCCTTACTTTGCGCCGCTTTTTTTCGAAAAGACCATCCGGATCGTCCGGAAAATGATTTTGGCGTCGAGCCAGAGCGACCACTTGTCAATGTATTCCAGATCCAGCCGGACGACTTCTTCGAAATCCTTGATGTCGCTTCTGCCGCTGACCTGCCAGAGTCCCGTAATGCCGGGCCTGAAGGAGATCCGCCGCTTCTGATACGGCCGGTACTGCATGTATTCGTCCAGCGTCGGCGGTCTCGTTCCGACGAGACTCATGTCGCCCTTCAAAACGTTCCAGAACTGCGGAAGTTCGTCAATGCTGGTCTTCCTGAGAAATGCGCCGACCTTCGTGATCCGCGGATCCTTTTCGATCTTGAACATCGGGCCGCTCATTTCATTGTCCTTCATGAGGTCCCGCTTTCTCTCCTCCGCGTCCCTGTACATGGACCGGAACTTGTAGAAATTGAAGACGCGCCCGTTCCGGCCGACTCTCTTCTGTTTGAAAATGAGCGGTCCCGGGGATTCGATGAGGATCGCCGGCGCCACGAAAATGCCGATGACAAAGGTGAGGATCAGGCCGAAGATCGAGCCGAGGATGTCGAAGATCCGTTTTATTGCGACCATCCGGTAGTCGAAAAGCCGGCTGGAAAAGGCCACGACCGGATAACGTCCGATCGCTTCCACCTGACTGGACCCGCCGACATTCATGTCCATGACGTCCATGTAAACATTGACCGTCACGCCCATCTGCTCGAAATCCTGGATCAGGTTCTTCAGCCGCGCGCGGTCGAATTCATCCCGGTACCGGACGAACACCTCGTCCACCACGTGCTTCGCCGCAAAATCGAGGTAATCCTTTTCCGTCTCGTCCAGTTCGAACACCGGAACGTCCTGCCATTCTTCTCCGGGCTCGGAAGGCGACCCTTCCGGCAATACCACGCCGATGACGTCCCAGACCGCCTCCTTCTGATGCTTCAGTTCTCCGATGATCTCCGAAACGTACTCCGCTTCCGTGAACAGCATGACGCCCCGCTTCGCGCCCGCGCCGGTCTTGAAGATCCGCCGGCGGTTCCGGATGAAAATGTGGAGCAGACATTGCAGGACCGTATCGATCAGGAAGAAATAGCCCATCATGAGACGGGACACAAAGACATCTTCCTTCATCGTGAAACCGATGAACAATGAGATCGCAACGAGGATCAGATTGTAGAGGGCCGTCAAAAGCAGTTCCTGATAACGCGAACGCTTGTACAGCGTCCCGTAGATGTTCATGACGAAGAAAAGGAGTACGTGCAAAATCGACAGCGTCGCGAGCAGCAGCGCCACGTTTTCCTGTTTTCTAAACAGCGAAAACGAGAACCCGTACCGGAGCATCCCCGAGAATACGGCGACTCCGAGGATCAGGACGAGATCGATCATGCAGACGACGAGTTGTCCGATTTGTGACTTCTTACGATACATGAGTTTCTGCTTTTTCCTGCTTCCCGCCGCAAAGCGACACCAGGACGAAGGTCCAGAGTGCAAATACGGACGAATTCACGACCACGGCTTCAAAGAAGAAGAACGCGACCGCGATCATCACGAATTCCAATGAAAACAGCACGATCCTGCGGTCTTTGGAACGGAAGAACCGTACCAGGGAATACCCGATCATGCCGAGAAGCGTCAGGATCCCTAAGAGACCCGTTTCTATAAAAGTATGTACGTACTGACAGTCGATCGCACTGCGGAATCTGGCGCCTTCGACGTTTTGCAGCCATTCGAGCGCCGAACCGCTGCCGGCACCGATGAAGAGATATTTCTGCCAGTTTTCGAACACGTACTTCGGCCCGTTGACGATCGTGAACATCCGGTTGTACCAGGAATCCTGATTCGGATTCAGTACCGTGAACCGGCCGATCACGCGTTTGTAAACGAGCACGATCCTTTCCCGGAATACGATGCAGAGCACGACGGCTGCAGCGAGCACCACTCCGAGAATGATCCAGAAGCGGGCCGTCGGCTTGAAGCGCTTTTCCTTCCCCTGTTCGCGGCGCATTGCCCGCTTCTTTTTGAGGAGCGGAATGGCTTTGATCGCGGCGAGAAGCGCCCCTGCCGCAAACGCCAGCCAAATGCACCGCGTATAGGTCAGGATCACCGCAGCGAGGAACAAAACGCCGTACGATACAGTCAGCCACTTCTGCTTCTCCGGATACCGGATCAGCGAGAATAACGCAAGCAGGATGTAGCAGCCGAAATAATGGCGGTATTCGAAGATGCTTAAGATCCCGTGCGTCTGATCGGCGACCGCGAACGGCGTTCCGCTCTTCAGGAACGCGAACACGTAGATCCCCGAAATCTCCTGGAACAGCGCCAGAAGAACGAGCACGGCAATGACCGGCCGGAACAGCCGGAAAAAGTCCTCATAATTCAGGAACCGCGTCAGGACGAACAGGATCCACGTGAACGAGATCTGAGACACCAGAATGTACAGATCTCTGGACTTCGCGATGAACACCGTGGACAGACAGCCGATGACCGCATAAATGACCCAGAGGATCATCATCGGACTCTTGATGAATTCCGAAACGGTGCGTTTGAACGCAAGCGGGAAGAGACAGAGCGCGATCACGGAATAGACGATGACCAGGACCGTTTTGATCTTAACGTAGCTTCCGACGGTGACCAGTAGGAAAAACAGCAGGATCAGCGCCGCCGATGCCCACGATAAGATGCGTTCTGTTCTTTTGTCCTTGATCCACTCAGCCATTTCTCAGAATCTTTGACGTTCATTGCCCGATAAGAGGGGCAATGTATTCTACCATAAACCGGACAAAATGTAAACCGTCCGGGTGCCGTTCACCATTCGCCGAACTCCAGTCTCAATACCTGATGCCTGTTGGCGCGCTTCTCCACCGGCGGAAGCGTCATGTAATCGCCGTACAGCACCGTAAGGTACGCGTCGTACCCTGCCGGACAAAGGAACTTCGTGTCCTCAAACGGAAGCTCCGCAAAGGACTGCACACTCTCCTTCGGGATGTATTCCCTGCCAAGCCGGACCATATCCGACGGAAAGAAATCGCCGCCGTCTTCAGCGTCGTAACGCCTGGTGATCTCCTCGTACTGTTCCACGAGTTTGTCCTTGTTTTTGAACACGCTGAGCGCCCGGACCGGCAGGTTTTTCAGATACCGTTTCCAATCGGTTTTTCCGTCCTCTTTCCACGTTTTATACCTGCACTTGGCGCGGAGCAATGCCCGGATCTTCCGGAGTTCGGCCGATTGCGACGCTTTGAGTCCGGGATCGGCGGGATACCGGTCAAACGGAAAGACGTCCACGAAGATCCCCTGCCGGAATGATGCCTGATTCCGTTCTTCCATATACACCGTGCCCTTTTTCATTACCTTGGCAAAGGGAAACGGATACGTTTTTTCGGACCGGTAGGTCACGAGTTCGTACGCATCGCGAAGAAGTCCGGGCGCTTTTTGAAGAAACGCGTCGTATTCCTTCCGGAGCAGGCCGACGTCGAGATCGTCGTCCCAGGGAATGAAGCCCTGATGCCGCACCGCGCCGAGCAGCGTCCCGTACACGAGAAAACACTTAAGCCCGAGTTTTTCCGCGACCCGCTTGATCTCTTTTGCGATTTCCAGCTGCACAAGCTGGAGTTTCCGTAAGATTTCCTGTTCCATCAGACTACTCTGCTTTCCGGCGCACCGCATACCAGTAATACTGTGCGATCTCTTCTTCGGTATAACGCTTTTTCGCATCCATGGGCGCGGCGGAACGCTGATACCCGTTTTTTTCGTAAAACCGCACCGCGCGCTGATTCTTCGGATCCACGCACCAGTAGACCGTCTTCAGTCCCCGCTCCTCAAACGCAATGCGGAGGATCTCCTTCATGCCGAACGAGGAATATCCCTTTCCCATGGCGCATTTCCGCACCGTGATCGCGAACTCCGCCTTTTTGCAGCGGATGTTCCGGAGACTCACCGTCCCCATGTATTCACCGTCATCCGATGCGATCGCGAGGTGCAGGTCCTTTTCGGATTTTCCCGCATTTTCGATGAACGCCCGGCAATCCGCTTCCGTTTTCGACGCGAAATCGGTGTGCATGTCGGCGACCACGAACGGATCGTGCATCCATTCCAGCATCGGCTGTACGTCTTTTTCTTCCAAAGGCCTCAGTTTCATTTCGTTTCCGTTTCTGTTTCCGTTTCCGTTTCTTTTTCTGTTTCCGTTTTTGTATTATCCTTCTGCTTCAGGAGTTTCCAGAACCCGAACAGTTTCTTCCGGAACACGATCATCAGCACGACGGCAATGACCGCGAACGCGATCCTCGGGATCAGGAACCGGTAGAGCAAAAGCCCGGAAAATCCGAGAATCAGGAAGCCCGCCAGCACGACGAGCAGCCATTTGTAGTCGTATGCCTCGTCCTTCAGCCCTTTCTTTTTCAGAACGGCTTTCATCGCGAGGTAATTGCAGAAGGCAAACACGACGTAACTCACCAACGTCGTATATCCGGCAATGACGTATCCAAACACCGGAATGAGCAGCGCGTTCAATACCACGTTCAGGACGGCCGCCGCGACCGATGAAATGACGAGGAGTTTCTTTTCTTCGTAGAAGAATTCCACGTTGATAAACAGTTGCGAATAAAAGAGGAGCAGCAGGCTCATTGCCACCGGGGGCACCACGTATTCCGCGCCCTGATACGCTCCGCCGGCCATGATGCCGATGATCTCCGGCGCAAACCAGATCACGAGCAATAATAACACTGCCATCAGAACGGCAATGACGAGACTTACCGGCCGGTTCTCTCTCTCCTTCTTCTGCCGGATCTTTTCGTAATACCACGGCAGATAGGAATTGTTGATGGCATTCAGAACGAAAGTCAGGATCATTGCCAGATTATAGGCGACGCCGTACATGGCCGCCTCGCCGATCCCCACCATCCGCTCGATCATGATGCGGTCGCTCTGATTGAAGATCGTCTGCGAAAGATAATACACGAGCAGCGGCAGGTTGAAGCCGAGCGCGTATTTCCAGTATTCCTTTTTGAACAGCGTTTTGCCGCGCGCCCAGTTCAGAATGAAAAGCACGAGGCCGAAGACCACGGTCGGGATCACGTACCCGATGATCCTGGCAATGCCCTTCTCTTCCGTATTCATGACGAGAACGAAGGCAATGACCGGGCTCAGGACCGCGATGGCAAGCGTCAGCAAAACGATGCCCTTGTAGTGATAGTCGAACCGCTCTTTCCCTGTCCAGAACATCACGGCCGTATGCATCAGGATCTCGGCGACCATGAGGAGCACCAGCGTCGTCGGAAGATTCAGCAGCTGATTCCAGAACGAAGTGAACGGCAGATAGACCGCGAGGAAAACGAGGGAAAGCATCAGGCAGACGCCCTGAATGGACGCAATGTAGCCGTTTCTGTCCTTCTCGAATTTCACCATCGCCCGGGAAAACGAGCCGTACGCCAGATTTAACGTCAGGAAAATCGAGAAAATGCCCTGCCACGACTGATACACCGTGTACTGACCGTACTGTTCCTTCGTCAGAAGCCGCGTAAAGAGCGGCATCGTGATGAAGGAAAGGCACTTCAGGAGCACGTTGCAGACCGTGTAGGCCGTCGCCGCCTTGACCGCAAGCGGCATCCGGTTCCATTTTTCCCGCAGTTTTCCCACCATTGACCTTACCTGAACCGGTTCACCGTATCGATCACGTGACCGATTTCTTCTTCGCTCATTCCGTAATACATCGGAAGGCTGAGTTCCGTCCGGCTGATCTCTTCCGCGATCGGGAAATCGCCTTCTTTGAATCCGAGATCGCGGTAGCATTCCTGCAAATGCATCGGGATCGGATAATGCTTGTTCGTACCGATACCGGCTTCGTTTAAGAAGCGTTCGAGTTCCGCCCTTCTTTCGGTCCGTACCGCGAAGATGTGCCAGACCGGCTCCATGTCTTCAGGCACGTAAGGAAGCGTGATGGAGGGATTGTTCATGCCCTCCAGATACTTCTTCGCCGTTTTTCTCCGGTCTTCGTTCACTTCGTCGAGGATCGGAAGTTTTGCGGCAAGGAACGCCGCCTGCAGTTCGTCCAGACGGGAGTTGTACCCCTGATAAATGTGGTGGTATTTGTAGTCCGAGCCGTAGTTTCCGAGCGCGCGGACTTTTTCGATCAGGGCATCGTCATTGCCGGTCACCGCGCCGGCGTCGCCGAGCGCACCGAGGTTCTTTCCGGGATAAAAGCTGAATCCGGAGAGATCGCCGAACGAACCCGCTCTTTGTCCGCGGAACTTCGCGCCGTGGGCCTGCGCCGAATCCTCGATCACAAACAGACCGTGCTTTTTCGCGATCTCCATGATCCGGTCCATCTGACAGACCTGACCGTACAGATGCACCGGGATGATCGCCTTCGTTTTTCCGGTCAATGCGTTCTCGATCCGGTCGGGATCGATGTTGAACGTCCGGAGGTCCGGTTCCACGAAGACCGGCCGGGCGCCGACGTACGTGACGGCAAGCGCCGTCGCAATGTAGGTGTCGGACGGAACGATCACTTCGTCTCCCGGCCCCACGCCGAGCGCTTTCAGGGAAAGCATCAGCGCGTCGAGCCCGTTCCCGACGCCGACCGCATATTTCGTTCCGACGTATCCGGCAAACGCTTTTTCAAACGCCTTGTCTTCTTCTCCCTCAATGTACCAGCTGCTTCGGAAGACCCGGTCGAACGCTGCACGGAGTTCTTCATTCAGCCGTCTTTCGAGCGGCAGGAAACTTACAAACGGCACTTTCATCAGCGTTTTTCCTCCCCGACGTACTTCAGAAACTCGTCATAATCGCGGATGTAGTCCGCCTCGTCGTACAATTCCGAAGCGAGTACCATGAGCACCGCATCCGGAGAAAAATCAAACATTTCCCGCCACATGACGTTGGAGACGTACAGCCCCTCGTACGGTTTTTCGAGCGGCACGACCTTGGTCTCGCGTCCGTCGTCGAGTCTGACCTTGCAGCTTCCGTGGATGCAGATCAGGATCTGTTCCAGAGACTTGTGGGCGTGCTTGCCGCGGACGACCCCCGGGATCGTGTCGTACATGTAATAGACCCGGCGGATCGTGAACGGAATGTCCTTGAACTCCTCCAGAGCCACGAGCTGCCCGCGGTCGTCCCCGTGGGGCTGAAATACGTATTTGATCACCTGCATGTTTTGCCTGCCTTTCCTATCGAACGATCCGTCCTCTTTACGACGGATCCTCTTCATATCCGGTCAGTAACCGGAGGTCCCCGTCCGTACGGGTCTTCCTTCCGGAACGTTTCATCCTCCATCTGTAATACGGCATCAGCGGAAATGCGCAGATCTTCCGTACTTTTCCGGAGAAGCCGTCCTTCCGTTTCCGGAGATAATTCCGGTAGCGATTTGCCCACCGGTCCGTCGCCGTTTCCGTTTCCAGAATCAGCGCTTCCGTCGCGTCAAAATCTTTCTTCAGGGCTTCCGCCCACTTCTTTTTCTTCGCCGACGAGATCCCGGTGCCGTACTCGTACCAGATCCCCTTTTCCGGGTAATGCCCCGGAATGATCCCGTCAAAGACCATCAGGCGCACCGCGAAATCCTCCGCATAGCGCACCCGGTCCGCCATACGGCTGAGATACGCTTCCAGAACGTCTCTCCGGAACAGTAACGCCGCGCCGAGCGCGGTATCATTGGCGAGAAGATACGCCGTGCCCGTCTTGTTCCGCGAAGGCTTCCCCTCGTAGAGGTCCACGTTGGCCGGCGCCGGCCGCACCTCGGTGATCCGGGGAGGCTCTTCCGGGAGGAAAGCGACCGCGTCTGAAAAGGAAACGGAAAGATCATGCTCTTTCATGAACTCCGTCCAGCGTTTCATCGTATCCCCGGCGTAGATGGCATCGCCCGCCGCGATCGCTTTCACAAAGGTGCCGCGCGCCTCTTTCACGGCCGAGAAGAGGTTCCGAACGGTACCGCGGTTTTCGGGATTCCGGATCACCCGGAACCGGTCAAACTGCTTTTTGGACGCGCATCCGTACAGAAACTCCGAAGGGTCGAGCGCGGAACCGTCGTCCGCCGCGATCACTTCAAACTCGATCCCTTCCTGCGAAAAGATCGAATTCAGCGTTTTCCGGATCGCCTGCCGGTCTGAATTGTAGGTCAGAAGAATGACCGAGAGTTCCATAACCTATCCTCACGATGCGCTGCCGGACCACTTCAGGCGGAGCCAGTTCCTGCCAGTTTTGACGTTCCGGAAGAAGTCCTCATTTTGGCAAAGCGCCAGATACATCAAAAGTTCAATGAAGAACAGATACTCAAACTGAATGTTGTAGCCGAAGCCCTGGATGAACCAGACGAACAATAATACGCCGTACCGTACGTCCTTCCTGACGCCGCGAACGAAAAGCAGGGCCAGGAAGCCGTAATAGGCGAGGAAGCCGACGATCCCTCGGGACAGGAGGATGTTGACGACGTCGCTCTCCACCGCCCAGCTGGACAGCGTGGTATACCGGCCGTACATCAGAGTGATCGGATAACCGGAACAGCCGTAGCCGTAACCGAACAGGATCTTCAAGGGATCTCCCTCCGAAAACACCTTCCAGTAATCCGAATAATAGCCAAGATGCGCGCTCGTGCTGGCATCCTTTTCCGCGCCGAAGAACCGGCTTGCAAGGGATGCACTTACGTCCAGCACCTTCTGTCCGAGCCCGGTGGCAAACAGACCGGCGAAAAGGAGCAATGCCAGCGCGGCCAGGATCGCCAGCCGGTTCCGTCTGATCCGGTTCTTCATGCGGAACAGATTCGCAAAAAACACGATGACGGCAACGATGAGCACGCCGATCAATGCGGTCGAATTTCCGCAGATGAGCGCTGCGCCGAGAATGGCCGCGCGGATCAGCGGATGATCAAAGAGCATGTATCCCATCACGAGGACCGGTGCCAGGACCGCCGAATGCCACGTGAGCCCCGACGGGTAGAACACATAACTTCTGATGAACGTCGCATTCTCGACGAGATGCAGCGTCTTTACGAATACGAAGGCGTTCAGATCGAACTTGAAGACGGTGTAACAGACGGCCTGCAGAAACAGCCAGGCGATCTGTATGAGCGTCATTGCCTTCAGTGCCCGGATCACCACGCCGAATACGTCGTAGTTTTCCTTCACAAGTTCCCGGATATATACCAGCGTGATGAACACCGGGATCTGCATGACGGCCAGCACGATCGCGCTCTTCTTGTAACTGTCCGGCATACCGCTTAAAAATGCGGAAACCGCCGACAGGAAGAGTTCCGCGAAAATGAAGATGACGAGCCAGTATTTCGGCAGGATGATCCGCTTTTTCTTGCAGAGCATGTATGCGGAAAAGAGCACCTGCAAAAGCAGCGAAAAATACTTTCCCTTGATCTGGAGCACGAACATCGACGAAGTGAGCACGATCAGGAAAATGAAGACGCGCTCAATGACCGGCAAGGGTTTCTTTGCCGTACTCCGGTCTGTGAAGTTGTTCCGTAACGTCAGCGTCATTTCGTATACTCTCTGCTGAAAAGAAGTCTGATCTTCATCGCGGTCCGGCGTGCGAAGATGCCGGGATGACGAAGCACCGCTCCCGCTTTTTCGGAAACCGATCCGTTCTGCCATTTCCGGTCAAAGAGCCTCGCATTTTCCAATATCTGGATGTCCTTCTCGGGAAACCACGGGATCTTTTTCAGGAGTTCCGCTGCTTTCATCGTGGATTCCCCCATCTTCAATACAGACTCTGAGAGATTCCTGCCGGTGAACCGGTGCACGTACAGCGGCGTTTCATTCAGTGAAAACCGCTTTCCCTGCTCCAAAAGAAGGAGCCAGAGAAACAGATCGTCCGCTCCGTTCTCGCGAAGCGCGCGGTCCGTCCATTCTTCCGGGATCAGGCCTTTTCGCAGCAGGCACTGGCCCGGCGACTTGATCACGTTGTGCGAATAGAGGTAGACCTTCTCGTCATTGAGACGCAGCATTTCCGCCCGTTTCCGGTATCCCGGCATGCGGTTTCCGCTCTCATCCTCCATATAGTAATTCGAGACGGCCATCCCCGTGACTTCGCCGCAGTCGATCTGGCGGGTCAGAAATTCCGGGAGGATCTCGTCGTCCTGATCGAGAAACAGGATCCACTCTCCTTCTGCGCTCCGAAGTCCCTGCACCCTGGCTGCGTGAATACCGGAATTCTCCGGCATTTCGAGGACCCGAACCGTAAAACAGAACTCGCCTTCCGGAAGGATCACCCGTTCCTCCGGACTGTCATTGACGAGAATGAGCTCCACGCCGCCGTCCGGATGCGCCTTCAGAAACGTTTCCACCGCCCTTTCGAGATTCGAAAACAATGCCCCGAGGAACGCATTTCCCCGGTAAAACGGCGTGATCACTGAAATTGTATGCTCATTACCGCGCATTGTCATTCAACGTGCTTTCGTAGATTTCCATCAGCTGTCTGTAATTCTCTTCCGGCTGATACTTTTCTTCGTAATCGGCCCGTGCCTTCCGCCCCATCTCCGCTGCCGTTTCCGGCTTCGCCCAAAGGGTGCGGATCGCTTCGATGAAGCCGTCCCGGTCACCAAGCGGCACCTTGAGCCCGTTCTCGCCGTGACGTATCGCCTCGCTTGAGAACCCGAGATCCGTGGCAATGACCGGCTTTCCGAGACTTTCCGCCTCGATCTCCACCATAGAGCAGCCCTCGTACCAGATCGACGGAAAGATCACGAACTCGGCCTGCTTCACGATGTACAGACACTCTTCCCGCTCGACGAACCCGAGGTAATGAACGTTCGGCCGTTCTTTCGCAAACTCTGCGAACTCGTCTTCCAGCGGACCTCGTCCCATGACGACGAGCGGAACGTCCGTCACTTCCCCGAAGATCTGCATCAGCATCCGGATGCCTTTTTCCTCGCCGATCCTGCCGTAAAACACGGCAAAACGCTCCGGAAGAGTTCTCGGAGTACCGGCTGCGGACTGATTCAAAGGATCGATGACGAAATTGTACTTCTTCACCATCTTGCCTTCGTCAAAGCCGGCGGATGTTAAAAGACGCATCTGCTCATCGTTCAGGCAGACGTACCGGTCGATCTGATCATAAAAACTTCTCCGCTTCCGGTGATACCGGAAGATCGCGGCCACGATGAAACTCTGCAGGCCGGATCCCTTGAAACAGTGCTTCTTCCGCATCCGGAAGTAGTGCCCGTCCGCACATTCATTGCAAAGCTTCCCGTTACAAAGGGAGGTCGCTGCCGGACAGACGAACCTGGTATCGTGCAGGGTGGCAACCACCTTGCAGCCGCACTTCTTCGCCGCATAAAGGACCGACGGCGAGAGCAACGGAAAGAAGGTGTGCACGTGCACGAGATCCGGTTTTTCCTCCCGGATCAGTTTCCGGACGGCGGCGGCATGCTTAAATGACCATAGCATTCCGAAGGTGATCTTCAGTTTTCCGAACAGCCCTGCCCGGTCGAATTCGTCATTGGCGGCCGAATAACGCACGACCTCGTGTCCGTGGCTTTCGAGGAGCGCCGTTTCGCTCCGGAACACCACGTCGTCGCCGCTGGCGGATCCCTTCCGGTGGAAGTTGTGAATGACCAGGATCTTCATCGTTCTCTGTCCGCTGCCGTACCGAGGAATACCTTTTCGTATTCACCGGCGATTTTCTCCCAGCTGTATTCTTCGCGGATCCGCTTCACGGAAGCTTCTCCGTATTGTTCGCGTTCTTCTTCCGTCAATGCCTCCGCCCGGCCGATCAGCGAAGAGAGATCCCCTTCGTCCAACGACCAGTACAAGGCCGCGTCCTCCGCCACCTCGCGGTTGAATTCCACATCGAAGAGCAGGTTCAGTTTCGTGCTTCCGAGTGCCTCGAGAAGCGACGGATTCGTGCCGCCGACGGAATGCCCGTGCAAATAGGCGTACGCCTCCTCCCGGACTTTTTTCAAAAGCGCCGGTTCGTACAGCGTGCCCGTGAAAACGATCCTAGGATCCTTCGAAAAATGCAGTTTTTCTTCGAGTTCCGCCCGGAACCGCTCGTTTCCGTTCGTGATGACCGCAAGTTTTTTCGGCGTTTCCGTCTTCATGAATTCGCGGATCATTGTCTCAAAATTGTTTTCCGGAACGAACCGCCCGACGATGAGATAATATTCCTTCGGCCGTAAGCCGTTCTTATTCATCCATTCCCGGAACGCCGGGTCATCGTTTCCGATGCCGGACGGTTCCGGATCGGAGCCGTAGGCAATGAACGCCGTTTCCGGCAGATACTTCCGGTAGGTTTCCTGCACGTACCGCTCGATCCCGCGCGAATCGCAGATCACGAGGTCCGCCTCGCGCACCATCTGCTCTTCCGACCGTTTCCAGTAGGCTCTGACCGGCGCGCTCCATTTGGAACGCTTCCATTCGTGACCGTCCGGATTTAAGAAAAACCGGCCGCCGACTTTTCGTACTTTCCGCTTCAATCCTTTGATGAACGGGCCGATCCGGCAGGTCATCACATAGAAGACCGGTGACTCGAGCCCGTGCTGTTTCGCAAACCGGATCGCGGCAGCAAACGCCTTCCGGTCGTACAGCACCGCGACGGCGGGGCCGATCTTCGGAACGCTGAATTTGACGACGTCCGCATTGTGATAGCGGAAGCGGACGACGTTTCCCTTCCGGTCCCGTTCTTCCTGCGAAACGCCGGACAGTTTCGACTCGTCCATCGCCCCGTCACCGGACGCCTTGCAGGCCACGTGATAATGCAGCCCCTCCGCGTTCTCGTGGCAGGCCGTCAGATGATCCACGAACGTCTCATACCCGCCGTATTGTCCGACGGACTTTGCGCCGATGAGAAACACGTGCCGCGGTTCTTTTTTGATCTCTTCGTTCTGCATCAAATCAGCTCTTCAGAAGCACCGTGCCGAGCACCTTCTTTCCGGAGGTCCGGATGCCGTTCAGGTCTTTCTGCAATGCTTCGCACTTCGACACTTTCAAGTGCCGGATCAGCACCACGCCGTCGACTCCGGCGATCTTCCGGTTCAGCTCGAGGTCGTTGCTGAGATCTTCTTCCGCCACGACGTTCGTGCCGTTCTTCGTAAGTTCATTGCCGAGTTTTTCGGCAAAGGCTTTCGCCTCGCCGTCTGCGCCTTCATACGAAAGACACACCGACTGATACGGCCGGCCGTCCTCCGCAGCGCTGAGCCGGTCGCGAACCTTGGCAATGCCGTCCGTTTCAGACAGCGCTTTTTCTCCGACGGTGGCGAAAAGCGGCAGATCGAAATACTCCCGGATCTCTTCTTCCGTCTTGATCTTATCGCTCAGCACGTAGGCAAATCCGAAGATCGCAAGGAATCCGACAAGACCGAGCGCCGCCCCGATCAATGCCCATTTCGGCTGGATCCAGCGAACGCTCTTCGCTTCCGGGGTTTCTTCCTTTTCCGTGCTGATCAAAGCGGTGTAGTAGGCCTTTTCTGCGGTCGACATGTTCGTCGTGCACTTTTCGATCGCAGAGTTGATCTTGACCATCCGGTCAATGACCTCCTGATGGGCATCGGAATACTCCTGACCTTCCCACTTGGGATCAGCAAGTTCGCGGCTGACCGCAATGTACTGCTCGTTCAGCCATTTGTAATTCGACGCCGAAGATTCCGCATGCTCCGCTTCGGCAGCGGTCAGCACGGATTTCAGGGAATTCAGCGTTTCCGCTGAGGAAGCGCTCGCTCCGGAGGCTTTTCCGGCCTTGTACACCCCGTAAAAGTTCAGCGCGAGCGCGCCGGCGATCACGAAGCAAAGGGCAACCGGCCACTTCTTCAAAAGTGTCGCAAATAAATCTTTCAGATAGATCACTCGTTCTTTCATACCGTCTCCCTTGGGCAAAAAAGCCCTCAGTGTTTTCGCGCCCGCACCGCCGTCAAACCGACGCCCGGGATCCGGGCACTCTATCACTAGATAAAATATAATACCACAATCGCCCGCGCTTGTAAATAAGAAAAGACAGGGCGGGATCTTCTCCCGTCCTGTCCGGCCATTTGATTCTTTTTGCTGCGGTCACACCGGAAACGTTCCGCGATGATCGTTCTCCAAAAAGTCGAGGATCCTTGAAGCGCTGTGTTCATATTCCTTCCGGATCGCTGACAAAAGCGCTTTCCTGTCTTCCTTTCCGGCATCCTCTCCCGCAAGCAGACGGTCGGTCTCTTTCTCCGCTTCCGCCCAGGTTTTCGGATAATACAGCAGCTTCGTCATCGAGGTAAACGGCTCATAGAGCGGTGATCCCGGGAGGTCCTTCAAGTAAAGGATCGGGATCCCGTACAAAAACGCATTCACGATGATCGACGAAAAATCCGTGAGCAGAACGTCGGTCTCGGTAAGCGTGTCGTTGACGTCCGCATTGGCGTCGATCAGGATCCCTGCCTCGCGGTAGCGCTGTAAAAGATCCGCCATCTCTTCTTCCGTCATCTTCTTTTCTTTGACGGCATTTTCGTACAACAAAGGATGCGGGCGGAAAATGAGCCGGACGTCCGGATGGCGCTTCACAAACCCGAGCACGTCTTCCCTGTAGTCATAAAACGACGTTCCGCCGTAATGGTCCGCTTCCGTCCAGCGCGGGGTCCAGAGCACCGTCAGAGGATACTCTTTTCCGTGAACTGAGCCGGATTCCGCCGAAGCTTCCAGCGAGGGATATCCCTCATAGACCGTGCGTGGACAGCCGTAAGCCTTCATCTGCACGCATTGCTCTTTCGAGGGTGCGAACGTGAGATACGAATACCGGAAAAACGGCGTTTGATAATAGGATTTCGGCTCATGAAGCAGGTCGAAACAATAGGGAATGTAGACCGTTTTCGAATGCTTCAGAACGGACTTCGCGTGCAGCCGTTTCGGCAGATAGAGTTCCCAGCAGCGCTGGAAAATCACATAGTCAAAGTTCTGTTCCGGAAGCTTCTCAAATTCCAGACCGAGCGTTTCGGTCGTCAGGATGCGCTCCTTCGGACAGCGATGCTCAAAGTAGGACAGTTCCTCCCCGTATTCCTTCAGTCCGCCTTTCACGAGATCGAAAGAAGGGACCGCGATGAGGAAGGGATCGAACCTCGCGTCACCGAGCATGGCTTCAAACACGGGCGCATTCTTGTTCCAGACTTCCGGCATCTGGGCAATGAACCCCACCCGGATCTTTCCTTCCTTGCGCTCCGCGCGGTCGAATGCGGCAATGAGTTTTTTCGCTTCCGCCTTTTCCTTCACCGCAACGGCCGCGCGCCCGGGCGCGGATTTTTTGACTCCGGCAATGAATTTTCCCGCAATTTGACGAATGCTCACTCTGTCCGTCCTTTCTTCCGCTTTTCCGCCAGCCGGAAGCAGAACCGGTCCACGCCCATCCGGAAAAGAAGCACGTAACACCCCGCCGTCCGCAAGAACCGCGGTTTTCCGGAAGAGAGCGCCCCCAAAACGTCGTGCGGATAGGCCCGGGAACTCTTCAGGTATTTCCCGCAGGTCTCCTCACGGATCATTGCCCGGTTTTTTATGAGCGCCTTCATCGGCCGGTACATTCTCGAACGCGCCGCTGCCCGCATGACGAAGGGACCGGAGTCGTTCATCACGTCCTGATAGATCATAAGTTCCGTAAGGTCGAGTTCGACGTTTTCCGAGCCGTGCATGATGCTGCCCGACCGCTGGCGGTAAGCGAAGGTGACCTGATCGTCGTACGCCCATTTCGCGCCTTTTCCGAGGCTGAATTCCAGTCCGGTATCGTCCGCAAACCGGTTCAGAAGACTGTCCGGGGAAACCCTCCGGAACACGAAACAGGAAATGTGCAGATAATGCGCGCTGAAGTATTGCGCCGGGGACAGACGCAAAGGGAGGACCGTCTCCTTTTTCCCGTCGTCATACACTTTTTCATAGCCGGAAACGTAGGCAGCATACTCCGGATTCTTGTCCAAAAATTCCACTGCAGTGCAGATCTTGTCCGGATCCGTGAAGTAGTCGTCCCCGGAAAGGATCAGAGTGTAGTCTCCCGTCGCCGTCGCAAGCGCTCTCTTGATATTGTCCGAAACGCGAAGGCTGGGAATGATGCCGTCGTTTTTCTCGGGACGATTCATAACGTAGAAGCTGACGGGGCACCGGTTTGCCAATTTTTCCGGCAGTTCGGCCAGGTATTCCTGACTCCCGTCGGTCGAGCCGTCGTCACCGATGATGATCTCGAGATCGGAAAACGACTGCCCGGTGACGCTTCGGATCGCCTCCCCAAGATACTCCCGCTCATTGTATGAAATAATAATGACGCTGACTCTGGGCATCCTCTCTCCCGTCCCGTTCGTTTCGTTTGCTTTGACCGGCACCTGCCGTATCGGTCTTATTATACAACATTGTGCAACCTCGGTCAAAACGTTTTTTCCGATAAGGAAAAACATTGACAAATATAGGTTTCAATGATATCTTGAAATAGTAGGGGTGGCATATCCCCGAACTCACGGGAAGGAGACCTGTCATGAGTAAAAACGGCTTTACGAAAACGCTTGCGAAAATCGAAGATTGGTTTGACAAACCGAAGCACATGAAGGTGCTGATCCTTTTTGCCCTCGCTTTTTATCTGCTCGGATTCATCGTCTATGAGTCGGCCGTGCAATGGCAGATCGGGACGGAAGTCATTGCCCTTCCTGCGATCATTGCCCTCGTAGCGGCGGTATTTCTGGGTCAGAAAATCGGTTCGCTCGTCTACGGCGGCGGTCTGGCGCTGCTCGCCGCTGCGCACGTCGCGTCGATCTTCAGTCCCGGAGTCCAGTGGGCGAATGAGCCGGTCGGAAGCGCTCTCATCATTGCAGTGGCTTCCATTCTGGCGCTCCTGCTTCTTGCCTCGGCACTCTACTATTTCCTGAAAGGAAAGCTGATCGGCTCGATTCCGAAAATGATCATTTCCGTCGTTGCCTGTCTTCTTATGGTCGTGACGCTGATCGTTCGTCTCGGTGCCCTTTTCGAGGGACACGACACATGGGATTCCGATTCGATCCAGCATGCGGGGACCGTACTGATCACCTTCGGTGCCGCCGCCATGGTCTTTGTCTGGCTGTCGACTGCGTTCTTCGTTCCTTTCCGTAAAGAAGAGCCTGAAACGGTTGAGGAGACTCCGGTCGAACCTGAGACAGCACGCGAACAAGGTTGATTTGAATGAATTGAAAGTTTTTACAGCGGATGTCTGAAAACGATGATCCGCTGTTTTTTTTAGGGAAACCGTGAACTGCGGCAACCCCGGAAAGAAGGGCATGATGTCACGTGAAGAAGTAGAAGAAACCATCGTTCCGGTCGAATCGACCGACGATCTCGCGTTTTATGACGTCCGGAAAGCGCCGTTTCACGTCTACGGTCTCTTTTTCGACGAGGAGGAAGGCGTGTTTCGCCGGATGCCGAAGGAAGCGGCGGAACGGGTCAGTCCCGGCGTGCTTCTTCGCTCCACGCGCTCGGCGGGCGGGCGGCTCCGCTTTTTTACGGACGCCGAACGGATCGCGATCAAAGTAAAATACGCCGCCTATTGCCGGCTGAATTACTTTTCCGAAGCCGGAGCGAACGGCTTTGACCTCTATCTCGACGACAGGGAAAGCGGGCAGAGCCGCTTCGTCAAACTCTTTCCTTTCGAGACCGATTCCAAAGAGGGCTTTACCTCCGAAATCAAATTCAATTCGAGAAAGCCCCGGTTCCTCACGATCCATTTTCCGGGGTACGCGGCGGTTTCGGAGCTGCTCGTGGGACTTCCGAAGGATGCTCTCCTGAAACCCGGTCTGTCTTACAAGCCGGAGCTTCCAATCGTCTATTACGGCAGTTCGATCACGCAGGGCGCCTGTGCTTCGCGCCCCGGCAATGCGTATGAAAACATCGTCTGCCGGAAGACCGGCATCGATTACGTGAACCTCGGGTTTTCCGGGCAGGGAAAGGGCGAAGCGGAAATGGCAGGATACATTGCCTCGCTCGACATGTCCGTATTCGTGATGGATTATGACCACAATGCGCCGAACAAGGATCATCTGAAGCAGACACACGAACCTTTCTTTAAGATCTTCCGCGAGGCGCACCCGGAAACGCCCTGCATTTTTATGTCCCGGCCCGACTTCGGCCCGCTCACTTATGAGCAGATGCAGGGGCGGAAGGACAAGATCCTTGAAACCTACCGGAACGCCCGCGAGAACGGGGACCGGAACGTGTATTTCATTGACGGGGAAAGCATGTTCCGGGGGCCGTACGAGGATTACTGCCTCGTGGACAACGTCCATCCGAACGATCTCGGCTTCGCGCTCATGGCGGACGCCGTGATCGCCATGCTGGAACGGATCAGACTGCACCGGGACTTTGACTGAACGCGCCCGGATAAGGAGAAACCATGGAATTCATTTGCTTCACCGAATCGGAAAAACAGAAGTACCGCGAGGAACTGCTCTCAATGACCGTTGCAAGCGACCGGGAATTCGTCCCGCCGCTCTCCTGCCGTGAATCCACATTGCAAAGTTGCTTAAGCGAAGGCGCCGGCGGAGCGGAGACTTCCTCCGTGCTTCCATACTTCGAGGAAATGATGGCGCAGGAGATCATTGCCGCTATCGAAGACGGAAAAGTGCTCGCCTTCCTCTCCTACCGGAAAGATTTCACCTCGGACGTGATCGGTGAGGATACCTTGCCGAATCTTTATCTTTCCACGATGATCTCGAGACCGGAAGCGCGCGGGAAAGGGATCGGAAAACAGATCTTTCTTTCTCTTTTCCGGGACCGTTACCCTTCGCGGCGCGCCTTTACGCGGACCTGGTCCACGAACGACGTGCAGATCCACGTTTTCGGAAAACTCGGATTCAAGGAAATCAAACGGGTGAAAGACGGACGCGGACCGGGTGTTGACACGATCTATTACGAAAAGCCCGCGGAACAGGAAAACCCTGCGAACCCGGATCTTTCCTACGACGTCATCGTCGCGGGCGGCGGCTTCACGGGATGCGCGGCGGCGCTCTCGGCTGCCCGTCTCGGAAAGAAAGTGCTCCTCATTGAAAACGGCGGCGCGCTCGGAGGCGCGGCAAATCACGCCCTTGTGTATCCGTTCATGCCGTATTATACGACGGTCAAAAAAGAGGACGGAACCGAGGAACGGTTCTATCTCTCCCGCGGGATTTTCCGTGAACTCACGGACGAGATGGAGAAAGCCGGTTTTTACAACGCGGACAAGCGCTTTGATACGGAAGCGCTGAAACTCCTGCTCGACCGGAAACTCACGGAAGCCGGCGTCCGCGTCCTGTTCCATGGAACCATCTTCCGCGTCGGAAAACAGGGCAGGCTTCTGACGAACGCCGCCGTCGCGACGAAGGCCGGTGTGTACCGCTTTTTTGCCAAGATGTTCATTGACTGCACCGGAGACGCGGACCTTACCGAATTCGCCGGCGTGCCGACGAGACTCGGACGCGAATCCGATCACCTTTGCCAGCCGATGACGCTCTGCTTCCGCGTGGTCAATGCGGACAAGAAGAAGTTCTTCGAGAACCGCCCGCTCTACCAGTCGCTTTACAAGGAATGGCTTGCCGAAGGACGGACCTCGAACCCCAGGGAAAACGTTCTGGTCTTCGACTATCCGGTCGACGGCGTGCTGCACTTCAACACGACGCGGGTCGTGAAACTGAATCCGGTGGATCCTTTCGACGTTTCCGCGGCCGAAATGGAAGCGAGAAAACAGGTGGAAGAGCTGATGGCGTTCATGAAGGAAAAGAACATTCCGGGAATGGAAAACGCGAAGCTTTTGTCCACGGCGGACTCGATCGGCGTCCGGGAGAGCCGGATGTTAGACGGCGCTTATCTTCTGACCGGGAAAGACCTCACGGACTGCGTGAAGTTCAAAGATGCGATCGCCGCAGGGAATTATGACATTGACATCCACAATCCGGAAGGCAGCGGCACGAGCCACTACTACTTCCCGGCCGGCACGTGGTACACGATCCCGTACCGCGCATTGACGCCGAAGGCCGAAGACGCAGAAAACCTGCTCGTCGCGGGACGGGCGATCTCCGTCGACCACGAGGCGCAGGCTTCCATACGGATCATGCCGATCTGTACGACGACCGGCGAAGCCGCCGGTGTCGCTGCCTCCGTCGCGATCGACGAAGGCGTCAGTGTACAGAACGTCAACATCAAAGAAGTGCAGAGAATACTGAAAGAAAACGGCGCGTTTATCGGCTAGAAAGCCTCTTCAGCGCTTCCCGGAGCAGGTCGGAAACGGAGGCGAACTCTTCTCCTTTCAGTTCCGACATGACGTTTTTCACGTCTGCCTTTCCGTACCCGAGTTCCTGCAATGCGAGCGCGGCCTCTTCCGTCATCGCGGCGGATTGCACGGCCGATTCCGGCTCGTAAGGTTTGACCGGCTTGAACGCCTTCGCTTCTGAGAGGCGGATCCGGTTCTCAAACTGCAGATAAAACGCATACAGGTCAGTGAGATCGAAGAATTTCGTCTCTTCAAAGATCTTCCGGACAAACTTCACGGAATACAGGTATTCGTCCTCGAGATCGCCGTCATGGTTCCGGACGGTCGTGAATCCGGAAAGCACGATCGTTTGGATGAACGGAGAAAGATTGAAGAAATGGGCGCCGAGGAAGACGCCGAGGCTGAATATCGTTTCCGCATATTCCGATTTCAGTTGGGAAGCCGGCTTTTTCTTATAGCCGAGCTTCCCTTCTTTTGTGAGGACCGGGGCTTCCGATCCGAAGTCCTCGATCTCCGGGAGGTCGAGGTCCGCGGACAGCACGTCGCCTTCCAGTTCATAGTTTACGCGGACGTCGTAGGGCAGTTCGAGATGATTCATGAACGAACCGATGAAGCTCTCAATGGTGTCCTCGTCCCCGTCCGCGCTGAGACGGTACAATTCCTTCTTCGCTTCATTGTCCGATTCCGCAAAGGCCTCCTCGAACTCTTCCGCCGTCATGACCTGCTCGGCATAGCGGTGCAGGTGAAGCCGGACTTCCAAAGCCTCCTCGTATTCCTCCAGGATCGCGCGCGCCGGACGCACGACTTTTGAGGAAAGGTCGGTCGTTCCGGGCGCATCCGTGGTGATTCCCGTAAGTTCCGACATGCTGACGGACTTCCCGGTCGCGTTCGGCTTCTTCACGAGACTTTCCGCCGGCTTTGTGCTTCCCCCGTTCGGCTGTTTTGCGGCTCGCCCGAGTCCCGCGCCTTCCATCAATCCGCCGAGTCCGGCAGCGGAGATCTTTTTCCGGTACGAAAGGCCGGTCCCGTTGATCCCGACAAGCGACGGGCTTAAGTTCAGAAACGTACCGCGCTGTCCGAGCGTCACGGACGCCCCCTTCTTACCGACCGTCGCGCTGACGCCGCTGCCGGAAAAATTCAGGCGCAGGTAATTGCCGAGTCTGATCGATTTTGAAAAGCGGAGTCCCATAAGTCATCCCTTTCTCGTAAACAAATTCGGAGAATAGAATTGTCCTTTGCTGAAAATGACGGCCTTTTTGTCTTCCTTGAACCGGACGTCGGTGACCGGATCGCTCGCCTTCTGGAACACGCCGTTTCCGCGGTAGAGAAGGAACTCGTCCGCATCCCGGTAATACGAGAGTTTCAGCCGGTTTTCGCCGACGTATTCGAACGTCATGTCGCCGTAGGCAGGATTCTCATATAAGCCGTTAAAATCGTACTTGCTCAAATCTTCCGCGCTTACTTCGGCCTTCGGCAGGCATTTCGCCTCATAGTCCGGTTTCGTAAGAAAGAGCTTGATCCTCCGGTCCGCCTCTTTGTGATAGTCCGGTTCGACGCGGTCTAATGCAATGTCCAGCAGGATATCCTTTAAAAGCGAATACGGTTGGGAAGCGCTGTTGATCATCACGGCGTACCCGGAATTCAGATCCCGGAAGAAGCCCATCGCCGAACGGTATCCGAAGAGCACGCCGCCGTGATAGCAAAGCCGCTCGCCCCGGTAGACCGAGGGCGCGAGCCCGAGGGCGTATTGCCTGGACCGGTCCGGCCAAGCCGTATCGCACCAGAAAATGTTCGGACGGATGAGATTCAAATATCCCTCTTTGGAAAGCAGTTTATTTCCGTCCGGAGCGGTGCATTGATTCGCGAGGAACTTGATCCATTTCTCGACGCCCTTCATGTTCGTCACGATCCCGCCGGGGCAGTTCGTGACCGGGGCGCAGGTCTTCGGATCCACGCGCTTCAGTTCATTGCCGACCGTATCGTAGCCGACGGCATAGCGCGTCTCTTTTTCATCCCGGTAATTCCGAAACTGCAATTCGATCCCGAGCGGCACGCCGATCTTCTCCCGAAGGAGCTCTTCGTAGGTCTTTCCGGTCACCCGCTCCGCGAGGTAGCCGAGGATCGTATACATTTCGTTCTGATATGCGAACTTGTCGCGGAAATCAAAGCAGGGCGCAAGGTCCAACGCACGTTTCGACGCCGAGTAAAGATCGCGGCATTCGTCGTCGAACATGCTGAAGCGCTGCTTGTTGTGGCTGCAGATGCCGCTCCGGTGGCAGGCGAGATCGCGGAGCGTCATGTGCTCCGTCACGTACTCATTGTACGCGTGATACTCCGGCCAGATCTTTTTCACGGGATCGTCCCAATGAAGCAGCCCCTCGTCCTCGAGCATCGAGATCAGCACCGTGCAGAAGCTTTTCGACATCGACGCGATCTGAAACAGCGTATCTTCCGTCACCGGCGTGCCGGCTTCCCTGTCCTTAAGGCCGAAGAAACTCCGCTCCACGGTCTCGCCGTTTCGAAACGAAAGCACGGCGCCGCCCGCGACCGGGATGCGCTCGCCGATGTAGTCAATGGTTTCCTGAAGTACCGGATGCATGGTCTCCTCCTCAAATGAACTTTTCAATGGCTTTTCTGAACTCCATAAGGGCTTCGGTGTCCCCGTCCTCCACGGCATGCGTGATGCAATGCGCCACGTGCTCGTTGATGATCTCTTTCCCGAGTCCGGTCAGCGCGGAGCGTACCGCGGCAAGCTGGATCAATACGTCCGCACAGTCCTCGTCCGCCTCCAGCATTTTCTTCACGTGTTCGAGATGCCCGATCGCGCGCGAGACGCGGTTGATCTCACGCTTCTTTTCTTCCGGGTCATGATGATGTCCGTGTCCTTCCATTTCCGCCTCCGCCTCTCTCAGTCCCTGAGCCAGTCAAATATCTGCTGCAGTTCCCCGTCCACGTCCGGATGGAACTGCGTCCCGATGATCTTGTCGCCGTACTCGATTGCTTCGATCGTTCCGTCGTCCGCCCGGCCGGTCACGGTGATGCCCGGCGCCGGCTCTCCGATGCAATAAATGTGGAACGAAGCTCCCATGATCTCGGTTTTCCCGAGGATCTTCGCAAGCTGCGAATCCGGGGCAAGATGCACCGGATGCTTCACGGAACTTAAGTCTCCGCGCGGCAGGATCTCGCTCGGATAATGCCCTTCCACGCGCTTCAGAAACCGGTAGGTCCTCCCTGCCGAATTCTGCCGGTAGAACTCACCGACTTCTCCTGTAAACCCGCACTTTTGCGCCTCTTCCTTCGCGCCGAAGTACGTCTGGACGCTCTGGCAGCCGAGGCAGATCCCGAGAAGTTTCTTCCCCGTTTTGATCGCGTATTCGACGAGTTCGATGTGAAACGGGTTCATGGCCTTTCCGCCCTGAACGATGAACGCGTCGCAGAGATCTGCGGCTTCGGTCTCAAGCCGGCAGTCGACCGGCAAAATGCCGACGGGGATCAGCCCGGACGCTTTCGCTCTGACGCAGTACGTGTCGGTAAAAAAATACTTGTCAGCGTACCGGTCTTCCGTCTTCCCGTAATTCAACGCATACGGCACGATGCCCACCACTTTTTTCCCGTTTAGCATATCGGCTCCTTTCCCAAACTGCCGCAACTCAGGTCTTTTGTTCAATATAACACCCCAACCTGCGGGTGTCTACCTTTTCCTTCGGAAAAAAGAACGAAAACCATCCCCCCGGGAGGCTTACAAACCCGTTTCGATTCTGCTATAATTCCTGCTTGGATGCGCGGACTGCACCGGTCCGCCTTTCTTCTGAAGGATCCTGATGATCATGAGACCGACCCTTTCAAAAAAGAAACTGATCCTGCTCATCCTGCTGGCCGTTCTTCTGCCTGCGGGAATGATCCTTGCGCTGTTCTCCGGTCCTTCCGGCCTTTCGCTGCCGGATGCGTTCCGGGCATTGTTCGGCGTCGGGAGCAAGACCGCGGTCCGGATCGTTCAGAACACCCGCGTCCCCAGACTGCTTTCAGCCGTCATCGCCGGCGCCGGGCTTTCCGTCTCCGGCCTCATCATGCAGACCTGTCTCGGCAATGACATGGCCTCCCCTTCGACGCTCGGCGTCTCAAACGCCGCGGTCTTCGGCGCGAACCTGTCGATCATTGCCTTCGCCGGCGGCTTCCTTTCCACCGGCCACAACGTGCAGAACTATATGTCCGGCGTCAATCCTTTCGCGACGTCGGTCATTGCCCTCATTTTCGCGGTACTTTCCGTACTGGTCATTCTGGGGCTCGGGAGGCTGAAGGCCTTTCACCCGGGCGTCATCGTGCTTTCCGGCGTCGCCCTCGGTGCGATGTGGACCGCCGCGACGACCGTGCTGCAGTTTTACGCGACCGACGTCGGGCTCTCGGCGGCGGTCATCTGGAGTTTCGGCGACCTGGGGCGGGCGACGTACCGGACCGACCTCATACTGCTCGCCGCAGTCACGGTCTCCGCAGTCATTTTCCTGCTTCTGGCACGGAAATACAACGCGCTCCTTTCCGGAGAGACGACCGCCGTTTCCCTCGGTGTCCGGGTGGTCAGGCTCCGTTTCGTCTCTCTGTTTCTCGCTTCGCTCGTCACCGCGGTCTCGGTTTCCTTCCTCGGCATGATCGGTTTTGTCGGGATCATCTGCCCGCACGTGGCAAAGAAACTCTTCGGGCAGGACCACCGGATCTCGATCCCGGTCTCGATGCTTTTGGGGAGTCTCCTGCTGCTCTTTGCGGACACGTTTTCGAGAACCTTGGGTCAGGGAGCCGCCCTGCCGGTCGGTGCGATCACGTCGCTTCTCGGGGCGCCGTTCTTCCTCTTTCTGCTCTTTTCCGGAAAGGGGGCGAGACGATGATCGAGATCCGCGACCTCACTTTCCGTTATGAGAAAAAATCCGCCCCGGTGCTGGACGAACTCTCCCTTTCTTTGGAAACGGGAAAGATCGGCGTACTGCTCGGCCGGAACGGCTCCGGAAAAAGCACGCTCTTAAAAGTCCTGCTCGGACTTTTGAAGGCGGAAAAAGGCGAAGTGCTGGCGGATTCGGAAAACTTTTTTGCTCTTTCTCCCCGGGAAAAGGCGAAGCGCATCGCCTACGTGCCGCAGGAACTGAACTTCGGCGCGCTCTCCGTATACGAGACCGTATTGCTCGGCAGGATCAGCCGCTTCGGACTGTTTCCGGGTCCGGAAGACGATGCGGCCGTCAGGAACGCCCTGGCAATGACCGGACTCGCCGGATTCGAGCAGCGGGACGCCGGACGTCTCTCCGGCGGAGAAAAGCAGAAGGTCGCGATCGCCAGGGCGCTCGCCCAGGAGGCGAATCTCCTGCTCTTCGACGAACCCACGGGAAACCTGGACATTGCCAATGAACGAGCGTTCCTCGACACCGTAAAGCGCCTCGTGTCCGAAAAAAACATCACGGTCCTCGCCGTCCTGCACGACCTGAACCGGGCGCTCTCGTTCGGCGACCGCTTCTTTTTCATGAAAGAAGGGCGCATTGCCTTCTCCGGCGGGGAGGAACTGTTCACGCCGGAGCTCATTTACGAAATCTTCGATACCCGCGTCCGGACGGAAACCGTCGACGGACAAAAGATCATACTGGAGGTATAAAAATGTATCGAAAACTGATTCGCCTTGCGGCGCTCGTCCTGGCCTTTCTGCTGGCGTTCACCGCCTGTCAGCAGCCGGGAAACGACACGGAAGCCCCGACGGAAGGAACGACGGAAGCTCCGACGGAAAGCTCTGAACAGAAGACCGAAGCCACGGAACCTTCGGAAACGGAACCCGCGGAACCGGAATCGTCTGAAACGGAACCGGCAGAGCCGGCTTCGGAAGAAAAGACGGTCACCGACATGATCGGCCGCGAAGTCACGGTCAAACCGAGCAGCTATTCGAAGGTCGTCTGCATCGGCGCCGGCGCGCTTAGGATGTACACCTACGTCGCAGACGTCGGACTTCTTGCCGGCGTGGAAGACATCGACAACGAATCGCTTGAAAACCGTCCGAAGATGTTCGACAAAGTCGCGCGGCCCTACGTGCTCGCCTACGGCGACGTCTTCCAAACACTGCCCTCCGCGGGCGTCGGCGGGCCGAACGCACAGTCGGCCGAAGCCGAGAAACTGCTCGCACTGGAGCCCGACATCGTGATCTCGGAGTATGAAGACGTGGAAAAGGAAGATAGTCTCGCGGAAGCGCTCGGCGTACCCGTCATCACGCTCCGCTCCGGCCCGAACGGTGTATTCGACGAAGCGTTCAAGGGAAGCATGCGGCTGCTCGGCGAGATCTTCGGAACCGGGGAACGCGCGGAAGAACTCATTGCCTTCATCGAGAGCGAGGAGGCGGAGATCTCTCGGAGGACCGCTGGGATCGCGGATTCCGAGATGCCTCTCGTCTACATCTGCGGCCTCGGCAACTGGGGCACGACGAATCATCTGATGACAGCTTCCAGCTACTATCCGTTCATGGTCGCGCACATCAAAAACGCGCTTTCCGACGAGACGAAAGGCATCCATCCGATCGAGGAGGAAACGTTCCTTGCGCTCGGAGAAACGGCCGATATCCTGATCCTCGACGCCGCCGCCGTGAAGAACATCAAGCCGCTCTACGCAGAGGATCCGACGATGTTCGACACCTTCAAGGCCTGGCAGGAAGGCGAGGTCTATCTCGAAATGGCGTACAACGCCTATTATACGAACTACGAGATCGCCCTCATAAACACCTGGTTCCTCGCAAAATCCGTCTATCCGGACTATTTTTCCGACGTTGAGATGGACGCGAAGACCGACGAAGTGACCGAAATGTTCCTCGGGAAAAAGCTGGCAGAGGAGATCTACGCCCTGCCGCAGAGTTTCGGCGGCTATCAGAAGATCGGCACGGAAACCTTCTTTGACTGAGGCCGGCAATGATCCGACAGGAAGAAGTCATTCAATTCTTTGACCGGCTGGCCGGAAGCTGGGACGCCGACATGATCCGGAACGACGACGTCATCCGGAAAATCCTGGACAATGCCGGTGTCACGGCAGGCGTGTCCGTGCTTGACGTCGCCTGCGGAACCGGGGTGCTCTTCCCCGATTACCTTGCCCGGAACGTAAAAAGCGTCACGGGCGTCGACGTTTCTCCGGAAATGGCGAAGATCGCGTCGGAGAAATTCCGGAACAATGAAACGGTCCGCGTCGTATGCGCGGACGTGGAACAGTTCACCTCTGAAACGCCTTTCGACGTCGTGATGGTCTACAACGCCTTCCCGCATTTTCCGGATCCCGAACGTCTCATCCGGAACCTCGCCGGGTTCCTGCCCGAGGGCGGGCGGCTGTCCATTGCCCACGGCATGAGCCGGGAGGCGATCAACGCGCACCACAGCGGCACAGCGTCGCACGTTTCGAACGGTCTGATGCCGGCGGACGAACTGGCCGAGCTCTTCGAACCGTGGTTCGACGCGGAAACGGTCATCGACGACGAACAGATGTATCAGGTGGCCGGAAGAAAAAAGTAAACCGCAGGAAGTTCTGCGGTCCGGACAAAAAAGCCTCCCGGCGATACCGGGAGGCTTTTCCTTTGAACGGAGAAGATGGGATTTGAACCCATGCACGGGTATTAGCCGCCTACTCCCTTTCCAGGGGAGCCCCTTCAACCACTTGGGTACTTCTCCAAAGTTGAATAAAAACGAACTATGAACGGAGAGGATGGGATTCGAACCCATGTGCCCGTGAAGGCAAACGGTTTTCAAGACCGCCTCGTTATGACCGCTTCGATACCTCTCCATAAAGGGTCTGGCCTTGCGGCCCTCCTCAAACGCCTAAATAGATTATCACAGAGCCCCGAAAAAGTCAACCGGTTTCAAAAGAAGTTTACGGGAAGATGCGTAAACCCCTGTGACCGCGGAAAGAACCGTCTTGCCATCGCCTTGCGTGAATGATATAATCAAATCATCAAGGAGGTGCATCATGGAACAGGTGGTACAATTCTTAAAAGAAGCAGGCGTATATTATCTCGCGACGATGGACGGCGACCGTCCGCGCGTCCGTCCGTTCGGCACTGCGCACGTCTTCGAAGGAAAACTCTATATTCAGACCGGAAAGAAAAAGGACGTGGCGAAGCAGATTGCAGCAAATCCGAAGGTGGAAGTCTCCGCGTTCAAGGACGGAAAATGGATCCGGCTCTCCGGCGAGCTCGTGGAGGACGACCGCCGAGAGGCCAGAGTCTCCATGCTGGACGCTTATCCTGAGTTGAAGGCGATGTATGATCCTGACGACGGCAATACTGTCGTATATTACTTCAAAGATGCGACGGCTGTGTTCGCTTCGTTTACGGAGGCGCCGAAGGTCGTGACGTTCTGAACAGGACGCCTTCAGTCAAAGCGGCTGCTGACCTTTCAGCAGCCGCTTCTTTTATCTTTTCATTTCGTGCCGGGATCAAAGCGCTGCTTCGACCGCTTTCCGGACCTCCTTCATGTCGACGGTCGGCTCGAAGCGGGCAATGACCTTGCCTTCACGGTCCACGAGGAACTTCGTGAAGTTCCACTTAATGTACGCCTTGTCGCCGAACTTTTTGTTGTTCATGTCCGCGAACTTATTGAGCGCGGCATTCTTGAGACCCTTGCCGAAACCTTCGAACGGCTTCTCGGTCGCGAGGAAAGCGAACAGGGGATCCGCCGTCTCGCCGTTCACGTCAATCTTCGCGAACTGCGGGAACTCCGTTCCGAACTTCATCGTGCAGAACGTGTGGATCTCATCGTCGCTGCCCGGTGCCTGGTTCGCGAACTGGTTCGACGGGAAATCAAGGATCTCGAGACCTTTTTCCCTTAAATCCTTATACATTGTCTCGAGCGGATCGTAATGCGGCGTGAACCCGCAGCCCGTCGCGGTATTGACGATGAGTAACAGCTTGCCCTGATAATCCGACAGGCTGACGTCGTTTCCTTTTCTGTCCTTGACCGTAAAATCATAAACTGTCTTCATTTTTGTAACCCTCCCTGTATTATTTCAGTTGCTCTTTTGCAAATTCCTTGGCGCGTTCAAAGTCTTCCGCGGTCGGCAGCCCCTTATTGATGAAGATCCAGGACGCCGCGCAATGGAACTCCTTTTCGCTCAACCTGATCCCGAGTTCGTCGGTCACCTTCTTCACCGCGTTTAACGTCGAGGCACCGGACGCAGCGGTATTCATGTTGATCACTTCACCGATCATCTCCTTGTTCCGTTTTAAGAAGTCCCTGACGCGGCCGTCAATGTTCGCCGCGTACATCGCGTTGATGAGGAAGAGCCTGTCCGCCTTCTCGGTAAGGTCCTCCGTGACGTCAAGCGCCTCGATGCCGATCGCCTCTGAAACGGCATCCGCGAGTTTCTTCGTGTTTCCCTTTTTGGATTTCGTAAAATACCGAATCGCAATATTCATGTCAACTACTCCTTATTTATGTTTTTTCTTGATCCAATCGATGATGATGAGATAAAGGAACCCGACGATGAGAAGCCCCGCAAGCAGCGCGAGGATCCACCAGACCGTGCCCATATAAGGCAGGCCGCTCATAAACCCGAAGGCGCCGACCGGGCTTCCCCAGTTCAAGAAGAAATACGGATAACGGATCCCTTCGAGGAATTCCCAGCCGAGCACATATCCGATCCCCGCATAGATCACGTAGGCAAGCGGCGGCAGGACGATGAAGAAGACGTCACGTTTTTTTAATCTTCCAAACGGTCCCACCACAAAGAAGTCGGCGATGGCGGCGATCGGAACGACCACATGGGTTAATACGTTTTGGAAATTCCATGCATGATTTCCGAGGGTCGGCGCCAGAACGAACGTGAAAACCGCGCCGGTCAGCGTGATCGACACCGTGAATACAAACTTGATCACCTGCCAGACGCGGCCGATTTTCGCTTTTCCGAGAAGGAGCACGCCTCCGACGAACGCGACGAGCGCGATTGCAATGTTCGACTGGATCGTAAAGAACATAAAGACCCTGCTGCCGCCCATGAAAGTACCCGCTGACGACGTCGCGGTAATGATGACGCCCGCAGCCGCAGAAACAAACGTCAAGGTCTTTAAAACGATCGAAAGGGTCCGGCTTTTGGATGGAATACTCATATGCGTTCTCCGACTCACTGCTTCTTTTCTTTTTCTTCGTCGAGCAGTTTGTAAAGGATCCGGTAAAGCATCGCCGCGTCCTCCGGTGAAAGATGAAACTGCTTCGCGATCGATTCAGGTACGCAAAGCGCCTCTTCTTTTAACCGCTCTCCCGCTTCCGTTAAGGTGATCACGAGATTCCGCTCGTCATCCCTGTCCTTCTCTTTCCGGACGAAACCCTTCGCCTCCAGTTTCTTCAGAAGAGGAGTCACGGTATTGGATTTGAGGCAAAGCGTCTCGCAGAGGAACTTTTCATTGACCCGCTTCTCTTCCCAAAGCACCATCATGACGATGTACTGCGTATACGTGAGGTTGAGTTTTTCGAGTAAAGGCTGATACTTCCTCGTGATCATGTTCGAGACCGCGTAGAGCGGAAAACAGAGTTGATTCTTTAAACGCAGAGCTGCGTATGGATCGTTCATACAGGATTCCTTCTCTTCTGCGCCGCACCCGATAAAGGCGCCCACACGTCCTTTTTATATCGCATGCGACTTATTCTGCCGTTATTATATCGCACGCGATATGATATGTCAAGTATTTTTTCGGAAACCCCTCGGTCGATCCGTAAAGTCTCATTGACTCGCGGATACAAAAAAAGAGCCGCTCACCGCGGCTCAGACACCTTCGTAATCCCATGCGGGAATGAAGCTTTCTTTCATGGTCTCTCCTTCCTGGACGTAGGCGTTTTGGACGCCTAAGCCGAGGGCGAAGTCAATGAAGCGCTCATACTCCCGTTTCGTGACGGTGCGGCAGAGTTCCGGATGGTCCTTCCACACCCCCATGACCGTGTACTGATTCATGAGGCTGAACCAGACCGCGTCGCCGTAAGTCCGGTAAACATATTCTACCGTGTCCTTTCCGTTCTTCACGTGCCCCGGCAGCAGGAGGTGCCGGACGATCACGCCTTTTGTCATGATGCCGCGTTCATCGAACGCGGGCGAGGGGCATTGACGGACCATTTCTTCGAGTGCCTTCTTCGCTGCCTCCGGATAGTCGGGAGCCATGGAAAGAGCGCCGGCGAGTCCGGCGTCCATGTACTTGAAGTCCGTGAGATACACGTCAATGAGGCCGTTTAAGGCCTCCAGCGTCTCTTTTCGTTCATAGCCGCCCGTGTTATAGACGACGGGTATCGATAATCCGCGCGATTTGGCCTGTTTTAGGGCTTTTTCGATCTGAAAGGCATAATGTGTCGGGGTGACCAGGTTGAGTGTGTTTGCGCCCCTTTTTTCGAGTTCCAGGAAGATCTCCGCAAGCCGATCGACTGTGACTTCCTTTCCGAGAGTGAAATCCGACAGCGGTTTGTTCTGGCAATACAGGCACCGTAAGCTGCAACCTGCGAAGAACACTGCCCCGCTGCCCTCGGTTCCGGAAATGCAGGGTTCCTCGTAATAATGCAGCGCCGCGCGGCCGAGGAAGACGCTCTCCCCGGTGACACGGCAAAAACCGGCTTCGCCATGAAGCCGGTTTTTTCTGCATTTTCTCGGACAGATTTCACAAAACGAAAGGTCCACGGTGTTTCCTTACTTCGCCTTCGGGCCCGCTTCGGTGATCTCCTTCGGCATGTTCGGATATTTCGTCGTGAAGTTCTTCTCGAACATTTCCGCGAGCTTGTTCGCCTGCTCGTCATACGCCGCCTTGTCGGCCCAGAGGCCGCGCGCGTCGAGCATTTCATCCGGCACGTTCGGGCAGGTCGTCGGATAGTCGACGTTAAAGACGTCGTGATGTTTGTACTCTGCCTTTTCCAGATCGCCGTTCAGGGCTGCGGTCACCATGGCCCGGGTGTAAGCGAGTTTCATCCGCTTCGCGCCGGACGCCGCCGAGCCGCCCGCCCAGCCGGTGTTCACGAGGTAGACCTTCGTGCCGTACTGATCGAGCTTGTCGCCGAGCATTTTCGCGTAGACCGACGGATCCATCGGCATGAAGGGCTCGCCGAACAAGGTCGAGAACGTCGGAACCGGCTCGGTGATGCCGCGCTCCGTGCCGGCCAGTTTCGAGGTGAAGCCGGTGACGAAGTGATACATCGCCGCGTTCTTCGAAAGGCGCGAGATCGGAGGCATGACGCCGAACGCATCGGCCGTTAAGAAGATCACGACCTTCGGCACGCCGCCGACGGACGGAACTTCCGCGTTATTGATGTATTCGATCGGATAGCCGACACGCGTGTTCTCGGTCAGCGAGCCGTCCGCGAAATCGAGTTTCCGGGTCACCGGATCCATGATCACGTTCTCGACGAGCGAACCGAATTTGATCGCATTGTAGATGTCGGGCTCGTTTTCCTTCGAAAGATTAATGCACTTCGCGTAGCAGCCGCCTTCGAAATTAAACACGCCTTCAGGAGACCAGCCGTGCTCGTCGTCGCCGATGAGCTTCCGGTTCGGGTCCGCGGAAAGCGTCGTCTTTCCGGTGCCGGACAGACCGAAGAAGATCGCGGTCTCTTTCGTCTCGGGGTCCATGTTCGCCGAGCAATGCATCGGCAGAACGTTTTCCTTCGTCATGACGTAGTTCATCGTCGAGAACACGGACTTCTTGATCTCGCCTGCGTACTGCGAGCCGCAGATCACGATCTCGTGCGCTTCGTAGTCGATGAGGATCGCCGCCTCGGAGTTCGTGCCGTCTTCCTCGGGGATGCACTTGCAGCCCGGCGCCACGATCATCGTGTAATCCGCCTCGCCGAAGTTTTCCAGTTCTTCCGCGGTCGGGCGGATGAGCAGCTGATGGATGAACAGGTTCTGGGAAGCGAGTTCGTTGATGATGCGGAACTTCTTCGTATGTCTCGGATCCGCGCCCGCGAAACCGTCGAAAATGAAGACGTCCTTGTCTTTCAGGAACTCGACCGCCTTCTTCCGGATCTTCAGGAACCGCTCTCTGGTGATCGGCATGTTCACCTTGCCCCACGCGATCTCATCGTGCACGCCTTCCGAATCGACGATGAACTTGTCTTTCGGAGAACGGCCCGTATATTTGCCGGTCGTCACGACGAGCGCTCCGGTATCGGACAGAGTGCCCTCTCCCCGCTGCAATGCAAACTCCGTCAGAACGGCGGGTTCCAGATTTCTGTAAACGTTTTTCGCCTCAATGCCGAGTTTTTCAATTCCGTAAGTATTCATGATCACCCCTCTCTCCGGTGCCGGCCCCAAGCGCATGAAGCCGCTGCCGATCCTTCATTTTTAATCGTTGTTATTGTACCATAAAAACCGCCGCATCGCAACTTCAAAATCGCAAAAGCGGCGGCTTTTCCAAGCTCTTACTGATTCTTTTCCCGTTCCAGCATGTACTTCCGGATCCGGCCGATGCCGGCCTTGATCTTCTCTTCCGACGCGGCAAAAACGAGGCGGACGTACTTCTTTCCTTCCGGACCGAACGTATCGCCGGGCACCAGAATGACCTGTGCCTTCTCAATGAGGTCTTCCGCGAACTCATTGCCGGTCACGCCGGTCTCACTGACGTCGATGAAAGCGTAGAACGTGCCTTCCGGCGCGTAGCACTTCAGTTTCGGGATGTCGTTGAACTCGGACACGACGAGGTTCCGGCGGACCGTGTACTGACGGATCATCTCCTCAATGTCGTCCTGCGGACCCGTAAGTGCCCTGAGCGCCGCCCACTGCGTCGCCGCATTGACGCCCGAAGCGACGTGCTCCTGCATCCGGCTCATGCCGTCGACGATCCGTTCGTTCGCGATCGCGTAGCCGACTCTCCAACCGCACATGGCATACTTCTTCGAGAAAGAATTGACGACGACAGTCCGCTCCTGCATGCCGGGGAATGTGGCGATGCTTCTCGCATGATGCCCTTCATAGACGATGCTGTTGTAGACTTCGTCGGACAGTACGTAGAGGTCGTGTTTCACGCAGAGTTCCGCGATCTTCTTTAAGGACTCTTCCGTGGCGATGCCGCCGGTCGGGTTCATCGGGGAATTGATGACGACGGCCTTCGTCTTCGGCGTGATCGCCTTTTCAAAGGCCTCGAGATCGAAGGCGAAATGGTCCTTCGCGTAGCAGGGCACGTAGACCGGCTTTCCGCCGCGGATGTGCACCATGCCCGCGTAATTGCAGTAGGACGGGTCGCCGATGATGACCTCGTCTCCGGCGTCGACGATCACGGTCATTGCGAGAAACAAAGCTTCCATGCCGCCGCAGGTGATCATCGCGTTCAGATACGGATGCAGTTTGAATCCGTGCGTCTTTTCGGTTTCCCGGCTGACCGCCTCACGTAGTTCCGTGATGCCCGCATTCGGCGGATAATGATGCGCTCCGTGATTCAATGCGTCGATCGCCGCGTCCACGATGTAGCGCGGGGTGTCGAAATCCGGCTCGCCGACCGTAAAGGCAATGACGTCCTTCAGTCCCGCCGCTTTGTTGAACAGTCTCCGGATCGGAGAATTTTCCACCAGATGTTCCGCTCTGGACAATTCCTTCATGCTTTTCCTCTTTTCACGGTACGTTCCCGCACCGATTACTTATTTCTGAACCAGATGAACGGCAAATCCGCCGAACTCGCCTTTCAGGTAAATTGCTTTCGTCTTTCCCTTCGGATCGGTCTTCCGCGTCGATTCGTCGAATTCCACGCCCTGCAGTCCGAGATGATACACCGCGCGGTCCACCGAATTCGTGCCGATCCCGATGTGTCCGTTCGTGCCGAGGTAAGGACTCTTCATGCACTCCACGGCGCTTCCCGCAAAGTCGGACGAGTTCCCCGGCTTGTATTCAAAGCCGAACAGCGCCGCGATCGTCTTTGCGGTCCGCTCCGCCTCTTCCGCGTTCTTGCAGTTGATGCCGACGTGACGGAGTTCAAACCCGAGCATGGTCTTTACGGCTTCCTTCGTGATCGCCGTGATCTCCTCGAAACGACCCTCGTTGATGAGGTCCTTCTTCACCATCCAGGTGCCGCCGACGGAAGCAATGCGGTCAAACGTGAGATAAGAAAGCAGGTTCGCCGTGTTCACGCCGCCGGTCGGCATGAAGTTCAGAGGAAATACCGGGGCAATGCTCTTCAGATACGCCACGCCGCCGGACGCTTCCGCCGGGAAGAACTTGACGGTCTTCAAGCCGGCATTGATCGCTTTCGTCATTTCGGACGGAGTCGCGCAGCCCGGCAGCACCGGAATGCCGTGCTCCAGGCAATGATCCACCACCTCGTCGAAATACCCCGGCGCCACGATGAACTTCGCGCCGGCCTCGATCGCTTCGTCGCATTGCCGGGCCGTTAATACCGTCCCCGCACCGACCAGGATCTCCGGGCATTCTTTCGCGACGCGTTTGATCGCTTCCTGTCCTGCAGCCGTGCGGAACGTGATCTCCGCCGCGGGCAGGCCGCCTTTTTCCAGCGCCTTCACAAGATCGACGGCCCGGTCCGCATCATCGATCGCGATGACCGGAACGATGCCGATGTTCGATAAAGTCTTCAGCACGTCCATGCTTTCATTTCCTCGTTTCTTATTTCTTTCCCGGGATCTCCGGCAGCGCCGCAGCCTCGAACTTGTACTCTCTGAGGCACATCAGCGTCTGACTCTTCATCACGCCGTTTTTCCTGAGCCGCAGCAGCTTTCCTTCGAAGTCGTCAATGTCCTGGGCGGCGATCTTCAGGATGTAATCGTAGTCGCCCGATACCGCATAGCATTCCAGGACGTCCTCATCCTCCAGCATCGCCTGATACTCGGGATTCGAATCGATGAGTTCGTTGACCGTGACGAGGACGAAAACGAGGACGGGCTTTCCGATCGCCTTGCCGTCCGTGATGACGGTCGCCTTCCGGATGACGCCTTCGGTTTTCATCTTCGAGATCCGCTTGTTCACTGCAGGCACGGAAAGATTGACCATTTCAGACAATCTCGAGCCCGCTGTCCCGGCATCTTTCTTCAGCTGCCTCAAAATCAATGCATCTGCCTTATCCATTGCTCTGTCTCCTGTGAGGTAATGCTTCGCCCCGCACGGGCGCCGGTTTCATACAAGATTATTATATGATCCGGCGCATTTACTTTCAATACCTAAAGAAAAATAGAGCAAAAGTTAAGTTTCAGTGGTAATAACCGCCTTTTTAAGAGCAGATTGCTCGTTTCTGCGGGCTTACGGCCGCATCAGCGCCCCGATGAACAGCGGAATGAAGTGTTCATTGTCGACGATCGCGTACACGAACGGACGGTCCAGGATCACTTCCGGCTTCGGTTCGGGCATGGCCATCATCTTCATCATCACGGCAGTCACCGCACCGGCCTTCGTGCCCCGCTCATCCACTTCAATGTGCGTTTTGTGGATCACCTCGCCGATCGCGATCGGGCTCGGGGACATGCCGGAGAAATCGGCGCCCGGGCCGAAGGCACGCGCCATGCCGAGGTCCGAAAGTTTGCCGTTCAGAACGTCGGAGTAATCCAGCGTGAACTTCGGCAGCATCGTGGAGACTTTCATGATCGACCGGCTCGAAAGGATCTTCGCGTACTTTTCCGCCGTCAGACCGCGGATGAATTCTGCCGTTTCCTTCTCCTCATCCGGAAGCAGCGCCACGAAACTGTACCGCGTTCCCGCATAGGGTTTGACAAAACCGGTGCAGCCCTCGCCCTTCAAGTAGATCGATTCGTCGTGCCACATGCCTTTGATTTCGACCTCCTCGCCGGACAGGATCCTGAACGAATGATCTCGCACGTCGGCCTGAGAATAGATCTCCGCCCATTCTCCGTCGAAAGCGAGGGCATTGATGAGGTACAGCATTGCTTCGGGGGTCACCGAATCCACGACCGAGTCGATCATGCCGTCGGTCTCCTTCGCCACCCAGGCATTGATCTTCCGGACGGCTTCCTCGTCGAACGGAAGGCGCTCGATGACGCTCTTGTACAGCTTTTCGGTCTTCTTTTCATATTTGCGGTGCAGTTTGAACGCCTTCTCGACCCAGATCGAATCGGCGAAATGGAACTTCGTCTTGTCATTGGACGGCAATGACTTCGCATACTCCGTCAATGCATTCTCGAACGTTTCCTGATCGAGCTCGCCCGCAAGCACTTTTCTCATTTCTTCTTTCGTCTCGCCTTCCGCGCCGCGCATCACCATGCCGAGTGCAAGCGAAACCGACAACGGGGAGATCAATGCATTGTTCTCTTCGTTGAAGCTTTTGGTAAACAATTGCATGGCGAACCGGATCGCCTCGCTTTCAAACTGAAATGCCATAACGCCTCCTTTGCCGGGGCCGGCGGGCCCTCTTTTCCTTGTTTCCATCTTACCCCAACGGTCCCCTTTTGTCAATGAAATCGGCGGGTCCGGAGCGCCCTTTTCAAGCGCCGGAACAGCCCCGGAAACGCCCTTTCGATTTATTAAAAAAAGTGCTTGCTTTTTTTGTGGCGGTATGATATTATTGTGCTTTGTCAGGACATTGTGGGCGGATTCCCGAGTGGCCAAAGGGGACAGACTGTAAATCTGCTGCAAGTTGCTTCGGTGGTTCGAATCCACCTCCGCCCATTTCCTGAAAAGGATCAGAGTCCTCGTTCTGACATGACTGCCGGCGTGGCGGAACTGGCAGACGCCCGGGACTTAAAATCCCGTGGGTAGTGATACCCG
>JAEEGL013800959.1_pt1 | contig 44021 bp, 99 predicted proteins | sample 9134231 | NCBI WGS metagenome assembly JAEEGL01 (sample SAMN16246548, study PRJNA631951) | gut metagenome | biome: gut microbiome; feature: rumen; material: fiber-attached | host: Bos | place: Iran: Karaj | collected 2018-10
ATGTTGCTGTTGGTTGGTGTCCTGACAAATTACTTGAATTAATGGATAAATTTGCAAATGCAGGATTTGAATTACATCAATATTTAGAATCACAAGATTTAAATAATAAATTAATGGAATAATGAAAAATAAACAATTTATATATACAGAGAAGGATGCCGAAAAAATGTTCTTTACTAGTGACACTCACTTTTCTCACGAGAACATTATTAAATATTGTAAGCGTCCATTTAAAAATGTAGAAGAAAATGATGAAGAATTAATTCGTAGATGGAATGAAAAAGTTCCTGAAGATGGCATCGTTTTTCATTTGGGTGATGTTGCATTTGGAGATCCTGAGCGTGTTGATAATATTCTTGAACGTCTTAATGGTACAATTTATCTTGTAATTGGTAATCATGACTGGAGAAGAATTGTCAATCAGCATAAGTGGAGATTTGAAATGATGACTCAGCAAATCAATATGAAAATTGGTAAGCGTCATATTATATTGAATCATTATCCAATGCTTGCTTTTGCTGGGGCATGGCGTGGTGAAGATGCAACATATCAGTTGTTTGGACATGTACATACATCCCCTTATACTGATGAAGGACTAGATCAATCACGTATGAAAATGTTGTTTACATCTCAATATGATGTGGGAGTTGATAATAATGACTTTACTCCAGTATCTTGGAAAGAAGTTGATCAAATTATCAATAATCAGATGATGAGTTTAGGAATGTGCCGTAATACTTTATAATTATGGAACCTGGAGCTTTTTTATTTATTGCTGTGGATTCGCATTTTTGTGTGCAGGATTATCTTTATTAGTAATGTCATTTAAGAGTTAATATATGAGAAAATTAATTTATCCTTGTGATTGTAAGTTTCACGATAATTGGAAAGAAATAGGATTAGATTCTCCTTATACTTATGATTCTACAGATAAAGATACATTAAATTCTTTAGATAAAGAATATTATGTTATTTGTGGTCCGCATAGTACAAGATCTTCAAAATATCGTATTTGTAAAGGAATTTTTCATAAGTCATCATTATATGGAATATGTTTTTCGGGTTATGAAGTAAATAAAAATGATGAAAGAATTAGTGGATGTGGTCCTGATTCTTATTGTCCTCGTTATACATGGGACGATTTTCTTGAATTTTTAGATCTTCCTATTATTTCTCGAAATAAATTAACAGCTATTATATTTGATAATTATAATGAAGCAAAACAATGCCTTGATGATTTTTTAAAATTTAGAATAGAAAAAAATAAAAAGTCATGGCAAAAATATATCAATTCTCCAGAAGTTACTAAAGAATACGATATGAAGTTAAGTAATTCTATTAGTTGTTTAATTAATTTAAATGATAAAACTGAAAACATACAAGTAATAAGAGATATTTATAATATTTTACATAAAGCTAAATTAGCATGATAAAAATTTTTAATTATCTTAAGATAATATATAAAGCATTAGAAGAAATGTCTATATGTGAAATATGTCCATCTGATAAAAATCCATATGATTATATAGCTAAAAGAAAATGAGAACTGAAATTAGAACAAAAATGATACCACAAAGCTATAAAGTTTATATAGCAAAAGATGGTAAAGAATTTACATCAGATAGTGAATGTAAGAATTATGAAATGATGCTTGATGGCACTCGTATAGTTTGTCCAGAATGTAATGGCAAAGGGCAAGTTGCTGTTGAAGAAGAATATGACAACTATCATACTGGAGCTCCTGAAAAAACAACAATTTATCCAACATGTAAAAAGTGTCATGGTAAAGGATATTTAGAAAAGAAAACTAAAACTATTTGGGAATAATTATGATATGGTATATTGTTAGTTTTATCGTGGGATGTATTTTAGGATCCTTGATAATGTGGGTTTATGGAGAAGTAACTGATAAAGTTAAATTGGCTAAAACTGGATATGGTATTGGTAAAACATTTTTATTTTGGCTGATAAACAAGTTTAAGAAATAGTTATGTATTTAAGTGATGCTGAAACATTTTGTATTTATTGCAGTGGCATAGTTATTGTAACAATGTGTTTATGCATGATTGCTGCAACAATTAGTTTTATAATTAGTTCATTTAAGAAAAAATAATATGAATAATGAAAAGTATTTTAGTGCTGAAGAAGCAAGAGAAATTTCTGATGCAATTAATTCAGATAAATTAAAAGATGAATTAGATTGGATTTATAATAAAATTGATGTTGCTCGTTTTGCAGGTAAACATGAAATAAAGTTTTCAAATAAAACATTAATGAAAGCAACAAAAGAATTTTTAACAAGTAAAGGTTTTAAGATTAGTCATTTTACTGGATGTCAATGGGATCCTGCTGATGATACAACAATTTCATGGTAATAATTATGAGTTATACAGAATTTCACAAAGGTAAGATTAAGATAGTTGCTCGCGGAGATGAAGCTATTAAAAAGTATATCAAGGATAATAATCTTGAAGAAAGATTAGAACTTGATATTGATGAAGAAACTGGTAAGATTGAAGAATTGGAAGATACTGAGCCATATAATGGTGATAGGTTTGATCATGAATATCACATGATTACATATAAACGTTATCTTCCTAAAACATATGATCGTAATCCAAATGCTGAACACCTTCTTATTAAATATATTAATCATGAACATCGTGATTTAGATGATGGGGATATTGATATTCATAATAGAGTATCAAAAGATGAATTTGAATTTGCCATATCTTTCTATAATGGTGGAACTTATGAGCTGGAAATTTATGAAGATATTATAAGCAAATATGATTTAGATGAAGATTATGAAAAGGAATCTGAAAGTGTTAATATAACACCAAGAGAATCATATATGATACTTGATTGTTTACAATATACATTAAATCAAATGGATAAAGAAAAAATTGATTATTTATTCTGTAATTATTCAAAGGATGAGATATCTAAGCTAGGTCAGCGTTTTGGTGATATTAATCTTAAAAATCAGTGGTAATATATGGATGATAAATTTTCTGGCTGCTTGATTGCAATAATTGCATTGTTTTGTTTATTTTTTGTTTATAAATGTTCTGAAGATGTTTATAATAAAAATAGTGAATTACATGACCAAGACGGTGATGGTTTTCGCATAGCTGTTGTTGATAGTTGTGAATATGTGTATAGAATAGATGGTTATAAAGGATTTATGGCCCATAAAGGCAATTGTAAATTCTGTGAACAAAGAAATAAAAAATTGATTAAATCAATAATTAATAAATAAATATGACATTAGAAGAGGCTATAAATATTCTTGGAAAAGATCAATATGAACGATTAAAAAATAATGAGGCAGAATTACTTTCATTAGAAGATAAAATAAGTAATATGCTATCAGCAATTTATACAGTTAAAACGGATATTGAATTAGAAAAATTAAATAAAGAATATGAAGCTTTACCAAAAATGCAATTTGGTAAATATAAAAGTTATGCTATTAAAGATGTCATAAATACAGATCCAAAATATATTCAATGGGCTATTGATAATGTTAAGAACTTTCAACTTAATGATGAATATAAAGAATTATTAAAACAATCAATTAAAAAACATCGAGATGAATATAATAAATATCATATATTAGCAAGATGTTATGATAATGTCGTACATGACGATGACGAATATTATGATGACTTTGAAGCTGATATGCGAGGGTGTTTTGATCCTAATTATTAAATATATAAGTTATGATATTAAAATTTAAATTTAGAGAAGATAAAGAATTTGTCTGGGTACACGCAGAATGTAACACATTAAAAATTGAAGATTGCTTTATATTTCAATATGACAAATTTTTTAAACGTTATAATCATGGAAAATTTGATTATGATATGTTAAAAGAAGATATTGCAGATACTATATTAAATATAATGTCGCTACCATATACTAAAGAAGAAATCATTAATGATATGTTAATTAGTATTAACAGTGATATATTTAAAATGATAGAATTAAAATAAGTTATGAAAATATTTTTTGATACTGAATTTACTGGTTTGCATAAAAATACCACACTTATTTCAATAGGACTTATTGATGAAAATGAAAGATGTTATTATGCAGAGTTTTATGATTATGATGAATCCCAATGTGATGATTGGATTAAAGAAAATGTTATTGCTCATTTATGGAAAACAAAATTAGGTCTCAAACCAGATTATGGGGATGTTAAAGGAGAGCAAACAACTGCATGGGGAAATAAAGAATATATTAAAACATCATTATCAAATTGGTTATCAGCATATGATTCTGTTGAATTAGTATCTGATGTATGCCATTATGATATGGTTTTATTTATTGATATTTTTGGTGGAGCATTTGATTTACCTAAAAATGTAAATGCTGCTTGCCATGATATTAATCAAGATATTGCAGAATATTATTGTATATCTGAAACTGAAGCATTTGATATGTCTCGTGAACAAATTGTTGAAGACAAAAGTGATCCAATAGATGGAGATAAACATAATGCTTTATATGATGCAAAAGTTATTAAACGAATATATGACATAATACATGAATGAATTAAGTAAAGAAATGAAGAGTTATTTGTTTCAACGATTTATGAGAAACAATCACAGTAAATATCTTCATTATTATCAAGAATGGATTGATAATGTAACAGATACACAGTTACAATATTTTATATTAGAAAAAGAACGTTTAGGATTATGAATTCAGTTTGGTGTATTTTATATAATGCTTATGAATTTGATGATATATATCAAGGGGACTTAACACCTAGATATATATCATTAAATAAAGAAGATGCAATTAATCAATTTAATAAGTGGAAATCTGAACAAATATCAATATTGAATAATGTATGTGAAAAATATAAAGATATGGTTAATAATAGACCAGAAGATTTTCAGATATATATTGATGAAGAAAATGAATTAGAAGTTTGGATTGATAATTGGTGTTATCATTATAAATTAATTGAATATAAATTAAATGTAGATTTAAAATGGGTAGACTAAACATAGTCTACCCATATTGCTTTATATTTTTTTAAAACTTTTGCAGTTCTTTCTATTTGTTTTCTATCTTCTTCATTTAGTTCATTATTACGATATCTATGAAGTTTTTCTCTAATTTGACTGGCAAATGGTTCTTTAATAATAACATTAACTTTATCTATTCCTAACATAATTATATATCTTTATAATACTGAATCCAATTTTCTGGTTCGTCTTCTACATCTTTAACAAATTCTTCTACTTTATCTAATGCAGCAACTATTGCTTCTGCAAAACTATTTGTTTCAAAGTCACAATATGGATCATCATCATAATTTACAGCACCAATTTTACCTATCCATAATTTCCATGTATCTTCTTTAGCAACATATCCTAATAAGAAATCAATAAATATATTCTTATCTCTATCTTCGTGTTTGTATTCTATTTTTTGATACTTTTCATTATCATTGAGCCAACTAACTTTTTTATCAGGTTCTTCCCATATTACAAATTTAATATCACCACGTTCAGTTGTTTTTTCTTCTCCCTCATTGCCTTCTTCAGCTTCTAATATGTATTGATTAAGTGATTTCATATATTATAAATAGTTCATTTAATAAAAATAATAAAAAATAGGATAACTTATGTTATCCTATATTAATTTAACAACCTGGGTCTGTAAAATATGATCCTAATTCTTTCATATCTTTAACATAACATGTTAATGAATTATGAGGTGCAATATTTCTAACCATCTTCATTATTGCATCAAAAGATTTTCTTTCATGTTTTTGCCATGTTCCTTCGTCAAGAACTGCAAATACAACAAAGTTTACTGTTGTGCCATAAACAACTGCTTGCCATGCTGAATTGATAATTTCTGCAATTGAATATGTTCCCATCATTTCTTTTGTAATAACATATAAGTGACAATCACATTTATTATTCTTTTCATCTTCTTCAATTGCTTGACACTCAGGTGTCCAATCTTTTACTACAGGATTAAAATATTCAATTCCAAATGGCTTAACTGCTTCAATAAATTCTTCTCTCCATGTTGTATCTGCACAAGTGCCTCCTAAAAATACTCTCATTTAATTATTATCTAATATTTTTTTATATTTCAAAAACACCATGCATTCATCATATGATTCAAACATTTCACATTTTTTACTTCTAGTAATCTGATGACATTTATTATCTATTGTATATATATAAATCCAATACATTTTATTAAACTCTTTATATAATGTAATAGATACAATATGCTCAGGATTTATAAATATCGTGTTTGCATCAGTATGATTTTTATCTGGTGTTAATAATTCTATTAAATTCATTTAATTATTCTTTGCAAAATGTTAGCATTAATTTCGTTATTTAACTCTCTTATCATTGATTCACATACATAGTTTTCTGGATTAACTTTTGTAATTAATATTTTATCCATAATTTATCCAAATACCATTGATTCACCTGGTGCTAAATTTTCATTAGTACGTTTACCACCACATACTGGGCATACTAAAACTGATGGAGAAACAACTGCTCCACATTTTGGGCATACCCACCCATTATTTCCGGATGTATCAATAATATTTCCATTATCAACTATGCAATCATATCTTTCATTTTCCATAATGTTATTATATATTTTTATTAATTCTTTTTATGCAATTCATTAAATACAATGTTAATACCTGTTTTAATTTTTAATTCCTGATATTGCTTACCTAATTCAACTGCTTTTAATATAATTTCTTTTATATTAGTTGTTTTTCCATTTACATATGAATGATATAATGCATCCATATTTTGTAATAATACTTTATCTGTCATTATTTATATAATATATCATTTATATCTATTCCATGAACATTCATAAATAATTCTCTATAACGTTCATATAAAGTTTTCTTATCTTCTTTTGTCTTAATAAGATTCTTATTTAATCTGTTAATGATTTTTTCACTTTCAATTAATAGTTTTGCAATATCAGTTTCATCTGATAGATATTTGAAATCTTCTTCATATAAATGTAATGAACCAACATTCCAATATATATGACCAGGTTTTATATCTTCATCAACTTCAGATATAAGTCTATTTATAATCATTGTATATATTTTTGTTTGCCATAATGAATCCTGTGTGTATTCACAAACATTATTTGAACGCATAAATACAATATAATCCAATCTTTTTGAATTCTTATTATATATTACTTGCATTCCTATAGTGCATATTTTATCACCATTATGATATTTATCCGGAGTTAACATACCTATATATGCTTGCCGAGTATCAGGATCTTCTTTAATAGCTTCAACAACTTTATCTATTTGATCTCCTAATAATGGTTCATAATTATTAACATACCATTCATCATCAGTTACATCGTGGTCATGATATACTATATAACCTGTTGTTGAATCAAAGTGAGCATTAACAATTTCAATAAACTTTTGATTTTTCTTTTTATCGAATTTATATTCTCCCTTTTTATATTTTTCTTTTAATATTTGTTTAATATCCTTTTCAGTTAACATTGTGTTTAACTATATATTTATTAAATTAAACTTTTATATTGATTAATTGTACATTTAACCAATGCATCAGATTCATGACCATCATAAGTGCATTTACCATTATAATCAGCAAACCTGCCGGCTACTGGTCCATAATCATCATAAAGACTACATGAATAACACATTCCAGGATAATCTTCCATTTGCAATAAACAACTACTTCTTGTCATAATCAGTTTTATTATCTCTATTTTTTCCTATATGATATCCATCACAGAATAAACATTTATAATATGAAAAATGAGTATTATGTTTCTTTCCCATTGCTTCAGCGGATTTCTTAGCAGTTTCAATAGTATTATACATAACTTTTGGTTTCCCATTATGTTGATTAATATGAGAATTTAATGAAAATGCACCCCAAGCATTACGAGTTATAAAAAAATTTGTTATAACCCTTCTTCGTTTAACTTGATCAATAAACCATATCTTAAAGTTATGCCATTTTATTTTATCTATATTTAATATCATTTATACTCTTTCTGTAATGATTTTATTTCTAACTCCATTTGTTTAAATTCTGTTTCATTATATTTATCCCAATAAAACTTATGAATAAACAATTTACTTTTCTTTTCAAAATTTTCAGTATAATTACAATATGAAATTACCATTGTGCATTTCTGGTCTTTTCTAGTTTCAATTTCATATCGAACACACATATCAACTTCTCCTAAATATTTTAATTGAAGTTCTTGGAGTTTCTTTAATGTTTCTTCTTTACTTAATTTCATCGTTTTCTAATCTATCAATAGCTGCTGCTATTAAAGCCCCAGCTCTTACTAAATTTCTTAATCTATTTTTTGGTTTCCACCCTATTTCTTCCCAAGGCCACCATGCATAAGAATAATTATCTTGTGAACCTTCTAAATCAATCATAGCATATGATATTGCTGCTTTTACAAATTCATCAATATTATGTTCACTATCATGATTATCAGTATATCCTTCTTCAACAATTTGGCGTTCTCTTTCCTTTTGTATTAAATAAGTGCCTCTCATTTTCATATTAATTAAATTATTTATTTATAAGTACATTAAAAAAACCACCTTTATATAATAAGAATAATATAACCAATGATGACGTTAATGTTGACCAAAAGTTAATTTTAACATATTCACCGTGTTTTGCTAATGATACTCCTAACCCTATTAACATTAATGCTAAATATGTATATACTGGCCACATCATAGTTTTATTGATGTTATATAATTATCAGGTTCTTCTTTAATCCAAACTTTACCAATAATACCACCCCTATTGATAATATTTAAAATATCATTTTTAAATCTTTCTTCATCGTCATATTCTTCCACAAAATTCCAACAACCTATTTTCCAAGGTTCTTCAACACAATTCCAAAATTCACAATTATTATTAAATTTATTATGAATATCCTGGTCTTCAAGCCACCATTTTTCAATACAATATATCTTCTTCATATATTAATCAAATAATTTTAATAGTTCTTGTTTTTGGTATTTATCCATGAATCCAAAGTGCATTTCATTATTTTCAATAACAACTTCACATTCTATAGGATACATATTCTTTGGCCCAATTTCACAATAATATTTATTGCCTTCATATAAAAAACAATGTGTTAAAATAACCCCTTTATATGAGCCATCACCAAGAGTTATAACATTTGGCATTCCATTATAAGGATTTTCTGATTCTTTTATAACTGTTATTAAATCTTTCATGATTCTATTCCTATATATTTTTCAATGCCACCTATAAAATTTTCAAAATCTGCTAAACACATACAAGTTATTTCCATGCAAGGTTTAGAATTATCAGACGGCTCACATAATAAATATGCCATTCTATTATAAGTACATTCTCTAATTATTCTTTTATAATTATCATTCCAACTATTTTTAGTGATATAAAAAATTGGAACAGCATTTTCATCTATTTGAAATCTATAGTTTGCAAATACCATATTACTTCTTAATGTAATCTTCTATTTTTGTAAATTTACTTTGAATTTCATTATATTTTTCAATGTTAATATCATTTGAACTAATATAATTTCTTGCAATAAATTCTAACATTAATGGAACTGCAACTTCTTTTGCTGATGGACGTGGTGCTCCGGTTGTTCCTAAAGCTCTTAAATTAAAGAAATGACACCAATCAGATGCAAATGCTGTATGTATTGATTCAGTTTTTGTATCAAGGGGAAGTATTAAGCTACCTTTCTGGGCAGTCCAATTCTTTTCTCCAAATTGAGTTGTATTCATCATATAAGCATATTCACATGCCATATTAGCAAATAACCAATAATCAACTTGCTCCATTGCTGGATAATCAGTGCCTTTAGATATCATATCACACATATCCTTAAATGACATATGATCACGCTTACTATGTATTATTTCTTTTTCGTCATCAGTAAACCAGATAGGCTCAATAATATTTAATTCTTTACCATATTTCTGTTTAGAATAATTACAATAACGTGTTGACTCTTCACCTATAGAATGAACCCTGTGACGATTAATATCTCTAGCAACAGCAAGATGATATGTAAAACGAACTGTATAACGTTTTTCGTGATTTTCTGTTGGTGGTGTCATCCACTGTAAAACTGAATCTTTTAATGATTCTTTTTCAATATGAAAATTATTTGAAAAATATTTTACAATTGATTTATCTTTTGATTCAACTATTACTCTCCAGTTTGTTGTTATAAAATAAAAATGAGCAGATGCTTGAGTACGCATTCCATAACCTTTTATTTCAACATCTACTGTTTCATTAATTATTTTTTCTTTAACAATTGAATATTTGTTTTTACTAAAGAAACTAACAATATCATGTTTCCACATATATTGAGGATCATCAACAGGAGTGCCAAGAGGAATAGTTAAATACACTGTACCATGTTCTAGCATTGCACCATGTTCTGATTTTGTAAGAGTATTAACAAAATCTTCATAAGATTTATCTGTTATTCTATTTTCTGACTTATAGCAAGTACGTCCACAAATTTCAATATGTTTAAACATATCCTCTATAAGTGTTTCTTTATTATATTGTTGTTCTATTATTTCAAACTTTGGTTTTATAAATTTCATAATTAATTAAATTTATTTACAGATAAATAAAATTTCCACATTGGCATATGATTTAAAATTGGTTGATGCGTTTGATTATTCCACCAATAATTTAAGTCATAAAATAATACTTGTCCATTAGATATCTCATGAACAACTATTACTCTATTATTATATATCCAACGCGAATTAATTTGTATTTTTTTAAATGGATTTATCATTTTTTAATTTTACATATATTCTAATGATGCTCTATAGTCATCTTCATATTTACTATGTGGTAATTCCTTTACAAAATTTGCACCAAATGCAAATTTCCACCAATTAGCTGTAATGAAATGAGATTCTCCTTCATCTACAATTGTCTGTAAATAAACATTACGAAATAAATCTTGATGACGAATTACAACATCATTATTTTCAAACTTATAAACTTTATACCTATCAATTAATGGAAAAATCATATTAAATTATTTTAATCGTTAAACTTATATTTACTTAAAATTTTTGTTTCCTTTTCAATTAAATATTTTGCTCGTTCTATTCTACGTTCTCTATAACGTTTAAGACCATTAAGCCATTGTTCAGCAGCTTCTTTACAAGAAAAATATATTCCTGATACTGTTATTGCTCCATCATTCCATGAGCAATATACATCTAATGGTCTTGATCTATTTTCAAAATAAATATATAAATCTTTATAAACCCTTTTTTGTTGACCAAACCATCTATCATTTGTATTTTCTTCTTTTATATCCCATTCTATTTTTTTAACAGTTCTTGGTTTCATAGTGCAGTGATCATAATAATAAACTATATCACCTGCTTTCAAATCTTTAAATTGTTTCATTAGAAAATATCTATTAAATTTTGTTCTTGTGTTTGTTCTGTCTTTTGATTTTCCTCTTCTTTCTTTTCTTCTTTCTTTTGAGATTCAAGAATCATATGTTTTTCAATCGCAAAATTATAAAAGTTTTTCATCATAACTTCATCATAAGGCATGGCACCTTGATGTATCTGATAATTCATATTAACTTCAGGAATGATATGATCTGGTAAATTAACAATCATTACAATAATGTCATCAGCATTCGTACCTTCAGGAAGATAACCAGAATTAAGTAATGCTTGTTTATAAAAATATAATTGCAATGTATAGCTATACCAATTCAATTGAGGATATTTAAACATCGGACCTAACATTTTCTTTGTCCATTTATCGGGAACTTTATCAATTGTTCCTGATGACTTCCAATCAATTAATATATATTTACCTGTACGTTTGTTTCTAAATAAAGCATCAAAACGTCCATATACATACATATCTTCTTTTGTCATTGGATCTTTAACCTTAAGATAAAGATATTTTTCTCTATCAATAAATTCAGTATCTCCTGACTTACTTAATACAGAATAGAAATTATCGAAAGCATCACAATGAGCTTTAAGCCTTTCATCAAAATCATATCCATTATCAAGTTTGAATAATCGTAAGTCATTTTCATTACCTGTTAATATACATCCAATATAATTATCAAGTAATGATCCATAATGAGTTGATGTTGCACCTTTTGCTGACCATGCTTCACGAATTTGTTCCGCTGTCATATGATAATATTCTGACTCAGGATTATTATAATGTTTTTCATATGTCTTTTGAGAAACACCTTCAGAATCAAACGGTGTAATAATTGTTGTAAGTAAACTTGAAATACTTACTTTTCTTAAACTTTTATCTACATTTAAATTTGAAAAATCTATCATATAAAACTTCATATAAATATATTACAATATAGAAATTGTAAAACAAAAATTAAAATATTAAATTATGTTAAAATCTTAATTATATTTGAAAATTAAAATATATTTTCTATATTATATTTGTAAAATCAAATAAATTAAATATGAGAAGTTATTTTGTAATTTCATGTTTTGATAACAAAAATCAGCTACTTGGTTTTTTTAGTACATGGTCTAAGAAATCTTATAAAGGAGAACAGAAAAAATATGTTGTTCTTGCTGCATCGGCAGTTCCATATTTGGGGCATCTTTATACAACAGAAAAGGCTGCAAAATCAAATCTTGAAAGAGTAATCAAATGTGGTCATATTGAAGATTTTAGAAAGATTGTTACTTTTAAAGTTCAGAAAATGACGTTTAATTTTGAAGATATTGCGTAATATGAAATTTGGAAAAAAGAAAACAGAAGGTATTGAGGAGCTGAAGAAGAAATATGTCTCACATGGCATGTGGGCAACAGGTTATCAGCTTGATGATATTACCAAAGGCATTGCAGAAGTACTTGGAAAAACTAAAGTTCATATTAATGTTCCTTACTCAAATTTTAATTGTCATGGTGAAGCAATTAAAGTAGCAAAAGATGTAAAAGGTCTAATGCCATTTTCAAATTCTCCTATTTCTTTTGATAAAGTTACAACATTGTTTTATGGAGACAAACATGTAGATCGTGGAAATTATTTGCCGTTCCAGTCTGAAGTTGATTGTTTCTATATTTCAAATATTGATACAAGTGGTTCTCTTTGGGTTACTGTAGATTTAGTAAAAGGTCCAAGCTGGAGAACATATCTTTAAATTTTCATAATATATTTGAAAATTAAAAATTAAATACTATATTATATTTGTAATTATTTAATTAAACAAATAAAAATATGACAAACGAAATTTGGAAACCTATTTCTAAGGATTTGTATTACATGAGTTCATACATTGGTGATTATGAGGTCTCAAATAAGGGACGTATTCGTAATACAAAAACAGGTAAGTTTATTCACCCATTTAAGACACAGGATAAGACACGTTTGAAGTGGACAAATCATAAGAGATCTCATGGCTGGGACAGTACACTTCAGTTCTTGGTTGACCACACCGTTTATCAGACATTTGTTGGTGACTGTTATGGAAAGGTTGTTTATCATCGTGATGGTGATAATTTCAATAATGAAGTTGATAATCTTTATATTAAGTAATATGACTAATTCTCATACTATGAAACGTCGTAGTTCAACATTTGATGAGTTCTATGATGGTGGCATTGTAGATTAATTTTCATATTCTATTTAAATATTTTTTTGTGAATACTATATAATAACTGATAATAATTAAAATTAGATAATATTAAATAACATATAAGTTGAACATTTAAAATTGTAAGAAATGATTAAACATTACAATCCAAATCCTACTTGTAAGTTTTTCAAGTCAGGTAAGCCAAAGAATTGGTATATTAATGATTCATCAGTTCGTGCGGTAGCGAAGGTTTTTGATAAGTCATGGGAATACGCATATGATGTATTGAGTAAAACAGGTTTGACACTTTATGATGTTCCAACATCTAAGCAAACAATTCATACTGTATTGGAACGACTTGGTTTTGAATTTGTTACACTTGGCAAACCTAAGAAGGGAGAATCACGACCAACTGTAAAAGAATTTATTGAAAATGTTGATAAGAATTCAATATATGTTCTAAATTTGGCTGATTATTTTGTTACAGTTATTGATGGAGACATTTATGATGTTTCTGATGAGTGTTTGAAATCTTCAGTATATTCTTATTGGATTAAAAGTAAGTAATTATAATTAATGTATTCAGATGTTCTATATTTCTAAAAATATAGAGCGTTATAAATGAGTAATACATTAGTTATTAATTTGATTGGTGGTCCATGTAGCGGTAAGTCCACAATTGCAGCTGAGTTGTTTGCAAGACTCAAGAAAATGGGTATAAAAACAGAATTGGTTCCTGAATATGTTAAAGATAGAATATATGAAGAAAATCAAACAATAACGAAACATCAGATTGCAATATTTGGAATGGAACATTATAATATCTCAAACAAAATTGGAAAAGTAGATGTTATTGTTCATGATGGATCTTTTATAAATAATATACTTTATAAATCTGAAGAGAATAAAGAATTTGATAATTTAATTGTAAGTGAATATCATAAATTTAACAATTTAGATTTTTTTGTTAAACGTGGAAACATTGAATTTGAAGATTATGGTAGAATTCATAATTATGAACAATCACTTAAATTAGATGAACAAATAAAAGAATTATATAAGCAATCAAAAGCTGAATATATTGAAGTGGAATCTAGAGATGCAGTAGATAAGATTATTCCAATTATACTTAAAAAATTAAACAAATGATTTGTTCAAAAGTAGGAGATAAAGAACTTGTTAGATATAATTATGAGTTTATTCCTGAAACAAACAAGGTAAAATTAACAAACGATAAATTCTATGATGTAATATCTTATGATAAATGGTGTAAGGAATATTATATTGTAGATAAGTGGAAAACTATTTAATATGAAAACAGGAGTAATTTTAGCAAGACTTCAACCAATTCATAATGGGCATTTGGCTTTAATTAAAAAGGCTGTTGAAGAAAACGACGAGGTATATGTATTTATAGGTAGTGCAGATAAATTTAATCAACGCAACCCTCTTCCAATATCTATTCGTATTCAATTAACACAAGAAGCAATTAAAGAAACATTTAAATCATATACACATCAGTCTTGTGATGGTGATGTTGAAATAATTAATAAATCAGATAAAATACATGTTATTCCATTGGATGATTTAACTGATGAAAGTGATAATTCTCATGATTGGGGATTTTATCTTTACAGTAAGATTGTAACAGCATGTAAAAATCCATGTTTTACAATTTATTATTCAGATGGGTTTGAAATTATTACAACATGGTTTCCTTCATTTATACTTCGTAATAATGTAAGTCTTTGTCTTTTAGCACGCGGAGCAACAGTAGATGGTATTTCTGCAACTAAAATACGAAAAATGATTGAGGAAGATAATTCAGATCTTGATATGTATGTTCCTCCTGTTGTATTTAATAATAGAGAAACAATTAAGAAACATATTGAACTTTCAAAATTAATAAAATAATTTCCAACAAAAATAAATATTATTTGAATTGTTCAATATTTTTACTATATTATTTTAGTAAATCAATTAAATAATATATGAAAAAGGAAAAAGTAAACGGACTAGAACGCGGATATACTGATGAGGAAATACAAAACATTAGAGAAAATTTCCGTAAAGCATTTGGTATTCCTTATGGAATAATGAACGGATGTGTAAAGGAATTGTGCTCCAAAAAAGAGTCAGTTATGAAAAAATTCATTAAAGTAGGCGATAATTTTTATCATTTGATATTCAAGAAACAAGCAAATGAATTGGGTCTTAAAGAAGGATATGTAAAGATATTGATAACTTATCGTCGTGCAGATGTAATATTTTTCACTTATCCTGATTCTATTAATCCAAGACAGGAACATCATTTTGATTTAGGATCTGAGTTCTGTGAAAAATTGATTCCTTTTAAAATTCATTATGATAGGTTATCAATAAAATCAAAGAATCGATTCTTATTTCAATTAGATTTTTCTCCAAGACTTGTAGGTAAACATATTGAAGTATTTGATGAAAATAATATTAAATTACCTGACATTGTAATTGGAGATGATGGCAAAGAAATAAAAGATGACATATAATAATGGCTACAGGAAATACTTTAATGGTCCGCGATATGTTAGGAAGAACATATTTTTCCAACAATAATAATGGTGGTGGTCTTGAGCCAAAACCATGGTGGATTATGGCATTCCTAATTGGCTTTATAATATTTGAATATATTAAGTGGACATTTTTAGATGAAACATTTTGATTTTTTTCCGTTTGTTGTAGATAAGCACAACAATGTTTGGAAGTACGTAAAAGCTAAAGATCATTTCATCAAGGTAACTCCTTGGAAACCTGGTGAAGATCGTCGAGTTAATCGTTTTGAAATTGAAAAGCTTATCCTTAAAAATGCATTAACTCAAATGAAAAACAAGCCAGCAGTTCATGAAATTATCAATAGTCGCTGGGATAGTATTTATTACGAATGGGAGTATATGGGTGTTAAATATACTGTAGAAGATAGTAAACATTCATTACCGATTGGAAGAGCACCAGTTCACCCATTTGAACATAAATATAAAGATGCAAGTGGTAAAGAACATACATGGATTGAAAATGGTTGGCGTATTGGTTTTAACAATGGTAAAATTGTGTGGGTTAATTATTATCATTATGCTCCAAGAATTGTAATATCACCATTTGAAAGTATTGATAAAGAACCACATGATAATTTCAGTTGGACTACTGATAAACATGTAAGACCAATTTATTCGCATAAAACAGGAGATTTAATTTAATTAATTTATAAACGTTTAAAATTTAAAAATTATGGCAACAAAAATTACACGTGACAATTTGCTTAAGCAGCTTGAGACAGTAAATAGCGCAATTGATGAACTTACAAACAAGAGTTATAATTATACTACAAATCGCGCATATCCTGGTTGTATGATTGTTAATACAATTGACAATGTAAAAGATCTTATTAAGACATGGGAAACCATTCATAATACAACTAAGGCTAGTACTGATGCTATTAAATCACTTGGATTGGATAAGCTTGGTCTTGTCAATGATGAGGATGAAAAGTATTACGGTTATACCATGAAGGAGTGGGAAGATGACCTTAAGCTTCGTGCACAACAGTTTGCTGATAAGGAGAAGATTAAGAAGCTCAATCAGGCTAAGAAGATTCTTGAGAAGAATATGAGTGAGGACGATAAGTTTATGGCAGATATGAACGCAGTTGCAGATCTTATTAAGTAATGAAAGTTACAAATAAAATAGAAGGTGCTGGTGATAATCAGCACCTTCTTGATATTTCATCAGACTTTAATAATTATAGTAATCTAGCATATTTTATTTCTGAATATAAAAAGGCCAAGCAAATCATTCGTCAATGTAAAAGTTTTTATCGTAATTTTTTGATGAGTAAATTATATACAATTGATGAATTAAAAACAATTGATAACGTTAATTTACTACAATTTAGATTTAATTGGTCAGAATATATAAACAAATGTACTGAATTATTTAAGTATATTGTTTATAAAGATTTACAAAATGAAATTAAGAAGTCTAATCTAACGAAATATCAATTTGGTTTTTATGAAAAAAGTCCATACATTAGAAAATATCGTTCTGAATATGAAACTAACGTTTGGGAATTTCATTTTAATGATGATGCACTAATAACATCAATAGATTATTTTGATAGCTTATTATTTTCAAGTATTTTACGAAAATATAAATTACTTACATCTAAAGATGAACTACGTTCAAATAGTGAAGATAATTTATTAGATGCTATTGAAGTGCATAGAGCAAATACTAAAGTTATAAAAAATTATGATGTAATAACAAAACATATTTTTGAATATAGCTTTAAGCATAGCGGTTATATTGATACAGGTAAAACTGCTAAATATGTATTATTTGGTGACGAGGAAAATACATTGGTAAAGATAGTACAACAAATTGGTGAAAAATATTCAACATTATTAAAAGATATTATTTGTAATCCAGAAAATCATTATAATGAATGGCTTGATTTTACTGAATTTATGAAATCCCATTATAAGTTTAATGGACATGTAGCAAATACACATTTTTATTTATTTGCTCCTGTTGATTATATAATTGATGGATCTTCATATGTTATTGATGCATATCAATTTCTAAACACTGATTATGTTAAGTATAGAATTAAATACGAGGATGATATTGATGAATATGATAGTCAACACACATTCTATCATAATATAAATAAATCATCAATTAGTGATTTACTTTTGCTGAAAAACACTTCATTAATGTATCATATTCAAGAAACAAATCCAAATTATCATAAAGTAAAAAAATTGTATGATGATGAAGAATTTAAATTGTTCAAGAATACAAATTATTACTTTATACTAATTGATAATGTTCCTTTTAGATTTTCAGATGATTTAGATAATGTAAAAATACAATATGATGAAGAGAAAAATATTCTAAAGTGTTCATATGTGCATGAAGATAAATATAAAAAGTGGGCATGGCCATCTGACACACCTTGGACAGTTGATGAATATTTTTATGACTTAGAATTTGATTGCTCAACAAATGAGCCAATTTATTATAATTATCATAAAAGCACTCATGAAGAAAAATGTAGATACAGATGACAAATGTAATTAAAAGAAAAGTAATACGAATTCGCCATTATATATATCATAATAAGCCTGTTAATTTTAAACATGGAAAACCATGTGTATGGGAAACCGCATGGGACGATACTTATTTGCAAACATTTTATTATAATGATAATAATGAATTAGTTATTGAGCATAGTCAAAACTATTTAGATGCAACGTTATTTGATAATGAATTTTCAGTAATGGAATATAATGGGAATGAATATACATTAAATGATGTTGTTAAGTTACTTGAAAATCATCTTAAACCTAAAAAGGATTATTATATTAAATTAGTTAATTACGAAGTAAAAATAGGATAATGATTGAAAAGACATTTAGCATTCAACTTGATGAACAATCAAATTATCATGAGAAATATAGACAATATTTTGAAAGTAAATATGCAATGCATCATGCATTAGCTCCTAAAATTATTTATAGAATGACCACAAATGAACATGGTAGTTTTCCATCAGATAATTATATTGATGAATTTCTTATTAATGAAAAACTATTAGGGTTTGTTTATTTTCGTAGAAATGAATATAATCTTGCAGATGTTTATATGGTTGACTTAGATACAAAAATTCCGCATGATTGGTATAGAATGGATAAATTGTTTCCAATAGAAATATATACTGAATATTCATAATTTTCTAATAATATAATTTATAAATAAATGAAATTATTTATATAATGCAATTTTAGAAAATTAGCATAATTTTTCTAATAATATTTGAATTTTTTGTTATAAGTTCTATATTATATTTGTAATTAAACAAATAAAAGATATGACAGCAAAAGACATCGAACTTATTGAAACTGCGAAAAATTCTTATTGGATGGATATCGTACCTGAGAATGCAGATACTGATGAGGCTCGTGAAATTCTTGAAGATCTTCGTTCTGAAGGTTACCACATGGAGGAAGCAATCTACGATTTAATTTAATTACTTGATATAATATGGCAAAGAAAAAAGTTAAGTGGTACGAAGTTCGTTATTTTGAGAACGGTGAATGGCATCAGCAAATGAGTCCTGGCCGTAGAGAAATGCGCGAATTATACAAGCGTTATACTGGTTCTTTTTTCCGTGAGTTTTATTTGTAAATATTAAATATAAGAATATGACAAAGAAAGAAAAGATTGAGCTTTATTATAAGGCTAAAGAAGCTTATTATAATGGTCAGGAAATTATGACTGACTTTGAATTTGATACTCTTGAGAAGGAGCTTGGTCTTGAAAATAAATCAGAGGTAGGAACAAAGCACAATCCTTCTTATACAATTAAGCATCCTTTTGTAATGGGTTCAATTGCAAAAGTTCAGATTCATAAAGATAAGGAAGGAAATATTGATTGGAAAAAATATTTCATCGAAGCACGCAAGTACTTTGGTGATAAGCCTGTTATTATTACTCCTAAGTATGATGGGTGCTCATTTGAAGCTGATATTTTTGATGATGTCACTAATGATATTCATGTCATTCAATCAATTTCTTCTCGTGGTGATGGCTCATGGGGTAAAGATATTATGAAGCATCTTGCATTTTTTATTCCTAATGAGTATCTAAAACTTAATGGACATTATACACTTCGTGGAGAGGTTCTTGTAAAGAAAGATATCTTTGAGAAGAAATATGCTGAGCAGTTTACGAATCCACGTTCATTTGTTTCTGGAGTTCTTAATAGGGATTATAATGAATTGGATAAGGACTTTTTGGAAATGCTAAATGATCTTTCAATCGTAATTTATGATTATCGTAGATTTGAAGATGGAGAATGGGTTGATCATGAATGGACTGAGCTTCCTGATTCAAATGTACTTCCTAAGAGATATTGGGTTACAAGATTGAATGATGAAAAGAATTTTGAATGGTATTACAATGACATGAATCAGTATCGTCACGAATCTTGCGAGTATGCACTTGATGGAATTGTAATCAAGCCAATTGTTTCTGAAAGAATCAACAATACTACAGAACGTCGTCCTAAGGATTGTGTGGCTATTAAGTTTATTCCAATGCTTGAGGAAACTGAAGTAACTAATATTACTTGGAATCTTGGAAAGACTGGTGAATATACTCCAATTATTTGGGTTAAGCCTGTTGAGATGGATGGACGAATGGTTCAGAAATGTTCAGGTCATAATCTTGGATATCTTAAAGAAAAAGGAATTACTATTGGTGCAAAGATTATTATGAGTCTTGCTGGTGATATTATTCCATTTATGTATAAGGTAACTCAAGAAAATATTGGTGGAACAATTCCAATGCCAACAGATCATGAGTACTTTGAAGATGATATTCATCTAATGGCAGTTCTTTCAGAAAATGATAAATGTTATTATAAGTTTATTAATTCAGTTCATGCATTGAATATTCCAACAATTGGAGATGCTGCAGCAAAAGAAATTTTTGGATATCTAACATCAGTTGATATGATGACTGCTGAATTCTTTAATGAAGGAGAAAAGGAGTTCCCATATAATATTTTAACAGTTAATCCTGAAGAGATATTTTTTGCTCTTGGACACGGCAAATCTGCAAAGAATGCACAAAAAGCATTCGCTGAGATACTTAGTAATTTAACATTGAACGATATTATAAAATCATGTAATTTTAGATTTTGTGGTCCAAAGGTAACAGATCAAATTGTTAAATATCTTCTAACTGGTGAAGAGGATTTTACTCATCTTGCAACTGAAGGATATAGTTGGGTATATGATAAGTCTTCTAAGCAGTGGGAAGAGATTAATACTATTCTCAAGCATCTTGGTAAAGAGATAGATGACTTTAAGGTTGTTTATGAAAATAAGTCAAAAGAAGTATCAAGCCAAATTCCTATTATTATGACTGGTGAACCAAATGACTATAAGTCAAAGGGAGAGTTCCTTAAATGTCATCCAGAGTATCGTAATACAGGTTCATGGAAAGAAGTACAAATTGTATTTACAAATTCATTGGATTCAAATACAGGAAAAATGAAGAAAGCTCGTGAAAAGGGAATAGAAATTAGACTATATTAATAAAAATGAGAGAAGCAATATTCAAAACAAAAATGACAAATGAAGAACTCCATGAATATTGGAAAAATTGGGCTGATGCATTTAGGCCAGAAAAAAATACATGGGATCCTATCTATTTGTTAAATTCAAATATTTACATAGGTGTATCTTCAAAAGATAATTATGGAGATAAAGTTACTATGCATGTTTATGGGCATAATCATATTGAACTTGGAATATTTGAACCTGATAATGGGTGTGTTTGGGGAGATCATGGAATTTATGCATATTATCCAACATTGACATTTTACAATAACTTGAATAAAGTTGGTATAAATTATAATGAAGGACAACCTAATAATACACGAGTTGAAATGACTGAACAAGGAATGATTATTAACGAAGAGAATTTGTTAAAAGCAATTCGTGATAGTTTTGATTATATTAAAATTTTTGAATATAAAGAATAATATGAAAAAGATTTTATTTATTTTAATTTTAATTTTATTGGTTGGGTGTGGTGAAGTTTCAAATGGACTGGTTCAAAAGAAAAATAATCAACCAGGGATTGAATTAATTGACACAACATGCATTCAATATGATGTTCATATTGGTAATAATGATGTTGATGTTCGAGTAATTCCTATTACTAAAAATGGTGAAACACATGATTATGTAGTTGCAACAGCAATTCTTTATAAAGCTGGCGGTGTTTCAATTGAACATTGGGCAGGTTGTAAATGTTTTAAGACTAGATAATTATGGATAAGAAAAGAGTTAAACTTATATTAATGGATTTGCTTCAAAATGATGAAGACATCCAATGGGCAGTAAAAGAAGCATTAGGAGCACAACAAAATAGAGACGAATGGGCTGAAGCTCGGGCATGGACATAAAAATAAGTAATAATTATATATGAGTTGTACATTATTTTATTTTATTGGGTTTGCTATAATGTTTATTGGATATTATATATATGCAGCAGGTTCATGTGAAAATATGCATATTAAATTAAACAAAAAATTAGCAATTTATAATGGGTTAAAATTTGGTGTATCGTCTTGGCTAGGAGTAATACTTTGTGCATGTTTATTATTTACATCACTTATTATGAGTTTAGATCAATGGATTGAATCAAAATTAAAAGAAAAATAAATATCAAATGACATAGTTGTAATAATTATATTTTGCATATTTGTTATATTTTGCAATTAATATGGTATCATATAAGAATAATAAATCTAAGTGGAAAAAGAAGTATCAACATATTTATCAAAAGTACTTAAATATTAAAAATGGCAATTCCAATACATATTATGAAGATTATGATACATCATCTAATTTTTATGAATATGAAGATATAACAAGTACAAAAACAATACATATTCCTTTATATTATGAAGAAGGATTGTTTTTTCAATTTGATAAATTTGAAAGGAGAATATTGAAGAGAGTTTTTAACATAGTTATTTGCTAATGGAAAAATATTCAAACATTTTTGGTCATAGAAAATATCGTGCACATAATATTCTTAGTGATTTTTGCAATAAGTATTATGATAACAATGTTTATAAAATACTTATATCATGGGAAGATAAAATTCAAAAATATATTAATGATGAATTGTCTCCATTTATAAAACTTTATACTAAGAAAAATTGTATTCATCGATTGGATGTACCTGGACTTGCTGAGCAATTTGCCGGTGATTATTTTCAAACAGAAATTGAACCAAATGGTAAAATGAAATGGCCAGATTATATTATAAATATTGATAAATATAATGATGTTCATGTAGATGCTAAATGTGTAGCATATATTCCCCGAAAGTCAAATGATACAGATAATCCATTGGTTATATATAATAACGGTTGTGGTCAAGCATATTTAGCTGCTAAGAATATTCTTGAGCATTATCAAGGTAAACATAATTCTTTTTATAATTCATTTGTTTTATATATGTATTATAATGAAAATGGATATATTGAAGATGTATTGTTTATGCCAACAATTTATGCCATTGATTTAAAAGAATATAATTGGGATGATTTATCTACAATGAATTTTTCATTAAGAGCAGCAAAGAATGGAAATATAACATTATCATTGCCAACATTTTTAAAGAAAAATGGTATGTTAACATTAGAAGAAAAAGAGCTGCTTGTTGCGACTGCAGCACATAATTATATTGAAAATAATCAACACGAATTTATTGATAATTAAATATGGAAGAACAATCAAACTATATTATTAAAGATATTATAGAATTTATTAATTTTCATATTCATGAAGCTAAATTAGAATTAGAGTCAGCTCAAACATCAGGAGAAACAGATTATTATTCTGGTGGTATAGATGCACTTATGGGATTAAAAAATTATATTGAAGATACATATGAAACAAAAAGTTAAAGATTTTACAAATACAGATTGTTGTATTAATTGTGAAGGATTTTGTTTTTGGGATGGTGATTATTGTTGCTTTCCTCAAATGAAAATTCATCAATATAATATAAGATATTATTCTGAATTTGATAGTAAGCCTAATAGAGGTTACTTTTCAGATAATCGTATGTTCAGAGATATTGATAATACAATGGTCTTAGGTAAAGATTGTGAAGATTATCATAAGTGGGGTACTTATATGTATGTTCCTGATTGTCCTAATGAATATCTTGAAGAATATAAACGATTTAAGGAATGGGATAAACTTTGTAAACAATTAGAAGATCATGTTTCAGATCCATCAGGATATTATGAAAGAATAACAAAACCAATTTATTTTAATAAATACACAAGATAATATGAAAGTCGAATATTCAGTTAAAGGTATTATTGAAATAACACTTCATAAAGAAGATATAAAAGATTATAATAATTCACCAGATAAAGCAGCATTTTTACATCAATATTTTATAAATGCATTAGATGGTTGTTCAGCTACTGGAGAAATGGAGTTAGATTTAAATGTTAATTTTGGTGGATTAAAAATTGAAGCCATGGAAAATAAATAATATGATAACATTAAGAAAAAGATTATCGGCATATGATAGAGTAGGAAAGGTTAATGTATTGGATATGCTTAATGATCCTATAGCTTTAGAATATCTTACAAAAGTATTTGGTAAAGATAAATATTTATGGATTTGTGAACAATGTTCTCAAGGTAAACAATATTGGATAGCTGTAGATGAATATCATAAAGATTATTGGCTATTTTCATCATTCGAAGATGTATTAGATTTTTATAAGAACTTTTCAATGTTTACAAAACAAGATAGAAGTTCATTCAAATATTGGTTTGCTCATTGGTGCGGATTTCAATTGACTGCACTTAATCTTGGCATTTGGAAACCTAAATATTTATTACATGATGCTGAAAAGCCATGGCTTAAATTGTTATGGAGAGGTGATTATAAAAGAGTGCAAAAATGGCATCGTATTCATAATGCTCATCATTTAGAGTATGGATTAAAATATGGATGGGATGCTATTGACTGGGAAGCATTAATGATAGATTGGGAATGCTGTGGTCTATCTAAACAAGAGGCCCAGTTAGATGCTAGAGAGACCCTGGCATATGAAATTAACCGTGACAAATGGAAACCATATGCCAACGATATATCTGCCCATCTAGAGCCTCTTTTAAACAAATATAATATGTAAACAAATTAAAATTAATAAAATATGATAACGTATATTAGTATAATTGTAACTTTAGTTTTTATCATAAATTTGCTATTGTCAATTTATGGATTCTTTGTTTTAATACATGGCAGAAAACATATGCTTGACGCTCAATCTATTATTCCTATATTAAGACGTTTAAGCGAAGAGAAACGAATATTTATTAGACTTGGTAGTGGTAATGTATCTTTTGATGCTATTTATAATCAAATAGTAGATAAAGATCAAATCGGTATATCAATAGATTTGCTTCCAAAACAACCAGTTGTTATTAAACCCGTTGACGCAGAAAAACTTCAAGAACTATAATTTTTTTCTAATATTATTTAATTATTTTTTATAAGTACTATATTATTTATGTAAATATTAAATAATTAGATGATATGACACTTATAATTGGTATTATTATTGGACTGTTGGTTCTTGGCTTACTTGGCAAGATTATTGGTTTAATTTGGACCATTGTAAGTTGGATACTTGGTGGTTTAAATGATTTACTTGGTTGTCTACTTTGGGTATTTATTATATTCTGTGTATTAATCGTATTATGTTGTTGATATGGGTAAAGTAGCATTTTTAAAATTAAAAAATTCTTCATTACAGGATTATAGCAAAATCTGTATTGAAGATGTTCGTAGTATGATTCCCGTTGTTGACAAAAAAGGTAAAGCTCATCTTTTAATTAATTTTTACGATTGGGAATATTGTTTAAATAATTCAACATTTTGTGATGAAATAGAAGATGTAATTATTGAGGAATATGAAGACGAATCTAAGTAAACAAACAAAATACTTTAGAAGAATTTATAATCATGAATTATTGGAATTTGAATTGGAAGAAATTCCTTTAAATCGTGATAATTGGTATTATGTTCAACTTGATGCGTCAGTTAGGACAACATTTCTAAAATATAATTGCCCTCTTCCAAAGTATGGAATTATTGAAGAATTGACACATTATACAATTATCAATTTAATTAGAGATAATGTTAAAAGTGAAAAGGATTTATTGCATTGGTATACAAATCGAAGTAAAATCCAATCTGATTTAGATATACAAGCAAAATGTAATTCAAATGATATTGAGGAAAATGAAAATTGGATAAAGTACGAATTTAAGATTCTATAAGAATGTAATTATCATTAAAATTATATAATATGAATAAGTCAAAAACAATTTCAGAGATTTTTAATATTGTTTTAACAAATGGTATTAAAACATCAAAGAGTGATATCTTAGGAGAAGATATTGATGATAAAGTATACACCAAACGTATCAATATCAATAAAGATTATGAGTTCAAGAATGGTGTTGACATGGTGGAAGTTGTAAGTGTTTCATTGACTTGCGAAAATGAAAATATGACTGGTGCAGCTCCTCGTAAAGTTCGCATTAATATGAAGAACAGAAATGGTTCTTGGATTAATATTTTCTTGCATGAAGCACCAAATGAATTAATTGAATTTATTTATAAAAATATTAAATAATATGATTAACTTTGGAAATAGTTTGGATGAGTTTATTAAAGACTTCAAAGAACGTGTAGTTGAACATTCATATTGGAATTACCCAAAGGAGTATCGTAAAAGTGACAAATATCTTGAACAAAATTTAGATGAAAAATTTGAAGAGGCATTAGAAAGTAGTTGGGGTAAAAGAGCTATTTTAGATGTTATCGAATCATATTACGATACAATTAAAGAATATGAAGAAATAGTAGGATATTGAAATGAAAAGAATTGTAATTGGAGACCCACACGGACGTTGGGGATTTGTTAAACAAATATATGATAATGAACAACCTGATGAAGTAATTATATTGGGAGATTATTTTGATTCTTTCGATATTGATATTTATGACCAAAAAAACGGATATGAAAATATAATTGAGCTTCGTAATGAACATCTTAAACAACATAAAGGTCGATTTGATTTACTTATAGGAAATCATGATTTTCATTATATGGATGCAAATTTTGGAAGATGTTCAGGATGGAACGCATTATCTGCTTCAGTTGCAGGATATCCACTTTGTAGAGATTGGGATAAAGGAATATTAAATTTTGTATACCTTGATACAATTAATAAAACAATATATTCACATGCTGGAGTTTCAATGAATTGGTTTAGCAATTGGATTAAATCAGGATCATTAAGCGATATAAATACAATTGAGACTAAAGCATTTTGTTTTACATTTAAAGATGGTGGTGATTATTTTGGAAGCTCAACATATAGTTCTCCTTTATGGTTACGTCCAGAAGGGTTGAAAAAATCAATGTATGTTGATAAAGATGGTGTAGTATGGAATCAAATATTTGGGCATACACAAACAGATTCTCCTAATCACTGGGAGTCAAATAATGCTCATTTTTATTGTATTGATTGTATTTGGAAACATTATCTTATCGAAGAATTAGATAATAATCATAAATTAATAAAAAGATATTTAGGAGATGTAATGTCATGAAATATAAAAAGACAAGGTTCTCTACAATGATAAGTGATTTGTACGGGAGAAATAATTATGAGCAAGCTCTTAAAGTAGGAAGAGAATATTGGTGGGACTGGCCTTATGATACTCCAGTTGGTAGAAAACATGGTAGTGGGTGGCATAAGATAAGAATAACATATACACGTTCACATTGTATGTTTTATATCTTTCCTGATTATCCAGACGTTCCTGAACAATTTTGTGGATTTGGTAGTTTTTTAGCGTCATCATTAATACTTGCTGATTTAAATCCTATTATGGATTTACCTGATATTATAAAAGATGGAATTGACATTGCTGAACAAATGTATTGTTTTGATGATACAAGAACAGTAATACATAATTGGGATAACTCACAAGAAGGTGAAATTGATGAGAAAAATCTTATAGACAAAAAACCAGAAATTATATTTACATTAATGGCAAATAATATGAAACAAAAAAGCGAAGCTTAAGCTTCGCTTTTTTTATGTTAAAACTTTGGAATATTTACTTTAGGCATACTCATATTACCCATATTCATACTATTACGCATGCTATTCATCATTGAATTAGGATTCATATTCTTATGCATATTAGCATATTCCTTTTGTTGATTTTCATTTTCTTGTTCTTGTTGCTTTTGTATAGCCTTTATTTCTTCAAGAATAATTTCGTATTCATAATATGGCATCTTATCTATTTCAGATGGTTGAATATGATAATCTTTGCAGATATATAATCTGTTTTTTATCATTTGTTCAATATCTACTCTAAAAGGAGCATAAACTAAAAGTAGATAAGAATCATATATCTCCTGTTCGTTAGGATATAAAATAGAATACTTATTTCTTTCCGAACTTTGATGCTGATTCGCGTCTGAAAAGTTCTTTGATTGAGTTCGGAAATCGGATATCTGATGTTACCTCCTCTCCGCAAATAGGACAATTTATAATTAACTTATTTGATGGAGTTACGATAATGTTACGAATAACATCATCCATAAATGTGAACATTTCTTCATCCCAACTCTTATACTTCATTTCTAATTCTCTAATCTGACGAGCAGCAATTGTTGCATCTTTAGAAATCTTTGGAGTCATCCAACCAACAAAACGAAGGAATGTTTGGTCAATCTTACGATTACGATTTTCTTGCAAACGAGCAATTAACCATGCTTTAATAGCAGCATCTTTTTCAAGAGTAGGTAAATATAATCTAACAGGCTCTTGTCCTTCAATTCCAAATTCAGCAGGATCAATATACCATGTACAATCTTCTCTTGAATAATATTTCATAACATCATCATCAGGGAAGTCATACATTAATGATTGTGAATTTAATTCAAATTCAATTTCATTATCACATTCTGGACAATAGTCAGTATACTTAATCTTGCGTTCACCTTGTCTAAATGAATATTCACGAACCAAGCAAAGGAAGAAGAATCTATCCCAGTTACGAATATTACCCCATGGAATTGGTCTTCCACCAGGGCCAACTAATGTAACGCATGCTTTAATTACTTCATTAAATACATCATCAACAGAATTTGGATTTTCATCATCGATATTAGACCAGTTACGAATTGCTTCAACAGTTGCAGGTCTAATCTTAAATGACCAATCTTCTGGATAATAAATTGCTCTCTTACCTAAAAGCTTAGGATCAACATCCATCCAGCCATCTCTTACATCTGTCTTATCAAACAAATTCTCACCTACTTTTGATAATCCTTTATTCTCTATCATTTCTTTGTCTGACTCTTTACTGCTAAATGGATTTTCCCCAGGAACATGATTTAATCGTTGTCCTAAATATTTTGCAGCTTCTGACCTTGGTGCTTCTTCGACTTGCTCAGTTGGTGCTTCAGTATTTGCTTGTGAATCTTCATTAACTCCAGGTGCTTCTGGAATTTGTTCAGCCAATACTTTCTCCATTAATTCATCATCTGTTACACTCATTTAAATTTTAACTCTATATATTTTTGTTATTTTCTGTATATATAAAAATATAACTAATATATTAAAAAATAGAATTGTTCTATATTTTTTTAACAATTTTTTTCATATTATTTTTGAATTTTGATATAAATAAACTATATTTAATTCGTAAAAAATATATAATATATGAAATACGATTTTGCTGTAGAAAAACAATTTGAAAAGTTTGTACAAAATACAACCTGTGGTACAGTATTAACTGACGCTCGACTTAAAGTTATTAAAAAATATTTTCAGTATTGTTATGAAGCTGGGCATGCTCAGGGATATGCTGATAGAATTTATGATGAAAATGAAGAGGATTCTGATTTAAATAATTCAGATAATGTTTCTGAATATAATGATTTTGGATATGATGATCGTACTGGAGAAAAATGGATGGATGATTTATCAAATGGATTAAACGGTTAATATGAGTACATTATTTGATACATTTTATGATAGTTTTTGCCACGAACTGCATCTTGGAGATCCAGTTTTTATTAAAGTAAAAGGACAGTTTATTTTTGGCACTGTTGTAAAATTTGATTATGATAAAAGCGGTAATCAGAAATTCGTTGTCGTCCCAAGTGTAAAATATAAAGAACATGGAATTGATGATTTGAAACGTTCATACAGAGTATCTGATAGAAACATATTTTTAGCAGTTATCAAAAAGAAAGAAAATGAATATAAATAGAAAAGAATACAAATTCAATTCAGCTCAAGAAGCTATTGATTGGCTTCGTTCTAATGATGGTTATATTCTTGATGAATATGGCAATAAATATTTCATTGATGATGACAATGAAAAATTAGGTAAAGAACTTTGGGGTATGAATGATGAGGGTATTTGGGAAATATACGATATTGTATATTATACTGATGAAGAGTTTCTTGAATATCATGCAGATAATTTTTCTGATTTAGACAGTTGGTTGCATATATAAATATGACTGTGAAAAAGGAGTACAGAATAAAGGAATTTAATTATAAAAATTATGTCAGATAAAACATTTGTTATTACACTTTGCTCAGTTCTTTTCGTATTTTTGTTTTGGGTGTTTGGGTGGCCAATTTATAGATATAATACTTCACCACGTCATAAGGTATTAGTTGAATGGACTGTTTATACTGCATCTGGCCCACGATCATATTCGCGAACATTTAGTTTAGTTGGTGAAGAGTTTGCTGCATATAAATCATCAAATAGAGGTTCTAATACTGTTGATATTAAACGTACAAATGTAAATTCATATGTTGGTGATGAATGGGTTTGTATTTATAATGGAACAAGTGATGTAGATATTAATAAAATCAAAATTGTAGAATAATGAAAAATAGTCTTTTTTATAAAGGAATTTTTGAAACACCACGTTGGACATCAAAGAATCCAAGTAATCCTATAATTGAACATAATATTCCTGATAATTATATTATTAGTTACACAGATTTGAAAACATCTGTAGTGTCATCTAAAGGATATATTTCTCATCGTTATTTATATGTAACTGATGAATGCTTCAATAATATTATTAAGGATAAACTTATTTATCCTACAGAAATTGGTGGTCCACGATATTCGTATGGTAGATATTTTGGAGCAATTATTGTTCGTAATGAAGCAAATCATGATGTTCTGACATATGTAACACAACATGAATTTGGAGAAACAGGAAAACTGAAGTACTATTATGTTTTAACTCCAATGGAATATTTTCGTGATTATGGTCAGGATTATTCTACGGGTTCAATTCCTAAACGTAAAATAAAATGTTTTTTCACTGAGGAAGACTATAATACAGATAAAAAGGAAAAGAAAGCTAAGAGTGATAATAAGTGGAATAAAGAACTGGAAGATAAAAAAACACTTTATGAAAAAGTTCCTGAAATTATAATGTCAACTCCTAAGTTTAAAATTGTTAATATAATTAAAGAAACTGATAAACTACCTGCTAAGGTTGGAGATATTATTCATGCAACAATGAATGTTATTACAATTGATGAGACAGGACGTGCACGTACTAATATGCAAGGAAGTTCAAGTGCATGTACAAACTGGTTTAAGGGATATATAAATGACGAATATATTAAACTTATTAGTCCTCTTGATTTTGAAAAACTATTTTTCAATAATTATCAAGTAGTTCAAATTTAATTTCATAAAAAATAAATATTATTTGAATTTTTTCCAGCAATTACTATATTATTATTGTAAATTAATAAATAATAAACAATGGAAAGAAACATTACAATTCATTTCGAGAACGCCGCAGCAATGGTACTTTACTTCATGGAGATGGAAGGACAACTTTCAGATGGTAAGTATGAAAACTCTCGCCCTTCTAATCATTGGATGTGGACTGGAGATGTTAAGAATGTTGTAATTGATGGAGAAACTGGTATGGAAGGAGATTTATGCCGTCGCGGATATTATGCATACGGTAACTTCCAGAGACATTATAATTTGAATGAGTGGTTCTCTAAATATATTCGTAATTGGCGTAAAGATCATGATGATGATTGCATTTGGGCGACACGAATTATTGCTTATGGAAAGTTTGGTCATATTTACAATAACCTATCAATGGCTGATACTGTAATGCTTAGTTATGCTCGTTACTTCCTTGAGACTCTTCAGATTATGATTGAAAATGGAGAGAATAATGCTGAAATTCTTTTCAATAAGCTTACTGATTTTACTCAGTATGCATGGCGTAAAGATTACTACGAGAAATGTAAGGATTATATTAATCTTGATTTCATTAAGAAGTTCTTGGAAATGAATTACGACATTAATGAATGTAAAGCTGATTGCCGTTCGATGTATGAATCAATTAATACTGTTTATAATTGGAAAAATCCTGAGCGTACTTGGTAAAGCAGAATCTGTAAAACACCATACACAATTTAGCTACATGCTTAAAAAAGGAGGAACATATGTTCCTCCTTAATTATTTAATATACTTTATTTTCTTCTGGATATTTATACCAATCTGTTGATTCAATTAATTGCATTCCCCAATTATTAAATTGTAAATAAGCATCTTTAATACAAACTTGTTCAAGCGGCCATCTAAAATCATAAGGTATCATTATAGCATGTGGATCTTCTCCTTGTCTAGATATTTTAACAATCCAATTTTTATTCTTATCATATATATAAGGTTGAGTTGTTACATCTAAGAAACTATAATTATCTGATACCTCAATAATATCTGTTACATAAGGAGTATTATCATTTTTTCTAGTATTTACAAATTGACCTGGTTTATTAAATATTTTATGAACTTCAATTGATGATTTAATATGTGTACCTTCAATATTATAAATATAAAGTGAATCCATTGCTCCTGTTGCCATTAATGTCCATTGAACATGATTCTTATTAATTCTTGTACCTTTTAATACCACATCATTCATATCATAATCACCAAGACGATTATCTTCAAAACAGAATGTATAGAATTGATTTTCTGGATTATCAGGAATTATTATAATAGGTTCAATACCACCTTCAACTTCAAAAATTAAATCATTAAAGTCAGTATCTGTACCTGATTCTACACATAAGAACATATGTTCATTAACAGACATCCAAGCCATACGTGGTTCTGTTGCATTTAATTTAGATGTTTTGAATGATCCATAATTATTGATATTATAGTTTAAACGTCCATCATTATAAAGTTCTCCTTGTTTAGATTTATCTGTATATGTAGATCCATTACTTCTTTTATTAATTTCAGTTGTTGAACGGTAGCAAAAACCAATTTTATATCCTGTTGGAAATTGATATGAACCAGTTGTTCCTATTGTTGGTATACCATCTCCCCAATAAACTAATGCATATGCATTTAATTTTGCAATATTATCATTATTTTCATTAGTATATATATCGCTTAAATTAAATGCTTTATATTTTGGCAATGCTTCAATTTCTTGAGCAGTTAAATCTTTGTTACCATCATAATAATAGTAATATAATTCTCCAAAACAAACTTCATAATAACCACCATCATTTTTATAAACTGGAGAAATAATAATTGGTTCAGTTCCTGTTGTTATTGGATATGATGATTCATTATAATATCCGCTCTTTTTAATATTTGGTAAATTATTATACTTACGTCCATTTGGAAAATAATTAAATATTACATCTCTAAATATTTCTTTAAAATCTGATTCATAATCATTACAATCTAATAATTGATAATCGTATGTATAAAATAATTCACCAGGTAACCAATTTCGTTGATTAGCATATGTTATTACTGTACCATTAATTTCTGGTGTAATAGAAGGTATATTATAATTTTGTGATAAAGCTCTATAAGATGATCTTGTTGATTGTGTTTCAAGATATACATCAGTGTCTTTAATATTGAATTTCTTATAATAATATTGACCTTTATTATTTATAAATGCAGCATATAAATTAGTATATTGAGTAGGTACGTCAAATGTAAATGAAACAGTTTCTCCATCTTTTACATCAGCCTGATTTAATAATGTAATTACTGATGCTGAATCATTATAATTTGACAACAGTATTTGCACTTTATTAATGTTTTTATTTGCATTAATATGCACATTAATTGTACTATTTATTGTAGTACACCAATTTTGGGTACTTGGAAAATTAACTCCAAATACTTTATTAACATTTGTTGTTACTTCTTTATTATTTGGTATATTATTTATATCGTAATCAAATCCATGATTACATGAGCTTATACCAAACATAAATATAATAACAAAAAATAAGCTTAATAAAATTTTTTTCATAGTTATTAAATAGATAAATATGTGTTAATTAATAATAAATTAAATGAAATTATAGTGATCATAGGTATATTTACCTACTACTGAATATTAAAATTCCTGCTCATATTTTGATGCTTTAACAATAACTGATTCTCCTTTCTTTTGAGATGCAGATATTATTTTTTTATTCTCAAGTTTTACTCTTATCTTATGACTAAATAAATCATCTCCCATTTCAGCATGATTAATTATAAATATAGTTTTACCATCTTCCATGTTTTCTTTAAGTAATGATATCATAATATTTCTTGAATTGACATCCATATTACTAAATAATTCATCTAAGAAAAGTATATTTAAATTAACATTTGCAATAATATTTTGAAGTATACCAAATATAATTGCAAGGTCTAATGATTTACGTTGACCTGTACTTAAATTATTATATGATATTTCTTTATCCCAGCCATCTACAAATATATGTGGTTTAAATTCCTGATCGTATTCAATCTTATAGTTTTGCTCAAGTTTATTAATAAAGAATTGAATTGAACGATTAATATGCGGAATTAATGTTTCCAATAAATTATATCGTAATGTCTTACTAAATAATTCATTCATTTCATTCCATTCTGCAATTTCTAAATCACATTTATCAAGTTGTTCTTTAACTGCTTTTATTTTATCTTCAACTTCTTTAATAAGATTATCGTAATTATCATTTAACAATTGAACAGAATCATTATAAGATTTTATTTCAGCATCAATAGCAGATATTTGTTTTCTTAATGTATCCATATCTGCATCACATTGTTGTATTTGTGGCATATATGAATCATATTTAGTTTTACGTTCTGCTTCAAGTTCTGTTTTTAATTTTTCATTTTCTCTATATAATGATGCATATTGTTCCATTTTGTTTTTATATTCATCAATATGAGATTGATCAATTTTTTGCCCGCATGTTGGACATATTCCAGACTTAAAAGTATTATAATGATTTTTAGCTTGCTTACCTAATGTAGCAGCCTCAGTCATATTATTCTGATATGTCTTTATTTTCTCAACATATTCAAGATCTGTTGTTTCTCGTTGTTTCTTAATTCCTTCGCGTTTTTCTTTTAATGCTACACCTTGAGCAACAAGCTCTGCTCTTTTTGATGTCAGATTATTTAAATTAATTGACTCCTGTAAATGCAATGTTTGTGCTTCTTGTTTCTTTCGTAAATGCTCTATTTGCTCTACATTTTCATCATATACAGATTGTAATCTTATTGATTCATTCTCTTGATTTTTACGTTCAATTTTTACCTCATCATTATAATCTGAAAATAATTTAAAACCAAAAATATCATCAAGAAATTGCTTTGTTTCACCTACACTCATCGATGCCAAACTATTAAATGCATTAAATGATATAATACACATTTTAGTAACAGCTAATTTAGGTATATCAAATACTTCTTCCTCTAATATTGCTTGTGTATCTTTTTTATTTGATGCAGATAATGTCTTCCCATTAATTTCAACAATAAGTGGTTCACGAATATTTCTTATAATATGAACTTCTTTATCTTTTGATGTTAAGTTAATTTCTACTTCACATGCCTTGCAGTTCCAAGCAATCAAGCCAGGATTTGTCTGACCTTTTACATTACCATAAAGACCCCAAATAAGAGCTTCTCCTAATGATGTTTTACCTGCTCCAATTGGCCCTGATAACTTGATAAGACCTTTCATCTTATCAAAATCAAAATAATGAGAGCCATAAAGACTTTTGAAATTTTCAATTTTTACATTATGTATTATCATTTTTCTAGTATAGGTTCAATAATATATTTTGATTCAAAATTTTCAAATGTTGGACCGTTTAATCCAAAATTAATATAACTACCTAAAGTATAAGGTTCATATTGAAATTCATGTATATAACAACTTTTTATCTGTTTAACACAAGATATACATAATGATGGTATACCATTATTTATAAAATTATTAGATTTAATTGAAATAATATATGTTATTTTTGATAACTTATCTTTAGGAATATATTCTTGATATGCATATCGATTCCATTCTCGTTTTTCATTATTGTATACAAGTAAACGTTCAGAAAAATAATCATTAGCTAATAATTTAATTAACATCATTGAAACTATTGCATAATTTTCTTTGCTCATTTCTGTAACAGTTTTATCAAAAACTATTTTTTCTGAACACGGAGTTTTCTTTTCAATTTCATACATGACTTTCTTTATGTCATCTATGGTTAATTTATTATCCCAACTATCCATTATTGTTTTTCTTGTAATTTTTGTTTAATAGTGTTATATTTGTCATCAAGATGCTCAGGAATATTCTTTTCAATATATGTTTGAATATTTGTTGAGAATCCTGCTACTTCTAATGTATCAATATTTGTATCATCATCAATAATATGTAATCGTATATTAGCATTAATATATGAATTCTTTATTTCTTTAAGACGTTCAACATATTTTGCCTTATTAACATTATTTGATGATATACATAATTGAACATATGAATTTTCAAAATAATCTTCCTTTAATTCAAATATTTGTTCATTATACGCACGTTTAAATTGTGGAGTTATAGTATTTTTAATTTTTTCAATAATCTTATGATCATCCAAGATATATAAATATCTATCTTGATTAACATCATTGAATGTTAATGATACTGCTGCTCCTATATTATGAAGATTACATAATTGGTCTTCAACAATATAATGTATATGTCCAGAATATATAGGACATCCTTTGAATGATGCAATACGCGCCCCTGGCCATGATGTCAAATCAGTATGACAAAATATGGCTTTTACATCTCTTTCAAAATCATAATTATATAATAACTCATCAATATGATCTGTATTTTCAGTCCAATACCAAGGAAGCATTAAACATCCATCATCAGTCATATATGGATCATTATTTACTATTGTTAAGTTTTTATGTATCTCTAAAAACTCTTCAGTAAATAACATATTATATAAATTATATTCTGCAAATTCTTCTAATGGAGAATAATAATCATGATTACCAGCAAGCATATAAAAATGAACATCAGAAAATGTTTTAAGCATCTCTCTTATTTTTTTCTGAAGTTCAATTCCTACTTGTTGATTCACTGAATATCTAATATCATATACATCTCCTAAAAAGATTACGCGTTTAATTTCTTTTGTTTTTATTGTTTCAAAAATTTGTTTATCAAAAAATTCCAATTGAGATTCTAACCAGGTTAATGAATTATTCTTTATACCTATGTGTAAATCTCCTATCACTAATGTTCTCATTATTCATATGATATATTTTTCATAATACTTAATGAGATAATTTTAATAAAAATAGTTAAAAATCGTTTAAACTTTTAACATTTAATAGATTATTTTCATAGATATTTTACATATATAATTTGAATTTTAATCAATATATACTATATTATATATGTAATTAAACAAATTAAATATGATTAGATGTTTATATAACACTTGGGAAGAATATATTCATGCAAAATATACTGATAAGCTTGATTCTATTAATAAAATTATAGATGAATGCAAAAATTTTGTTTTTCTCAAAGATGGTTCAATGGTTTATGACTATGATAAATTTGACAGTTATTTAGATGCAATGATAGATGCTGTTAAACAGGGTGAAGATATTGACCGAATGATATCTCTTATTTTTAGAGAAAAGATTGATCAACCAATTGTTAAGGAGAAACTTTTAAAGATTATAAATAATAAATAATATTAAACATGAGCTGGCATTTAATTACAATGATTGTTTTTTCCGTTTTGTATCTTGGATGGAAGGTTTATTGTTATTCTACAAGTATTGAGTTCAATTATTGGACTAAGCAATATGTTGAACATACAAAGTGGGAGTGGTTTTGCATTAACAATCGACGTCGTATTAAGGAATGGAAGTTTATAATTAAAAGTTACTGGGAATGGTACAAATTTAAACACGTTTGGCCTGTTGTTATTGCTTGGCTTATTTATGGTGGAATTTTTATTTGGTAAAATATGAAAAAAGAAAAATATTTAATTTCAATTTCCGGAGAAGACGGAACATATACAACTAAAGAATATACAAAAAAAGAAGCAAAATTAGTTTCTGAATTAGTTGATGAGTTACAAACAAATAGAGAAGGATGTTCAATGTGTAAGCTTCCTAATGAAAAAGAATTAGCTCAAATTAGAAAACGTTTCGATAAGTGGTGTAAAACTCATACATATACAGATATTCGTAATGCGATGTATAACTTTTGGCGAGACGATTTGGCTGAAAAGTATAATCATATGTATGATATGTACTATAAATTTGAATATTGGCTTGAAACTGGAAAATTTTCATATTAATTAAAAATGCAAAAATATCGCATAAAAATTAAAGATAATAATTGGGCATCATTTATATTTCCATTGTATGCATTTGCTACAATGAATGGAGATGGTGTTGATTATGAACTTCAAATTAAAAAAGGTTGGTGGATATTTGGTAAATGGTATACTATTCATAAAACTCACAATAAAGAAGATATTTATATTCATCTAATGAAAGATATTTATGACATAAAAATACCTGTTCATTTTGATTGTAAATGGAATGAGAAACATAAATGGTTTACCATACATTGTGATTTGAAATTATATACAAGTAAAGATAATTCATATTTTATTGCAGGATATTCTGATGGTAATAGATACTGGGAGAAAGCAAAAAGTAATATAAGTATGGAAGATGCATTGCAACAACTTTATTCACATTTACAACATTTAAAATATAAACATGATGTTAAATATGGTTTACTACACCCATGTTCAACATTTGGAGATATATACTAAAATATAACATATGAGTGGATTAGGAGCAGAAAATTTAATGAAAGACTTAGAAAGTGAATATTTGAAAAACTTTCGAAAAAAGATTGATGAATATTATAAGAAGTCAATTGAAGATTTCCAGAAAAGCGTAGCAGAACATGGTATGAGAGAATCATATACTTCTGTTAATTGGGGTGACTGGGAAACTGAAAAAATGTTAGCAAAAGCAGTCAAAGAAAAACTTACTGAAGATGGATATTATGTTACTATTCATAGGGGACATTATATAACGATACATTTAGATAGACCTAAAACAGATATATCTTTATGGAAACGAATTATAAATAAATTCAAATAATATGTTAGTATGGGAAGTAATATTTGGCAATGAATGCCCAAATAAACTTATAAAGAAATCAAAAAGAGATATTTGTAATAAATGCAAATATAAACAAGATATATATTGGAATTATGTTATTTGCAAAGATGCGTTAAGATATATTAATATTAAAAAGTGAATTATAATGGGACTTTTTGGATTAACAACAGAAGAAGCAATTATTCTTGCTCAAAAATATAATAAAGCTGATAATGAGCGTAATGAACAACGTATAAGAGCAATTAATAATCAAACCGAAGAACTTAAAAAACATAATAAAGAGCTTTTAAAATCAGAACAAGAAAAGACTTCAGAAATAAGTAGAGAAGCGCGTCAATTAGAACCATTTATTATTCTTAATATATTTAATGCATGGCCTGAAGAAACAATTTCAATAAGACCATCTGATATTAAAATAATGAATGGCAAATTTGACGAAACTAAAATATATGATTATGACCATCGTACTGCAGGAGGATATTCTTATGATATTAAAAGAAAACCTTATACAGAAATTCAATTATGGGATGGTAGAAAATTTAAAGTTAATGAATCAATTAATGATATACAAAATAAGGTTAATGAAGTAATTGAAAAGATGGTAGACATGCAAACAAGAATATTAAGTAAAATTATTAATAAAGATTAATGTATTATGGAAATTGTTGTTAAAGATTTTATGGGTAATGAGCTCAAGGAGGGTGATAAAGTTGTTATTTCAGATAGAACATATTCAAAGACAGATTATTTGAAATATGGAATTATAACAAAAATTGATGAACCTCATCTTTTTAAGAATGGTAATTTTGATTATATAGATATTCATATTAAAAGATTGGGTCGTTCAGATGCATATAGAGAAGAACTTGAAGCCAGAAATTATGTTCATACATCGCCTACAAGTAATTGTGATAACTGCAGATTTAGATACAGTAATAAATGCTATATTAATATTTTGAAAGTATCATGAAAACTTGGAATGATATAAAACTTAATGATTACATATATATATTAGTATATCATAAAAATCGTTATATTGAAATTAGACGATGTAAAGTTATTGATGTAAAAGATTTAACGAAAGAATATATCAAAATATGGTATACACATCCATTAAATAAAGATTTAGATTTTTTAAAATTAGAAACTCGTAATTTATTAGTACATAAAAAACAATATGTTTCTGAAAATGATTGGAAAAATAAAAAATATAAGTTTTTAATTATAACAGAATTTAATGAAAATATAATTAAAGAATTTGAAATAATACATGGAATATAAAAGAGAAGAACTATCAAAAAAACTATTAAGTAGATGTCAAGTCTGTGTTAATGGTGGTCAAAACAAATTTCCTGATTGTTTAGATTTTGACCCTACAAAAAATTGTTATTATTTTGATGACATTAATGATGATGATCCTCGAGAAGAAGATTATGATTGTGGAGCATATATGCATGTTGATGATTATAATGAATTAAAATCACAAATTAAAAAAACATAAGAAATATGCCAGGAGATTTGAAATTTGCTATTGTAATGCTATTTGTATGTATTATAATGATGATTTGGATGCTTTATGATTTTTTCAATAAAGTTAAAGATGAAAGTTTAGCAATGGGATTAGCATTTTGGATTACAATAATGTTTTTTGGTGCTATAATATGTGGAGCCAGAATTGCTGCTTGGTATTAAAAGAGAGTACAAATGTACTCTCTTAATAATTTTAAATATATTATGTAATTTTTATATATAAAATTTGAATATTATTTAGATTTTACTATATTATATTTGTAAATCAAACAAATAAAATAAAATATATGGCAACTTGGTGGATTACAAACAACCCAGAGGAAAGAGGAAATCAATATTTCAAATCTCTTACAGAAGGTAAAAGAACAATTGAGTCAGTTGTAAAAGACTTGGATGAGTTCGTAAAGGGTTATAAAAAGTCAAAGAAGCAGCATGACTATTGGATTAATTTTAAGCCGTTTGAGAATCCAAAGAATTTTCCAGAAAGATTTGCTAATGGAATTCATAAACTTGAAGTTGAAAATCCTGAAGACCGTCATACATATGCTGATGACATGAATATTCAGAAGAATCAGTTTAACATCACAAAAAACGCTTTGATTAAGTATCTCAATACTCTTAATGATGAAAAGTTGGTTCGTAAGACAATGAAGAAAATTGAAATTCGTTCAAATAAAATTGATTAATATGAAAGTACGTTACATTCCCTGTGATATGGAGAATATCTATATCATGCAAGTAAAGAAACATTTTTGGTCATCATGGAAAAATATATGTGATATCCATGAAGGAGTTTCTATAGTTCGTCTCTACAGATTTGATCCGGAAAATCAGACAATGAATCCTAATATTATATCGTAATGAATGTAAATCTTCGAAATAAATTCAAGAAATATTATGATGAACATCCGTATGTTGAGACTTATAGAGGCTGGGTTATTCGTAAGCATTCATGGGAAGCAAAATATTTAGGAACACTTACAAATTATACTTGTGATGTTCGTCCTGGTGTTGAATCTTGCCAAGCAACACATATTGAAATGGTAAGAGATTGGATAGATGAAAAAATTAAAGAAGGTAAAATTCAAAGAGAAGACATATGAAGTATACAGTTTTACAAATTCTGTTTCCACGTACTGAAGCAGAGGAAAAGATTTTCTGTAAATATGCTTATCGGTCGTTAGATAGTATTGATTATGTTCATCCCGAGTATTATGAGAAGACATATGAAGGAGATATTGAGACTGATAAGACTAATGAATATGAAATTCTTGAAGAGATTTTTACTTTACTGAATGTTAATCATCCTGAAGATTACAAAGGACACAGTCTATCTGTTAGTGATATTGTTGTACTGAACGACAAAAAATATTATTGTGATTCTTACGGTTGGGTTGAAAATTAAATATTTGAATTATGTACGCACTTATAAGACGTGAAATGCTTGTTGGAATCTTTTCTACAAAAGATCATATGCGAGCTGTTATTGAACAGATCATTAAGGATGAAAAGGAAACAAACGGTACTCCTGTAGGTAATATGAGTTTCCGATATATTAAGTTCAAGCCTAATTGCCCTTGGTTTGAAGGTGCTGAAGATATGGAAGCTGCAAAGGCACTATTCTCGCTTTCAACTATGCATACTGAAAGATTTCCAAATAAAGTAGAAACTGATTGGTCAACTGGTAAAATTATTAAGTTATGAATATAGAGTTAGCAAATATACCAACATCAGAAATTCTTGAAGAACTTATTCGAAGAGATAAAAATGGTGATAGTAATTTTCATCTAATGAGTGAATCTGTTACAAGTTATACTTTTAAGTTTTGGAAATTTAATTGATATGTATCATTTTGTAAAAATCCGTTTTTGTGGAGAAAACAAAGCTTATTGGTATCTTAAGCCAGAATGTAAGCAAGATATTGAAGATCATTTCAATATAATTATCAATAAAGATATTGCAATGGGAATGCATGAAAGGGTTTCAAGTTCAATTCTTTGCAAATATTCTGATGGATCTTTATATGAATGGTTTCCTAAAGAACATGATTCTGATTGGAATATGTCAGTATCTTGTATTAATCATATTCTTAAGGAAGATTGGAATTTTACGGCTTTGAAACTTCGAAACAAAACATTTGATACACGTATAGAAACTTTTGAAAAGGGTCATAAAATGTTTTTATCAAATGGATTACCTATATTTATGTGGCCAACAAAAAATGACAATTATTGTGAAATAATTGAAGAGTTCTATTCTGATGAATTAGTATATCCAACAGAAGAACATAAACATTTTGCAGATGTTATATATACATGTAATGAAATATCTAAATGGAGCGCAAAAATCGGTAACAAAGAAATTAAAGACAAAGATGGAAATAATTGGTGGTACACAAAACATGAAGCTGAAATTGCTGCAAGATGGTTTTGTAATTATCTTGAATATAGAATAAGAAATGGTTATGAAGATTAATTAATATAAATACAGTCAGCCAGGGAGACTATAAAATCTGTACTGATGAGACCTGGACGAAATATCCCCGATACG
>JAEEGL010531941.1_pt1 | contig 44017 bp, 34 predicted proteins | sample 9134231 | NCBI WGS metagenome assembly JAEEGL01 (sample SAMN16246548, study PRJNA631951) | gut metagenome | biome: gut microbiome; feature: rumen; material: fiber-attached | host: Bos | place: Iran: Karaj | collected 2018-10
GATGGCCAAAGTGGAAAAACTCATGGGCATGAAGTTCGGCGATCCGAAAAACCCGCTGCTGGTCTCCTGCCGTTCCGGAGCACGCAGTTCCATGCCCGGCATGATGGAAACCGTCCTCAACGTCGGTCTCTGCTCCGCCACCATCCCCGGTCTCATCAAGAAGACCGGCAACGAACGTTTCGTTTATGACGCCTACCGCCGCCTCATCATGATGTATTCCGACGTCGTGATGGAAAAAGCCGAAGGGATCGAACCCGCGGACGGCAAAGGCATCCGCAAACAGCTGGACGACATGCTGGCCGAATACAAGAAGAAAAAAGGTTATGCTTCCGATACCGACCTGAAAGTCGCCGATCTGAAAAAACTGTGCGAAGACTTCAAGAAGGTCGTGAAGAAAGTCCTGAAAGCCGAATTCCCGGATGATGCCCGCGAACAGCTGTGGGGCGGCATCGGCGCCGTGTTCAAAAGCTGGAACGGCAAGAAAGCCACCGCTTACCGCCGCATCGAAGGCATTCCGGATGACTGGGGCACCGCCGTCAACGTCCAGAGCATGGTCTTCGGCAACATGGGCGACACCTCCGCGACCGGCGTGGCGTTCACCCGCGACCCCGCCACCGGCGACAACCAGTTCTACGGCGAATGGCTCATCAATGCCCAGGGTGAGGATGTCGTGGCCGGTATCCGCACGCCGAATCCCCTGAACGATGACACCAAGAACGAGAAGAACAAAGAGATGCATTCCATGCAGGAGCTGATGCCCGAGACCTATAAGGAGCTCTGCGACATCCGCGAGACGCTGGAGAATGCCTACCACGATATGCTCGACATCGAGTTCACCATCCAGGAAGGCAAGCTGTACATGCTGCAGTGCCGCGTGGGTAAACGCACCGGTGTGGCCGCCCTGACGATGGCTTTCGACATGATGAAGGAAGGCCGTATCGACGATGGCGAGGTGGTGATGCGTATCAGCCCCGCCCAGCTCGACGAACTGTTGCACCCGATTCTCAACGGTGAGGACGAGAAAAAGCACACCGTGCTGGCCAAAGGTCTGCCCGCCGGCCCCGGCGGTGCCGTGGGTGTCATCGCCCTGACCAGTGAGAAGGCCAAAGAGTACCGTGCCGCAAAGATCAAGAACATCCTGGTGCGCGAGGAGACCAACCCCGAGGACGTCGAGGGTATGCGTGCCGCCGACGGCATCCTGACCGCCCGTGGCGGTATGACTTCGCACGCGGCCCTCGTGGCCCGCGGCTGGGGTAAGTGCTGCATCGTGGGTTGCGACGCCGTCAAGATCGACATGGAAGCCGGCACCGTCACGATGAACGGCCGCACCTTCAAGGAGGGCGACCTGCTGAGTCTCAACGGTACGAAGGGCTATGTCTACGCCGAAGAGGTGAAGATGATCGACGCTACCGAGAACCCGTTGTTCCAGCAGTTTATGAAATTGGTCGATAAACACCGCAAGATGGGTGTCCGTACCAACGCCGACAACCCTGCAGACGCCCAGAAGGCCATCGACTTCGGTGCCGAAGGTATCGGCCTGTTCCGCATCGAGCACATGTTCTATGGCGAGAACAGCGAGAAGCCTCTGGAGAAGCTGCGCAACATGATCCTGGCCAATACCAAGGAGGAGCGTGTGGCTGCTCTCGACGAGCTGGAGCCCTACATCCGTGAGAGTGCCAAGGGTACGTTGAAGGTGATGGACGGCAAGCCTCTGACCTTCCGCCTGATGGATCCCCCGCTGCACGAGTTCGCCCCCCAGGGTGAGGAGAAGATGCGCGAGGCCGCCAAACGCTTGGGCATCAGCTATGAGGATGTCAAGAAGCGTGTCGAAGGCCTGCATGAGGTCAATCCCATGATGGGTCTGCGCGGTGTGCGTCTGGGTATCATCTATCCCGAGATTACCCGTGTGCAGTTCCGTGCCCTGTTCAGCGCTACCGCCGAGTTGATGAAGGAGGGCTTCAACCCCATGCTCGAGATCATGGTGCCGCTGACTATCAATGCCGCCGAGCTCAAACACCAGAAGACTATTGCCACCGAGGTGAAGGAAGAGGTGGAGAAGAAGTACGGTGTGAAGTTTGAATACAAGTTCGGTACGATGATTGAGATTCCGCGTGCCGCCCTCGTCGCCAACCAGATTGCCGAAGTGGCCGAGTTCTTCAGCTTCGGTACCAACGACCTGACCCAGATGACCTTCGGTTTCAGCCGCGACGATGTCAACGCCATCGTGAAGACTTATGTCGACGAGAAGATCATCCCGGCCGACCCGTTCAACAGCTTCGACCAGGAGGGCGTCGGCCAGTTGGTGAAGATGGGTATCGAGCGTGGCCGTGGCACCCGCGCCAACCTGAAGTGCGGTGTGTGCGGTGAACACGGTGGTGATCCCACTGCAGCCGAGTTCTTCTACAAGGCCGGTATGAACTATGTCAGCTGCTCGCCGTTCCGCGTGCCTGTGGCCCGCCTCGCTGCCGCCCAGGCTGCCATCAAAGAAGCCCGAGAGAAATAATAAGTAAACCCAATAAAACCAAACAATATGATCGACAAAATCAGAAAAGACCTCGAAGTGCTGGGTATCACCGGTGTGAGAGATATCTACTACAATCCCTCGTACGAGGATCTGTTCAAGTTTGAGATGGATCCCAGCCTCACCGGCTACGAGAAAGGTCAGCTCACCGAGCTCAATGCCATCAACGTGATGACAGGTATCTATACCGGCCGTTCGCCCAAGGACAAATACATTGTCATGGACGCCAAGTCGAAAGATACTGTCTGGTGGACCACCCCCGAGTACAAGAATGACAACCACCCGATGAGCGAAGAGGTGTGGGCACATGTGAAAGACCTTGCCTGCAAGGAGCTCTGTGGCAAGAACCTCTTTGTCGTGGATGCCTTCTGTGGTGCCAATAAAGACACCCGCATTGCCGTCCGTTTCATCATGGAGGTGGCCTGGCAGGCTCACTTTGTGACCAATATGTTCATCAAGCCTACCGAAGAAGAGCGTAAGAATTTCACCCCCAGCTTCACCGTCTACGCTGCCAGCAAGGCCAAGGTTGACGACTATCAAGCCCTTGGACTCAACAGCGATACCTGTGTGGCCTTCAATGTCAGTAGCCGTGAACAGGTCATTCTCAACACCTGGTATGGCGGTGAGATGAAGAAGGGTATGTTCTCGATGATGAACTATTACCTGCCCCTGCAGGGTATTGCAGCCATGCACTGCTCGGCCAATACCGACATGAAGGGTGAGCATACTGCTATTTTCTTCGGCCTCAGTGGCACGGGCAAGACCACCCTCAGCACCGATCCCAAGCGCCTCCTCATCGGTGACGACGAGCACGGCTGGGACGACGAGGGCGTGTTCAACTTCGAAGGTGGCTGCTATGCCAAGGTGATCAATCTTGACAAAGAAAGCGAACCCGACATCTACAACGCCATCAAGCGCAATGCCTTGTTGGAAAATGTCACGGTCGACGCCAATGGCAAGATTGACTTTAAGGACAAGAGCGTGACCGAGAACACTCGCCTGAGTTATCCCATCGAGCATATTGAGAAGATTGTCCAACCGATCCACGGCAAGAGTGCAGGTCCTGCTGCTGAAAATGTCATCTTCCTGAGTGCCGACGCTTTCGGAGTGTTGCCTCCGGTGAGCATCCTCACCCCCGATCAGTGCAAGTACTACTTCCTCAGCGGTTTCACCGCCAAGCTGGCTGGTACCGAACGTGGCATCACCGAACCCACGCCGACCTTCAGTGCATGTTTTGGTCAAGCCTTCCTTGAATTGCATCCCACCAAATATGCCGAGGAGTTGGTTAAACGCATGGAGAAGAGTGGTGCCAAGGCTTATCTGGTCAACACAGGCTGGAATGGTACGGGCAAACGTATTTCCATTAAAGATACCCGCGGCATTATTGACGCCATTCTTGATGGAAGTATTCTCAAGGCCGAGACCAAGAAGATTCCGTATTTCGACTTCGAGGTGCCCACCTCGTTGCCGGGGGTGGATCCAAAGATTCTCGACCCGCGCGACACCTACGCCGATGCCAAGCAGTGGGACGAGAAGGCACGCGACCTGGCTGACCGCTTCGTGAAGAACTTTGTGAAGTTCACCTACAACGAAGCCGGTAAAGCTCTTGTTGCTGCTGGTCCTAAAGTGAAATAATAACAGCAAATGAAACGTCTTGTAATCATCCTTCTAATGAGTATGGCCCTACCGCTGTGGGCGTTCGATTTTGAATCGCCACGGCCGGAGGGCTATACCCTTTACTTCAACATCCTCGACGATGATGAGGAGAATGTGGTGGAAGTGACCTACCCGGTGGCCGCAGGTTCTTACCATTGGCAAGGACATCGTATGCCATGGGGTGAACTGGTGATTCCCGCTGAAGTGGAACACGATGGTATCACCTATACGGTTGTTTCTATTGGTACCCGAGCCTTCTCAGGCTGCAACGAAATCACTTCACTTAATATTGCTTCGACAGTGAATGAGATAGGAGCCTATGCCTTCTATCAATGCACTGGTATACAGGGTGAAGTGACGATAGGGGAGGAGGTGGTCAGTATTGGCCGTTCGGCATTCTATGGTTGTAGTGGCATCACATCGGTGCAATTCAATGCCATCAAGTGCGAAGGTATGGGAGGCACCCGTAGTCTGACAGCCTTCGGTGGTTGCCGTGCCTTGCGAACCGTGTCATTTGGATCTCAGGTAACACGCATCCCTGACTATGCTTTCGTGGGCATGGACGGTCTGCGTTTCGAATGGAACCTGCCCAAGTCGTTGGAGTATATTGGAGAATATGCTTTCGCCTACTGCAACAACATTAGTGGTAATTTGCGTATTCCAGCCAATGTAAAGCACATCGGTTCTAACGCATTTGCACAATGTCATGCCGTCACTGCCATCGAGTTACCGAAGGGCATTGAACGTATTGATAACCGTGCCTTCTACCAGTGTATTGGGGTGAAAGAGGTGAATGTCAAAGCGCTGATGCCGCCACAGTTGGGTACCGAGGTCTTTGCAGGTCTCAAAGCCAACGTAGTGTACAATGTGCCTTGTATTACTATCGACCGTTACAAGGAGTCTACACAATGGAAACGCATCCGCAACCTGCGTACCACCTATCCTTGCAAGCTCGACCTTGTGGCCGAGGTTAGTGATCTGAAGGCTGGTACAATCACAGGCGTAGGATCCTACAATGTGGGCGAGAAAGCCACCATGACCGTCATTTGTAACGCCGGCTATGGTTTCCGTGGATGGAGTGACGGTAATACCGATAACCCGCGTGTGGTTACAGTCAACGACACTACAACCTACATGGCCATCATGCAGCCAGCCGAGTTGGTACGTGAGATCAAATATATTCATGATACCACCTACATGGATGGTCGTGACACGTTGGTGGAGTACTACGAAATAAACGATGTCGCTGAACCAATCAACTCGCAGGATGGTATTGTATACAATCGTGACAAGCGTCGTATTGAGGTGCCGATTGACAAAGGTGACATCGTCGAGATCGCCCTGTACAACGATGCCGGCCAATGCGTGATGACGGGTATGCCCAAACATGGCCATATAAATATGCGCCGTTTTCCGACGGGCTCCTACATCGTCCGTGTCACAACCATCTATGATGAAACCGTGGTACGTTTCTTCCACGCCAGAAAACGTTAGTTTTAGAATATAAACATAATACCAATAAACAACATGACAGTAAACGATTTCACTTCGCGCCATAACGGTGTTTCCAAGGACACCGAGGTGCAGAAGATGCTCCAAACCATTGGCGTTAGCTCGATGGACGAGCTGATAGAGAAGGCGGTGCCTGCCGCTATTCGTCTTAAAGAGCCGATGCCTCTGCCCGCAGGCATGAGCGAATACCAGTTCCTCAACCATTGCCGTTCGCTGGCCAAGAAGAACAAGCTCTACCGTACCTATATCGGAATGGGCTACTATGGTGCCATTACCCCCTCGGTTATCATGCGCAATGTCTTTGAAAACCCAGGTTGGTACACCAGCTACACACCCTATCAGACTGAGATTTCGCAAGGTCGTCTCGAGGCTTTGATGAACTATCAGACCATGATTGCCAGCATGACCGGTATGCCGTTGAGCAATGCCTGTCTGCTTGATGAAGCCACCGCTGCAGGCGAGGCTATGATCATGTTCTTCAACAGCCGTTCGCGTCAAGCTGTTAAGGACGGAGTATGCAAAGTCTTTGTCGACGAAGGTATCCTGCCTCAGACACTAGCTGTGATGCAGACCAATGCCGCACCCCGCGGTATCGAGATCGTCACTGGCAAGGCTGCCCAGACTGAGCTCGATGGTAGCTACTTCGCTGCCTTTGTTCAGTATCCTAACCAGTTTGGCGAGGCCCAGGATTGGACCTCCTTCATTGCCAAGTGTCATGAGAAGAGCATCTTTGTTTGCATGGCAACCGACCTGATGGCGCTTGCCCTGATGAAGACCCCGGGTGAGATGGGAGCCGACTGTGCTGTGGGTAACGCCCAGCGCTTTGGCTTGCCGATGGGCTTCGGTGGTCCCCATGCAGGCTTCTTTGCCTTCACTGATGCCTTCAAACGCCTCTTCCCTGGCCGTATCATCGGTTGGAGTGTCGATGCCAAGGGTAACCCCGCTCTCCGTATGGCCCTCGGTATGCGCGAGCAACATATCAAGCGCGACAAAGCTACCTCTAACATCTGCACCTCGGCTGCCCTCGTGGCCAACATGAGTGGTTTCTACGCCATCTGGCATGGTCCCGATGGCATTCGCGAGATAGCCACCCGCATCTGCGCCCGTGCTCACCGCCTGGCCATGGAGCTCGAGCAGTACGGCTACAAACAGTGGAACAAGGTATACTTTGATACGCTGGCCCTCCAGTGCCCCGTTCCCACCGCCAAAGTGCGCGAAGTGGCCCTCAAACATGAGATCAACTTCCGCTATATCTGCGACGAATGCATCGGCATTTCCATCGATGAGACCACCGAAAAGGCCGATCTCGATGCCATTGTGGCTTGCCTTGCCGAGGCTGCCGGCAAGACAGCCCAGCCCCTTGAGTGCAAGGGTTGCTGCTGCAAGTTTGCCGATGAGGCTATCCCGGCCGACCTGAAGCGTCAGAGCAAGTACCTCACCGAAAAGATATTCAACAGCTTCCATGACGAGACCTCCATGATGCGCTACATCAAGCGCCTCGAGGAGAAAGACCTTTCGCTCAACCGTGCCATGATCCCGCTGGGTTCCTGCACCATGAAACTCAACGCCGCTGCCGAGATGATGCCCCTCAGTTGGAGCAAGTTCGGTGGTATGCACCCCTTCGTGCCCGCCGACCAGGCCGAAGGCTACATCGAGATGATTCGTGACATCGAGCAGCGTCTTGCCGTCATCACCGGCTTTGCCGGCGTCAGCCTGCAGCCCAATTCGGGTGCCTACGGCGAGTATTCCGGCCTCACCGTCATCCGCAACTACCACATCGCCAACGGTCAAGGTCAGCGCAATGTCTGCCTTATCCCTGCCAGTGCCCACGGCACCAACCCCGCATCGGCTGCCAAGGCCGGTATGACGGTGGTTGTTGTGAAGTGCAACGACAAGGGCGATGTCGACATCGACGACCTGCGTGCCAAAGCCGAGCAGTACAAGGACACCCTGAGCTGCCTGATGATCACCTACCCGTCGACCCACGGTGCCTTCGAAGAGGGAATTCTCGAGATAATCGACATCATCCACTCCATGGGCGCCCTCGTCTATATGGACGGTGCCAACATGAACGCCCAGGTGGGACTCACCAGCCCCGGTCACATGGGTGCCGATGTGTGCCACCTCAACCTCCATAAGACCTTCGCCATGCCTCACGGCGGCGGTGGCCCCGGCGTGGGACCCATTGCAGTCAGCCAGAAGCTGGTCGACTTCCTGCCCACACACCCTGTGGTTGAGGTCGGTGGCTCGAAGGGCAACACCATGGCCGCAGCCCCTTATGGCAGCGCCATGCTCCTTCCCATCACCTACGGCTACCTTCTTATGCTCGGCGGCGAAGGCCTCACCGATGTCACCAAGCACGCCATCCTCAACGCTAACTACATTCGTGCGCGCCTCCAGAAGTACTACAAGATTCTCTACACCAACCGCAACGGCATGTGCGGCCACGAGATGATTGTGGATTTCAACGAGTTCAGCCTCAAGGTGAGCGTCGGCGATGTGGCCAAGCGTCTGATGGACTACGGTTTCCACGCCCCCACGGTGGCCTTCCCTGTGCACAACACCCTCATGGTCGAGCCCACAGAGAGCGAACCCCTCAGCGAGATGGATCGCTTCTGCGACGCCATGATCGCCATCCGTCAGGAAATCGACGACGTGATGACCGGCAAGAGCGACGAGAAGAACAACCCCATCTGCAACGCACCGCACACCATGCAGGTTGTCTGTGCCGACGAGTGGACGCTGCCTTACAGCCGTCAGAAAGCTGCCTTCCCGCAGCCTCACACGGAGAAGTACTGGCCCACCATCAGCAAGATCGACGACGCCTACGGTGACCGTAACCTGCAGGCCGTATGGGCTGAGTAGTCAAAAATCCACTTCACAAAGAGCGGGGCGAGCCATTCGGCTCGCCCCGCTTATTTCACTTTTTTTCATGCACCTTCCTTACACCATCTATACACCATCTATACATCATCCTTACACCTTCCATACATTTTCCTTACAAAAATGCCTCTCTGATGAGGTAAAAGTGTCAATGAAATAAAATGAAAATTACAGGTAATGTTTCTTGATATTCGCCCATCCAGAAAATACCTTGGTGGAATTATCCATGAATGTGAATTTAATATTTGTCACACGGAGATACTTGATAATGTCGTTTTCATCCCAAAAGAGTTCATCAAACGTAAACGTTCCATATCCTGTCGGCTCGATAGGACCGATACACCGTACACGTTGCTCTGAACGACCAATGTCATCACGTTGAACATCGTCTACTTGATTATATGACACCACCCGTAGTTCCACATATTTGATGGTCTTGCCAAAGCAATTGTAAAGTTTGAAACTCAATCCAAACTGGTGATAATCACCATAAGCATATTCTTGGTTCAACATGAAGATTTGTCTACGACTGTAATCTTTCTGTATACTGTCAACCTCTTCATGCAGTTTCTTCAACTCAAGTAAAGTCTTCTCCAGTTTTCTCATGCTACGAAGGCTGTCGTCCATACGTGCTCGTTCAAACCGATTCTCATCCAGTATGGTCGCATTGCGTCTCAGGAAATCAATGTCTTGATCATCAAATGAGTAACGGTATTTGAAGGTGTTGTTGTACAATTTGACCTGTTTGAAATTGTATAATCCAAGAAACCAATCATCGTATTGTAAGTATTGAACCAAAGAAATAGTATCACCTTCTTTTACTTCAACAGATTCTCCATCCAAGACATCAACAGAATGATCCTTTTTCACAATGCAGTATTGTACCTTAGTGTTACGAATTGAATCCTGTTGTTCTTGAATACGTCTTTTCTCCGCTTCTGCCTCCTTGTATCTACGAACCTCGCTTTCAACAGAGTCTTTTGATATTAAGCAAGAGCTTCCAAGTACTAACATAAGACTTGTGTAAGGTATAGAAACTGTGTCTCTCCCGAATTTTACATTAATAATGAATGGATATTCAACAACGTTTGGTCTATAACTGATCCAGTCCACAGGAGAATATTTGTTAAGTATTAGATTGCTCCAATCAATAGAATAAAGATGTAGCTCGCTTTTTACTTGAGATATTTGGCTATTATGGCAGGTATTGTCCAAGTAGGCATAGTCTCTCCTATAACGCCTTATTTCACAGTCGAGATAAGTTATGGAAAGAATATGGCTAGATAAGATTTGTGACAGATAGGTTGTCGGAAGATATAAACTTATTCTTTCGTTTCCCAGACAGACATATTGCTTACCTTTGATGTCGATAGGCTGTGATACCTTGTATGCATTGTTAAAAATAACGTAATTGAGACCACTAACCTTGTTGAACTTCTTGTATTTTCCATTCATACTGAGCAAAGCTTCCTTATTTAATTGTTCCTGCTCATCGAGATTCATCCAGGTAATGAAAATATCCTTTCCATAGAGTTCATCAACAGAATGGAATAGCCATGGCCTTTCTTGGGCGCAAACTGTAATACATGTCAGTAATACAACAACAATGGTAAGGGCTTTCTTCATAGCTTTTGATATTATACAATTCTAGTTCTTCACTTTGTATCCGGCGGTGGTGAGGGCGGTGCGGACTTTGTCCAGCTGGTCGCCTTGGATGATGACCTCGCCGTCCTTGGCCGAACCTCCGACACCGCATTTGGCTTTCAGCATCTTCCCCAAAGCCTGCAGGTCGTCGTCGGTGCCGATGAAACCGGTGACAAGGGTGACGGTCTTGCCGCCACGGTGATGCCGGTCGAGGCTGACACGCAGCTTTTGCTGGGCGGGTGGCAGGGTGGTGGCCTCGGGTTCGTCGTCGTATTGGTACTGAAAGTCGGGATTTGTGCTGTAGACCACTCCGACGGGTTGGTTCTTTTTGCTCATATTCTGGGTAGTGTGATGGGGTCGCCCGTGGGGGTACGCACGATGAGGAGCTGGTTTATGTCGCGGGCGTAGACTTTGACCGACTGGGGTTGGTTGACGAAATGGACGACACGTCCGATGTTGATACCTTCACCGTCGATGTCGACCCACCGGTCGATGTTGCCTTCGATGGTCACCTCACGGGTGCGGAACATCTCGACATGCTGTGAGAGTTGCAGATGATTGGTCAGGGCAAGTGGGGCCGTGATTGCCACATGGTCAAGAGGGACTTTGTCGATGATGCTGATGTCGATGATGCCATCGTCGAGGTGGGCGGTGGGGGAGACGGGCATATTGTAGCCGATGCGGTCGCTGTTCTGGAGGGCGATAATCCAGGCGTTGCGCCGAAGGGTGCGCCCGTTGAGGTGGAGGGTGTATTCTGACTCCTGGTAATTGTTGTAGGCCCGGAGCACGATGTTGGTGTAGCCAGTGAGGCCGCGAGTCTTGGCAGCCTGCATAAGTCGCGAGACATGGGCGTCGAAGCCCACGCCAGCGGCACCCACACAGACGTATTCGCCGCTGCTGGCCTCCTCGCCGCTGATGAGGATGGAGTCGATGGTGATTTCGTATTGCTGGTTGAGGGCGCGGATGGCCAGCCAAGGCTGCATGGGTAGTTTCAGTGTATAGGCCAATCCATTGCCCGAACCACAGGGAATGATACCCAGGACGGTGTCGCTGCCGCGGAGACCCTGTACCACATCGTTGACAGATCCGTCGCCACCCACAGCTACAACACAGCCATAGCCTTGCATGGCAGCCTCGCGGGCCAGCTCGGTACCGTGGTGGATACGCTCGGTGTAGCGCACCTCATAGTCGAAGAGATCGTGGTTGAGGTTCTGTTTCAGCAGGGTCTCTATCTTCTTTTGACGGCCGATGCCTGAGATGGGATTAACGATAAAGAGGGTCTTGGTTTTCATAGTAGTCAGGGGTTAAGGGCGCCAGCCGGAGACGGTAAGTATTTTCTGGCTGTCGGTTTGGTTGAATAGTTCCTCCATAGTGCAGTGGCTTTTCTTCATGTAGGCACGGACTATCTGCCAGCCAATGTAGCAGACTGTCCGTGGCGCCGAGTCGTTGCCGAAGGCGTTGGTGTGGGGTGCGTCGCCGAGCAGGTTGCGATAGGCGCTTTGGTCGGTCGAATAGAGCATCTTGTGCTGTATCAACCAGCCCCATACGTTGCCTACATTCTTCTCCATCCAGTTGAGTTGTTCGGGCGTATAGCGTAGCAAAATGCTGTCAGCGACACCCGGCATTGTCTTCTCCAAGAAGTAGAGTTTCTTGCCATCGGCGATGGCATGGTCGAGGAGTGTGAGGTCACCTTCGGGACGTTCCATGTAGAGGCTGGCCAGTGTGTACATACAGTCGGGGACGATGTGTTCGCGTGTGAAGGTACGCACCAGGTAGTTTGGGAGACCAAAATACCGATAACGCGCCATGGCACCCAGGGCGTATTGGTCAAGATACACACAGAGGTCACTGTAGTTGCTGATTATACGGAAGTCGTAATTGAAGTCGCCGGTGACCATGGTGTAGAAGCGTTCCACATGATGCATCTTAGGGCAGAGCTTGTAGGCACGGGCCAAGGCACGACCCAACTGGCGTTCAATGTCGGAGATGTCGTGGTAGAGGCTGTCTGTGATGTGGTAGATGTCACGCATCACAGGGTCGGAGACGAACTCATGTGTCATTTGCATGAATTCAGGCTCCTCGGGTGCGAGAACAATCAACTCGGTGGAGTACTCGTTACGGTACTTCATCAACTCGGCCTGCAGCTGGTCGGCCGGGGTGTTGAAGAGCAAGTGCTCGAAGCGATGGAACTGCACTTCCTCCGAGCGTTGACAGCCTGTCAACGCCACAACAACGATGCAGAGACACACAATGGCGTGTCTCTGCATACGTTTGAGTGTGTGATGTTTGCTATTCAGCATCTTTTTTCTCTTCGTTCTTTTCCTGTTCGTTGAGGATACGCAGCTTGGCTTGGAGCAGTGCAATCTGCTGACGGGCGCCTTGCATCTTCTTTTCAAACTCCTGTTTCAACAGGTCGGCCTGCTTTGAGGAGGCCAGGAAGCCCAGGTTGTTCTCCCAGAGGTTGAGGTCATTGCGCAACTTTTCAATCTTGTCGTGCAGCTCCTGACGCTCGGTTTGTACAAATCGCTTGGCGTCACCACCCAGGTTGTGCAGCTTTTCGCGGTAGGCGGTCTCCTGTGCTTCACGGGCACTGATCTTCAGTTGCTCGAATATGCGGTCGATTTCGGCGCGGAACTCCTTGCCCAGACGCTCCTTGTCGGCCATCGGCACGAAGCCCACTTCGGCCCAACGGCGCTGGAACTCCTTGATGACGCTCAGGTTCTCCTCGCGGTTGTCGCCGAAGATGTGGGTCTTCAACTCGCCTAGGATGGTCTCCTTCTTGGCCAGATTTTCGCTCTCCGAACTACGGCGTTCCTTGAAGAAGTCGCCCTTTTTGGCAAAGAATTCGTCACATGCACCACGGAAACGTTGCCAGATCTTCTCGCTCAGCTTACGGCTGACGGGGCCAATCTGTTTCCATTCCTGCTGCAGTTGCAGCAGTTCTTCGGTTGCTTTCTTCCAGTCTTCGCGCTGTGCGATGGCCTCGGCCTTGAGGCAGAGCTCCACTTTCTTCTGGTAGTTGGCCTCCTGCTCGTCGCGCACGTTGGCGAAGTATTCCTTCTTCTCGGCATAGTGGCGGTCGATCATGCCCTTGAACTTGGTCCAGATCTCCTCGTTGACCTCACGCGGCACGGGGCCGATGGTCTTCCATACCTTCAGCAGTTCGTCGAGGGCGGTGGTGACATCGTTCCACTGGCGGGTGCTTGTCGGTTGTTCGGCGGTCAGTTCGGTGGCCTTGTCGATGAGGGCTTGCTTGGCCAACAGGTTGTTGTCGAACTCCTCTTTGCGCTGCTCGTAGTACTCCTTGCGGCGCTCGTCGATCTGGTTGGCGGCACTTTGGAAACGTTGCCATATCTCCTCGTTTTGCTCGACCGGCACGGGACCGATCTCTTTCCACTGGGCACGCAGGTCCTGCAGACCCTTGAAGGCCTTGGTCACCGAGGGCTCCATGATGAGCTCTTCGGCCTTTTCGCAGAGGGTTATCTTCTGGTCGAGGTTGCGCTTCTGGTCGAGGGCGCGCAACTCGCGGTTGATTTTCAATTTATTGAAGAACTGCTCGATCTGGAAGTGATAGTTCTGCCAGAGGTCGTTCATCTGGTCGCGCGGAACATCGCCGATGGCTTTCCAGCGCTCCTGGATCTCGTTGAAGCGGTCGAGCGAGGCGCGAACCTGCTCCTCTTCGCTGTCGACCAGCACGCGCAGTTCCTCGATGAGGGCCTGTTTGGCCTCGAGGTTTTTCTTCTTCTGTTGTTCCAACTCCTCGAGATACTGCTGACGACGGGCGCGGTAGCGGTCGTAGAGGGCGTAGAATTCGTCGGCCAGCGTGTCGTTTTGGGGCTGGTAGTCGTCCTTGTTGCCACCTTCGGCCAGGAAGGCGTCGAAGGCAGCCTTCTGCACATCGCGGTTGAGTTCGTTGAAACGGGTGCGGATGGCCTGGGCGCGTCCCTTGATCTGCTGCACCTCTTCGGTCATCAGCTCCTGCAGGGCGGCCAGCAGTCCTTCGCGGTCGAGCACACTGTAGTCTTGGACTGGCTCGGCGGTTTCGTCGGTTTCGGCGGGAGCAGCCTCGGGGGCGGGCTCCTCGCTGGTCTCGGCCACCGGGGCGGCCTCGTTCGGTTGGTTGTCGTTCAGGTTCTCGGCAGGGGTCTCCTCGACGGGATTCGCCTCGACCTGTTTTTGCAGCTCCTCATTCTCAGCGGGCTGCATGGGGTTGGTCTCTTCCATGGTAAGAAGGTTTAAATTGTTGTTAAAGAACTACTGCAGGCGTGGGTGAAAAATCACCCATCACCTTGATACATAGGTTGTTTTACACATTTGCACCTCTGAAGTGCAATGTGCAAATATAGTTATTATATTTAAATTACGCAAAAAAACACGCACTTTTATCCGTCATCGCGCGGCGCATTGGCCCCGATGGCGGCCTGTCGGCCAGTCGTTTCGGCCGGTGCGGCAGCCGCCGGAGCCAGTATTTCGCCGGTCTCCATGTCCACCACGGGGGCGCTGTCGACGGGATTGGCGCCGTTCACCGTGCCGCCATAGATGGTTTCGGAAAACAGACCGTGCTCGTCGGCCACGAACCCGTAGAGGTGCCACTCCTGACCTGCGAAGTCGTCGGGCAGCACCACGCTGATGCTCTGTGCCTTGCGATAGACCGGTGCCGCCAGGTAACCCTTGCCGATGGCCGGGCAGTAGACGTAGAGCGACACCATGTCGAGCCCGCCGGCCCTCGTGTGTTCGGGGTTCCGCTCGAAGGGCACCGTCAGCGTGACGCCCTCCTCGACCTGTGGCGTGCCGAAACGCACAGGCGCCACGGGCCCCATACTCAGCACTAGCGAGGCGTAGTCGACTGCCAGCTGGCCGTCCACCAGGCTGAAACAGTGCTGGTTGATCGACACGAAAAGGTTGTACGACGTCATGCCCGCCGTCCGGGCCGCCTCGGTCAACGTGCGGTTGATGGCGCGCGACATGCGGGCCGCCAGCCTGACCTCCTCGCGGAACAGCGTGCGGTGCTCCTGCTGTGCCGCTGTCCGCGGGTTCTTGATCATCACAGGGCGGGAACGCAGACACCACTTGCCGTTCCACTGATAGCCCACCGCCGGCCCCAGCCGTCCGCTGAAGCCGCCCATGAATCCTTGACCTATCTTTGCCATATACTAGAGGTATTACATTGTTGATAACTTTATTATAACGTTATAATCGCCTACTTATTGCCTACTCAAGTAATTTTTGATAAATCGATGATAAGGCGAAGAGTAGGAGATGAGTAAGAGGTGGTAGCGTAATATACAGAGTATCACCCCTCGAAACAGGCTGTTTTTCGACCCCGATCGGCCTTGAGGCACATAAAAAGACGAGGCCGGTCCCTGGCAGGAACCGGCCTCATGGGTTGACGGTTGGCGGCGAAGCCTATTTGAGGTCGATGAAGGGTACGGCGTTGCCGAGCATGTACTGAGGCATCTTGCCGTCCCATTTCTGGACGGCCTCGTAGCTGACCAGTTTGGGGTTGCGCTCGAGGGCGTTGGCTTTGATGCGCATGGCTTCGGCCTCGGCCTCGGCGGCTATCTTGGTCTGCTTGGCCTTCTCTTCGACCTGGATGGTGACATTCTTGGCCTTCAGGGCCTCCTGCTCGGCGACCTGCTTCTCCTTGATGGCGTTCTCGAACTGGTCGTCGAAGTCGATGTCGACCAGCTGGAACTGGATGTTCATGAAGTAGTTGCTGTCGAGGGTACGGCGCAAGGTCTGTTCGATCTCGCGGCGGACGGCGTCACGGTTCTCGACAATCTCGGTGGCGGCGAAGTTACCGAAGGCTTCCTTCATGGCCGAACGGACGAAGGGGACAACGATGCGGTTGTGGTAGTCCATGCCGACATTGCGGTAGAGGCGGTTGACGTTGGCGCGCACGAGGTCGTAGTTGATGGTGTAGTCGACCTCGGAGGTCTGCACGTCGCGGGTGTAGGAGTTCTCATGACCGTCGAATTTCTTTTGCTGGATGTTGATTTTCTTGACGCTCTGGATGAAGGGGATCTTCATGTGGAGACCGTCTTCGATGGTGTTTTCCGAGATACGGCCGAAGGTGCTGAGGATGCCGCGCTCGGTCGATTTGATGGTGTAGAACGACGATCCCAGCAGAATGACGGCCAGGACGAGGACCACGATGTAGGTGGTCAGTTTCTTTGTTTCTCCAAAAAAGTTCATTGTTTCTGTTTTATTTATTGATTAATATTTTTTATGTCGGTCAGTCGCAGAGGATGTAGAGGTCGTCGCGGGGGTTGAGGAAGAGGACGGGGGTGTGCGATGGGTGGGTGAGGAGGCGGTATTCGGCAAGCGAGGTGTGGCGGGTGAGGAACAGGACGACAAGGTCGACGAGGTCGAGGTCGCGCGGGTCGGTGGTGCGGGCCACGAGGATGTCGGGGTGGAGCTGGTCGAGGGTGGCGAGGTCGGGTTTGACGAGTGTCGAATGCTGTGTGTTGAGGGGCGAATGGGTGTAGTTGATGTTGAGGGGAGTGAACATCTTGTCGGCGAAATGCATGTTGTTCTGCCAGCGCTGCCGGAGACCTTTGTCGCGGTAGTCGGGATGGGATATGACGACACGGTAGTCGAGGAAGCGGGCCAGGTAGGAGGCCCATACGAGCTTTTCGCGTCCTTCGCGGTGGTGGGTCAGCGTGAGGGTGGCAGTCGGTAGGTGCTTGTCAGTGGGTAGTGGGTAGTGGGTAGTGGGCAGTGGGGCAGGGGATACAGCATCATTGTCGACTGCAAACTGCCTACTGACGACCAAGTACCCCGTTTTGCAGTCCTTGAATTCGCGCAACAGGGTGCGGGGATGGTTGAGCGAGGAGCGGGGCGCATCGGGGTTGACGGCGGCGACAGCGAGGATGGCGCCGAAGGCTGTGGGGAGGCCTTCGATGGCGGTGTGCCAGTCGCCGGTCAGGCTGGCGTAGGGCACACCGAGCTCTTTGAGCCATTCGGGTGCGTCGCCTTGCTCGCGTTTCACGTGCAAAGCCATCAGGCCTTTGTGGCGCAGACGCTCGGCAAAATGGCGGGCCCAGGGCAGCACCATGGCGGCATCGGCGGCGCTTTCCACACAGGCTATCACGTATTGGTCTCTCTTGCTCATCTGATCAGTGTGATGTCCCCTTTGAAATCGGTCTCGATGCCGTTGACACAACGGACGCGACAGGTGTAGGTGTAGACGCCTGCAAGGGCGGGATTGTTGTTGAAAATGCCGTCCCAGCACTGGGTTGCATCGGTGCTTTCGTAGACACATTGTCCCCAACGGTTGAAGATGGCGATATGAAACTCGGTGAGCATGTCGGCGTTGAAGCAGATACGGTCGTTGATACCGTCGCCGTTAGGCGTGAATGCATTGGGGATGACGAACTCGGGTGCACCGCAGATGATGTCGGTGCAATGGATGCATACCGAGTCGATGCGTGAACAACCGTCGGCGGTGGTGGCTTGGACGGTGTAACATACGCTGGTGTCGGTGGGGGTGGCAGTGGGGTGCTGTATGTCGGGCCTGTCGAGATCGGCGGCGGGACTCCAGAGGTACTCCGCGGCACCGTCGCTGGCATGGAGGGCGACCTCTTCGCCAAGGTAGATCTCAGTGCGGTCGGCCCAGGCGTGGAAACCGTCGAGAGAGTGGTCGCGCCGGATGACGGTGGTGTCGATAAGTGGGCAGCCAAGCGAGGTGAGGTGCACGATATAGGTGTCGGGACAGAGGCCGCTGATGAGGGTGTCGAGGGCGGGTACTTCGGGAATGGCGCTCAAATTGTAGTGTATGGCTATCCATCCGGTGCAGCTGTCGTCGCAGAGGGCGGCGGTGAATTCCTTCTCATAGTAGGGCCTGGGCGGGTTCTGGAGGGTGACATCCTGCTCGTAGCTGCAGCCATAGCCGGTGACACTGACGTGATAGGTGACATCGGGCTCCAGATTGTCGATGGTGAAAAAGGTGCGCCCTCCAGCATGACTGTAGGGGCTGACGGTGACCGGCGGGGTGACATTGACGGTGATGGAGTCTTCATCGATCTCGCTACCGAGGCGGAAAGTGGCGCTACCGTCGGTGCTGTCATGGCAGCTGATGGCGGTGGGTTGCCATTGGTCGACAAGACTATAGGTCTTTACGTGGAAGGTGTCGACCTGGGCACATCCCGGTGCGGTGGTGTGAAGGATGTAGGTGCCGGTGGTATTGACCCAGGGATTGGCCACGGTAGGGTCGCTGACGGGGTCGCCGGTCCAACTGTAGGAGGCGCCCAATACGGGCGTATGACCGATCTGGATGCTTGCATTATTACAGGCAATCTCGGGTTCATGGCTGAGATTGCGGTTGCCAAGCACTTGGACCGTATGGCGTTGTGTGTCGGCTTCTGAGCAGCCTCCCGGCAGATTGGCGATGAGAGTGATGGTGTAGATGCCGGGGTCGGTGTAGGTATGGCTGGGATTACGTTGGGTAGATGTGGCGCCATCACCGAAGTCCCAGAGGAATGAACTGCCGCGTCCGGTGTTGGTCAGTTGCAGATTATAGGGGGCACATCCGGTGGTGGGTAGCAGGAATTCGGCCACAGGGAAGTCGTCGGTAACGCTGAAACGGAAGAGGGCGTTGTTGCAGTTGGAGGCACGGTTCGAGTCGCTCCAGGCACCGGCGGTGGTAGGAAAGTAGTTGGTGCCGCTGCAGGAGGCACACACCGACTGGTAGAGGGTACCGAGACGGTCGAAACGCGAGGTGCCACCGTCGACGTGGTCACCACCGCCATAGCTGGAACTTGATTGGTGCAACTCTCCGAAGAAGGTGGCATATTTCAGCTGGTTGGCGTTTGCATCGAGGCTGATAATGTAGAAGTCCTGGCCATCGGTCGAGTCGCTGTAGGCATCGGTGGTGACCTCCATGCCGTGGGTGCCGCCAGTGTACCATGTGGTCAAATAGGGTACAAAGTCGCGACCCCAGCCGGCAGCGTAGACACGATTGCAGATATCGGCTGCAAAGGCAGTGGGGGAGAGGTTGATGCGGTTGGGCGTACCGAAGACAGTGCTCCACCGGAGGATGTCCAGGCCGGGCGATAAGCGCATGAGTAACATGCCTGAATTGGGAATACTGTAGCCGGCATTCTGGATGAAGGTGGGACCGGCATAGTGGGTCTGGCCGAAAAGAAAGACTTCGTCATGGTTCCCCGCACGGACGAAATAGACCTGGTCATAGAAGCGGTCACCCACATAGGTGGATGTCATTATGCGGTCACCGGCATAGCTAATCTTGCTGACAAAGCCGTCGGCCGGGCCACCGCCATAGGTGGTCTGGTAGGTGCCGGTGGTGATAGGGAAGTTGGCACTGTTGGTACCGCCGCAAACCAAGAGGTTGTAAGCCGAGTCGACATCGATGCTATAGACGGCGTCATCGCCCGAACCGCCCAGGTAGGTGCTCCAGAGCAGGTTGCGCAAGTTGTGGTCAAGCTTGAAGACAGCCCCGTCCTGTCCGCCGCCCGACGCCGCTTGTACACAGCCTGCTGTCACCGGAAAGTCGGCGCTGAAAGTGGTGGTACCGATATAGATATTGTTGAGGTCGTCGGTGATGATCTCCCCGCGGGCTCCATCGCCATAGTTATGGTAGAGCGAGTCGTTGCCACCCATGACGATGCTGTAGCTGTTATTGTAATGATTGCGATAATTCAATCCGTCGTTACCGCTGCCACCCACAAAGGTCGAAGCCTCCAGTTGGGTGCCGTCGGCCGAGAGGCGGCTGACGAAGATGTCGCTGCCATCCTGGAAGTTGATGGTTGTAGAGAGATAGTTGACTGTGTTTCCGCCCGCAAAAGTAGTCTGGTAGGCGCCTGCGGTGACGGGGAAGTTGGACGATCCAGTGGTGCCGAAGATCAGCAGTTCGTCGAAGCTATTGACAAACATGCTGTGGGGCATGTCGCTCGACGATCCGCCCAAATAGGTGGCATAGAGCCGTTGCGTCCCGAGGGAGTCGAACTTGAAAATGCCGATATCGCAGCTACCGCCCGCATAACTGGGCTGGTAGGCCCCCAGCGAGACGGGGTATCCGATGTTGAAGACCAGGCCGGCGGTATAAACATTCTTCTGCGAATCGTAGGTTGCCGTCGTGCCCCAGTTGTCGGCCGTCGAACCGGTGTAGGTGGAAAAGATGAGCACCGGGTCGATAATCAGGTCGCGCCCGGGGTCGTAGCCTCCCACTTCCACCGTGGCACGGTAGAGGCCTTCCTTGGTACGGCTGACACGCCAGCGGCTGCGCACCTCCACCTCGTCGCCGGCTCCATAGACCTGATAGACGTAGGGCTTCATCTCCACCACGTCCCTCACCGAGGTGCGGATACGCAGCAGGCCCGAGGATGTCACCTCAACCCCGTCGGCACCCTCGTATTCGAACACCACCTGCGAGGCATCCCCTCCGGGGTGGACGATGACGTTGTATTTCAAAGCCTTGCTGCCACCGTAGATTTCGAAGTCGATACCGGGGTAGATGCCGTCGTAGCGCACGGCGTCGTAGATGGGCACATGGCTGCGCCACATGGCGGCGTTGTTGCCCAGGAAGTAGTTGTTCTCGCTCGGTTGGGGGTTGAAGCCCGAAGGGGTGGCACCGTCCGAGGCCACGAAACGCATACGGTAGGCATGGTAGCGGGGCATCGCCGTGGCGGGGGCAGGGTGGGGGACGCTTTCGCGCAGGGCCACAGTCAGACCGTCGTCCTCCAGGAAGAGGGCGGCATCGTGCAGCTGCGCCTCGTAGCGGTAGGGCTGCTCCCACTGGCCTCGGTTCTCGACAAAAGAAACCATCGTGCCCACGCCAAGCGTGTCACGCTCCTGCCGGGCCATTGCATTGCAACCCAGCATTATCAGCAACCATACCAGCACTATGCGTCTCATTCCGTCGGGACATTTCACGACTGCAAAGATACGGTATTTTTACAAATTAGCAAAATAATTTTACACCGCGCATGTAAGGCACATGTCAGTCATAATGCTTAATGAATGATTACCAACATGTTGCATATATTTTAACATTATAAGTGGCTGTAATTCAAGTATTCTACCTGATTCCTAGCTGACAACTCCCTGATAACGCCCTGATGACTCCCTCTTTTCAGCAAGGGTTCAGCTAGAATCAGCAAGGAATGAGCGTATATACTTGGCTTATAAGGCAATATAAATGCTAAAATTATGTAACTGGTTGGTCGATAAATGGTTAGAAATGTTAAATAATTCTTAAATTGAGTACAAAAAAAGAGAACCGATGTTCGGTTCTCTTCTCTTGGTGACTCCTGCAGGATTCAAACCTGCAACCTTCTGATCCGTAGTCAGATGCTCTATTCAGTTGAGCTAAGGAGCCATCTTTTCTTTCGGTATATCTTTCCCTGAAAGCGGGTGCAAAAGTACTAACTTTTTGAATACTGGCCAAATTTTTTTTGAAAATAATTATCTCGCCTTGTATAACCGATTGTAAAACAACGATGTAAAATGGATTAAAATTAGAGCAAAATGGGCTCGCATCCGTACACTTCACGGTGCAGGAGGTCGCGAATTTCGGAAAATTCGTCGTCGTCGAGCTCGTATTTCGACATGATGATCATCGGCACCGTGCGGCCGTCGTTGTGGTAGGAGGGCTGGACATAGGCCTGGGAGTTCTGGAAAAAGCCCATGCTGGCGTAGAACTCCACGCGGTGGTCGGCCTCCTCGGTGTTGGGAAGCTCCACCTCGAGCACCACCTGCTCGGTCTGCTGGGAAAGGAAATTCAGGAACACAGCTTTGCCGAGCCCTTGGTTGCGGAGCTCTTCGGCGATGGCGAAGTGTTCGACATAGACCAACTCATCGAAGGTCCAGTAGGTGAGAATGCCGACCGGCTCGTCGCCGTTTTCGGCCACCAGGAAATGGAATTTGCCGGCATCGCGCTGCCGGAGACTACTGAAGGGCGGGCGTTCCTGTTCCGGAAACGCCTCTTCAAACAATTCTTGTGCAAAGTGCGAATGGTCGCTGTCTGCCAGGTTGGTAAATGTTATCATTAATTAATAAAGCTAAAATTGTTCATTTCTATTCTCATGCCGAGCATGTGCTGCCAGCCCCAGGCCGTGTAGCCCTCCAGGACGGTGCGTGCCTGATAGCAGGTATATCCCGCCTTGATGGAGCCAACCGAGGGCACACTGTAGCCCACCAACAGGCTGATGAAGACGCCGTAGCCGACGCCTCCCTGGTTGATGTACTCGTAATTGCCCACGCCGTAGTGGGGTGTCTGGCCGTTCCATACGTCGAGGATCGACCATGTGCCGCCGCCGATCTCCATCAGGTTGTCCTTCACCTTGGTGTTGATCAGCGAGGCTCCGAGGTCGATCTCCAAGTCAAGGGTCTCGTTGATGGCCACTTTGCGGGTGATGGCGAGGTCGATACTGATGCGGTCCTCCTTGCCAAGCATCCCGCAACGGATGTAGGGGTCGTGGCCAAGGATGCCAGTACCGTTGTTACTGCTGAGGTTGAAGGCGCCGATGGCGTTGAGTCGCGCCAGGTCGAAGCGAAGCAACCAGCCGAATCCCGAGGCGTATTCGTAGTGCAAGCCAAGGCCTATCTGATAGCTTAGGCGATAGTACATCTCGGGATATTCCACCACTTGCAGCTGGCTTTCGTCGCCGATGGTCGAGGGTGATATGGCTTGTTGGTCGACCAAATGCAGCCATATCTCGTGGCCATAGGTGTCGCTGTGCAGCACACGGTAGATGGTATTGGCGTTTTCGGGGCGGCCGGAGTAGAAGTTGGCCGTCACTTTGTCGGCCCAGAAGCCGCCGGCATTAGCAAAAACCGAGAGCCCGGGACTGGGAGGCTTGTCGTCGGAACCCACTTCAGCAGTGGCCGACGAGGCAAGTATCAGGGTGGCTATGACCAGCAATGCGTGCTTCATAGCTCCACTCCTTTCTCTTTTACGATGGTCGAAAGCAGGTCTTTGGCACGCGAAAGACGCACTTTGACGGTGCCGATGGGGATGCGAAGCCTCTCGGCAATCTCCTCATAACTCAGGTCTTCGTAGTATCGCATGTGGATGATCTGGCGATAAGGCTCTTTCAGTTGGTCTACGATCTGCTTCAAAGTCTCGTCGCGTTGCATCCTGATCATGGTCTCTTCAGGCGTGGGTTGGTTGGAAGGAATCTGGTATTCGATGAATTCACCGTCGGATGTGTGCTCGGTGTCGCTCAGGGGGATGGTCTCCAACCGGTTGCGGCGCAGATGGTCGATATAGGTATGTACACCGATAGCGTAGAGCCATGCGCTGAATGTGGACGTCGGAGCGTAGCGGTGAAGCTGAAGGAAAGCTTTGCCAAAGGTCTCGATGGTGAGGTCTGACGCGGTGGTTGTGTTGCGTGTCATGCGGAGCAACAGCAGGTAAAGCGGCTCGCGATAGGCCGCCATCAAGTCGGCATAAGCCTTGCGGCTGCCGTGATCGCGTGCGTCACACACGAGCTGATAGTCATGTTGTAGGCGCTCTGATTTTGCTGTTGTATCCACTATTTTTTAAACTTTCTGTTGCTAGGTAACGGCAAAAGTATTAAAATAGTATTCGCAACGATAAAATAAATTTCATATAACGGTGCCGCCCAGTGGATGTAACCGCCCTCAAAGCGCTTGGTAAGCATCGAGAAACAAACGATTTGCCAGGCCCATTTCAAAGCTGTAGCCGCAGCTACCGCCACCCATGGCAGCGTCCCTTGCAGCACCAGCAGTACGGCAGCGGCATAGAAAAACACGTTCATCCAGGCGGGTAGACTCTCGTGCAGTCGGCCACCGAAGCTGTGCCGGTTGCGGGTGGCCACACGGTGACGCCGCTCATCATGCCACTGATAGAAGTGTTTGCGCGGCTCTGTCGTCAGGCAGGCGTCGCTGTCGATACAGACAACCGTGTTCTTACGCGTGGCATTTTGGTAGACAAAGAGGTCGTCAGAGCCGTCGGCCACGTCATAATGGCGTATGAAGGCACCCTGACTGAAGAAGAATGAGCGCCTGTAACTCAGGTTACGGCCCGAGCCTGTGTAGGGGTGTCCCATCAGGGCGCTGCCCAGATAATGGGCACCGTAGGAGAGTGCGTCATACTGTTGCAGCATGCCCAGCAGGCTTTTAGTGCGCTTCACACCGCAGTATCCGAGCACTATCTGGGTGCCTTCCCGGCGGTAGCCCCTGACCATGCCGCGCAGCCAGTGCAGGTTTTTCGGCGTACAGTCGGGGTCGGCCAGCATCAAGATGTCGTTTTTGGCACTCTTGATGCCGATCGAGAGGGGGTATTTCTTGCCCTGAAAGAGGTTGACATCCTCCTTGAAAGGCACCACTTTGAGGTGGGGATAGTAGTCTTTCAACAGTTTGAGGACAAATTCCGTATCGTCGTTCGAGAGGTAATCGACCACCACCACCTCGAAGTCGGGGTAGTCCTGTTCGAGGAGGTAGACGAGGTTCTCCTTGAGCCAGGCGGCATCATTGCGGGCTGTGAGCACCACACTCACCGGCGGCAGCTTGTCCACCGTCACCGAATCGCCTCCCGCTTCGGGCAGCCGGCCCACACGCAGGTAGTACAATCCGTAGTAAAGACACAAATATATCATCGCCGCCAGCATCACAGCCGCCAGCGCAACAGAGTAACTGTCAGTGAGAAAGCCACTAAAGTCGAACATCTTTGCACGTATTTTTCAAGTTACAAAAATACACAATAAACCCCGCATGATGACGTCTGCGGGGCAAATGATTTCAACAAACTTTCAACAAACCTACTTCCGCGTCTGATTGTGGAAGAAGAGGATGATGACCACTGTGAGGACGATGAGCGAGGCAAGGATGATCCAGAAGGCAGTGGTGTTGGCCGTAAAGGGGAAGTCGACGTTCATGCCGAAGAAGCCCGTGACCACCGTCAGCGGCAGCATGATGGTCGAGAAGTAGGTCAGCACCTGCATGATCTGGTTGGTGCGGTTGGTCAGCAACGAGTCGAACGTCTGCGACAGGCCCTCGATCAACTCGCCGTAGTCCTCGATCGAGTCGTACATCTTCTGATACTGGTCGAGAATATTGCCCCAGTAGTCGTCCATTTCCAGCACTTCCGGGTCGACGAAACCCTTGATGCCGCCGCTCTCGAACATGTGTAGCACGCGCAGTTGGGCGCGGAATGTGGTGTTCATCAGGATGATATTGCGCCGCGTGACCGAGATCTGTTCGATAATCGAGCGGGCACGACGGTTGAAGATGTCGTAGTTGATGAGGTCCACCTCGGCGCCGATGCGTTGTACCAAGGTGTTGGTTTCCAGCATTAAGCGGTTCAGGATATGGTAGAGCAGCTGGTCGCTCGAGGCCATCATCTCCTGCGTCTCCTCGTCGCCTTCCTGCAGGTCCTCGTTCATCTCGTCGAAGAGCTTTTTCACCACCCAGTGGGCCTTGCCGACGGTGATGATATAGTCGCGCCCCCAGAAGAGTTTGACCTCGCGGATGCGCACCGTCTTGTTGTCTCGGTCGAAGTAGGGGAAATGCAGGATGAGGAAATAGTAGTCGTCGTACTCGTCGATTTTCGGGCGCTGCGTGGTACCGCGGCAGTCCTCAATATCGAGGGGGTGGAAATGGTAGCTGTCGAGCAACATCTCGTAATCCTTCTCGCTGGGGTTCGTGATATCGAGCCACATGATATGCCGATACTGGATTTTTTCTATCATAATCGCACCTCCTTTCTAGGTTTTAATAACTGATGTTCAGTGGTCTACATTCGAGTACTATGGATTGGTTGACGATGCAAAAATAAAAAAAGTTCTCAAACTGTGCAAATTAATTTCACCCGTAAATTTCTGATAAAAAAATGACTTGTCTCCATTTTCACCTCCAAAAACGCCCTTTGCAACCCCTTCAGAATGAGGATTGCACAACACCATCTCTTACTCATCTCTTACTCTTCTCCTACCCATCCCTTAGTCAACTATTACCTGAGTAAGAGATAAGCAGTCGAATGTCAATGGATAATCAGTAGTAGTTATGCCGTTTACTGTTCCTTATGTGGAGAGAATACGTTGGCGATGGTGTCCCGTCTTAGATCATCTGAGGTACGAATAGTATTGATTATCATTAGGTTGTAACTGAATAATCGGTAAGTGATGAATGGTAATTCATGTTAAAAAAGGTGAATGTTGGCAGCGTTTTTTGAGAACAGGTGTGATAATACAATTTTTTTATGTACATTTGCAAATTGGAATCGAAAACAACAATTAACAAAAACTAATTTAATATGAAACGTTTAGGACTACTATTGATGTGTGTCGCCACGATGGCGATGACTTCGTGCAGCATGATGCAGTCGGCTGCCTCGAGCGACCCGATGGCAATGGCTAGCGGCCAGGCCTGTGGCGCTGCCGTCCAGAACCTCTACAGCAGCTATCATAACACTGGCAAGGTGGATCTCACCTACGGCAACAACCTCACCAGTGCCCTCGCTCTAGCCACGGCCTATACCCAACTGCAGCAGAACAAGGGAAATAAGGCCTTTCGCCGGGCCTTCACCTCGGGTCTGATCGCCTCGTCGGCCGGTCTCATCACCTCGGCCAATGCCAACAACTTCGTCAACACGCTGCTCGGTGCCACCGGACTCTCGAACGTCAACACCAGCTCGTTGGCACAGACTGCCGCCACTGCCGCCGCCATCGTTACCCTGATGCAAGCGCTGAAACAGAATTAAAAACATTGATTATGGAAGCACTAGAATGTATCACCACGCGGCGTTCATGTCGCGCCTACACCGACCAGATGCCGCCACGTGAGGTGTTGGAACGCATCTGCCAGGCTGGCACCTTCGCCCCAACGGGCCACGGCAAGCAGAGTCCCCTGATTGTGGCCATCACCAACCGTGCCGTGCGTGACCGCCTCAGTGCCCTCAACGCACACATCATGAGTCAGGTACACCCCTTGCCCAACCGTTTCGATCCCTTCTATGGTGCCCCGGTGGTGCTGTGGGTGCTGGCCGACTCGCGTGTGCCTACCTATATGTACGACGGATGTTCGGTGGTGACCACCTTGCTCGATGCCGCTCATGCCTGCGGTCTGGCCTCGTGTTGGGTGCACCGTGCCAAAGAAGAGTCCGAATGCGCGGAGGGCCGTGCCCTGCTCCGTGAGCTGGGTGTCGACGACCATTTTATCGGCGTCGACCATGTCATCCTCGGCTATCCCGCCAACCCTCTCGCACCCGCCGCGCCACGTAAAGCGGACTATGTGCGTTGGGTGGAGTAAAATTTTTTTTTATACCGCCTGTAAGATTTCACCCCCTTCGCGCAACTATTAGGCAAATGACAGCGAAGGAATATAACACATCAGTACGCCTCTGGGCCGACGACGCCATACGTTTCGCAGTACGTTGTGGCGGCAGCAAGGACGACTCGGAGGACGCTGTGCAAGAAGCCCTTGCCTCGCTCTGGCAGCGCCGTGAGACCGTCGCGCTTGAGAAAGGCAAGGGCTTCCTTATGAGCGCCACCTACCGCCAGCTGATGTCGACCTTCCGTCATCGTGCCGTCCAACATAACCACGCTGTCGAGCTGGCAGGGCCTGAGGCTCAGGCTCCCGACGAGAGTTTCGACCTGCGTGAAGCTATCGAGAAGTCGCTCGCCATACTGCCCGAGGTGCAGCGTGCCATCCTCCAATTGCGCGACGTGGAGGGCTACAGCTACCGTGAGATAGGGGAGACCCTCACCATCAGCGAAGATCGTGTGCAGGTGTACCTCTTCCGTGCCCGTGTGGCCATGCGTAAACAATTAATCAAACTAGGCTATGGAAACAATCAATAATAATAACTATGAACTCTGGCTGGTGCGTTACGCCGACGATGACCTGACGGCCGCCGAGCGCAAGGTAGTGGAGCAGTGGCTCGAAGGGCATCCCGAGGCTGCCGAGGAGCTGGCTCTCTACAACGAGGCGCCACGGCTCGAGCAAGACGAATCGGTTCGGTATGAAGTACCTGTGATGCAGCACACAGAGCAGGTGCGCCCCTTGTGGCCCACCGTGCTGCGCTGGAGCGCCGCGGCCGCCGTAGTGGCGCTGCTGGCGGTACCGGCCGTGCGTTGGCTGACGCCACAGGAGCAACCCGTCGTGATGGCACAAGCCGAGCCCGAGGTGATACCTGTGGTCGCGGACGACAGCCTTGTCGCACCGGTAGAAACTCCGGCCGTGGAGAGAAGGAGCGTGGTGACCGTACGTCCGCAGCACGAAATAGCGCCGCTGCTGGCTGAAGCCGTCGAAGAGGTCGTGCCGGAGGAGACTGAACCCGAGGTGTATGTTCCCGAAGTGGAGCCCCTGCTTGCCGAAGAGGTTGTTACGGAGACGGAGGAGTCGACCATGTCAGCACCTGTGGTCAAAGAGCAGCAACTTGTATATGTCGACAATCTTTTCACCATCGATAGCGGCAACGTCATCGAGCAGCGCCTGCTGGCCGCCAACGAGAGCATTAAAGAGCGCCTGCAGGGCACCTACCTGGGTCGACGTCTGGCGCGCCGCATGCCCACGGGCGAGGAACTGCTGGATTACACCGACGACCTGCGTGAGCGCACGCCTCAGGGCGTCCGCATGATGGCAGACATGGTTTTAGCCTATAACGAATCAAACAAATAAAAGCATATCATTATGAAACACACCGTTCTTTTGGCCCTTATGGCCACCGCCGCGCTTCCTTTGAGCGCCAGCGCACAGTACACACAACCCGTTCCCGACAATGTCAAGGAGATTCGCCTCGAAGACTATGCCACGCTGCGCGTGGTGCAGGGCGACCAAACTCGTCTGCAGGTCGACGCCGAGCAGAAACAGGTGGGTAAACTTAAAGGGAGCACCCTGGTGCTCAACGAAGGCAATACCGAAATGACCCTCTTCCTGGCCCCTGGCCGCGTGATGGCCTTCAATACGCAAGACTTCAGCCAGTTGAACTTCGAGGGAGACTTCGCTCCGATGGACAGCCTCGTGCTCCGTATCGAGGACTACTCGAAGGTGGACTACTCCGGCAAGGAAGGCGACACCCTGCGGGCCCGCACTCTGCGCGTATACTGCGAGGATTACTCCCGCCTCTTTTCCTCCACTCCCGTACAGTACGGCAGTGGCGATCAAAGTGCGTCCGACTACAGCAGCATCGACCATGCCGCAACAGACCTCAGTCACAGCCTGGCGGCGGGTGATACCCTACATAACTCATATTCCAACAGTGATTTTGCCTATATCAACAGCGGCCGCTACACCATCGACGGCGTATTGCAGCACGAGCGCGAGGAGGTGGCCGACGATGCGGTAAAAACGATGGCCCGTATCGGTAATTATGCAAGCGACCTTGCTCGTGCGGCCAATGATACCAAGCAAAAGAAGATCTCCAAGCGCAATCGCCATCCCTGGAGCACCGACCTCGACCTGGCTTTCGGCTGGCATAACTGGGGCAGCGAGCTGGGCGGCGGCTTCAGCGGCGTGGAGGGTGCAGCGGCTGTAAGCACCAACTTCCACAACATACAGCTGGCCGTTAACATTCCCGTCATCAATGTGCGTGGCTTCGCCTTCAAGGCCGGTCTAGGCTTTGACTGGGACCGCTACAACTTCATCGACCCCGAGGTGGTGTTCGATGCCACGGCCACCCCGATGGCCTTCGCCGACGGTGCCAGCGGTGGGTCCACTGCTTGGACGCGTCTGAAGACCCGCAGCGTCGTGGTGCCGCTGAAGTTCGAATTCGGCAACCGCGATAAGTGGCACTTCAGCATCACCGCCCTGCCGGGCCTCAACTGGAGCGGCAACAACACCGGCCTGCGCCGCAAAGTGGAGGTGATGGGCGGCACCAACAAGGAGAAAGACTACTTGGTGAACCGCTACTTCAACCCCTATAGCTTCGATGTGCGTGTGGCGGTGCAGTACGATGCCATCGGTCTCTATGTGCAGACCTCCATGGTGCCGCTGCTGAAGGACGGCTGCCAAGATCTCTTCCCTGTAAAATTCGGCATCATTTTGTAGTAATATTTTGACAACTGATTAGGTTTTTCGGCCGGGGGTGTTCCAGAAGAGGAGCACCCCCGCTGTTTATAACTCATTCAATTATCTTTCGTTAATTGGATTTTTATTTGTATCTTTGTACCTCAAAATAATAATAGAATGAATATTGTAACCTCTCTTACACAAGCTATTAGCCAAGCGCTTCAATCGCTTTACGGCATCGAACAGCAGGCTTGCGACATCGTATTACAAGACACACGGCGCGAATTCTCCGGCGATTATACCCTCGTGGTGTTTCCTTATGTCAAACAAGCGCGCCGCAGTCCCGAAACAGTGGCTCAAGAGATTGGAGGCTATGTGAAGGACAACCTTCCGATGGTGTGCGGTTTTAATGTGATCAAAGGGTTCCTTAACTTCGAGGTTGCCGACGAATACTGGGTGAAATTTGTTGCCGAAGAGGCCTCCGATACCACCTTTGGGCTCCGTCAAGCAGACCCCAATTCACCTCAAGTAGTAGTTGAGTACAGTAGTCCTAATACAAACAAACCGTTACATTTAGGACATATAAGAAACAATCTTCTGGGGTGGTCGGTCAGCCAACTGCTGGCTGCCAACGGTGCCAACGTGAAAAAAGTGAACCTGGTGAACGACCGTGGCATCCACATCTGCAAGAGCATGTTGGCCTGGCAGCGCTTCGGTAACGGTGAAACACCCGAGAGTACCGGCATGAAGGGCGACCATCTGGTGGGTAAATATTATGTGGAGTTCGACAAACACTACAAGGATGAGGTCAAGCAACTGATGGAGAGTGGGGTAGAGGAGGAGCAGGCAAAGAAGGAGGCCCCTCTGTTAGTCGAGGCCGGACAGATGCTAAAACACTGGGAAGAGGGTGATCCTGAAGTGCGTTCCCTCTGGGAAAAGATGAACGGATGGGTCTATGCCGGTTTCGATGAGACCTATCGTCGACTGGGAGTAGGCTTTGATAAAGTATACTATGAATCGCAAACCTACTTGTTAGGCAAGGAGTTGGTTCAAAAAGGACTCGATATGGGAGTGCTGTTCCGCAAGGAAGACGGTTCGGTATGGTGTGATTTGACTGCTGATGGACTGGATCAAAAGCTCTTGTTGCGTCGCGACGGCACAAGTGTCTATATGACTCAGGACCTGGGCACTGCGCTGCTGCGTCACAATGATTTCGGTGCCGAACGCCTCATATATGTGGTTGGAAACGAGCAGGATTATCACTTTAAGGTACTGAAACTGATCCTTGGAAAACTTGGTTTTCCATGGGCTGACAAAGTATACCACCTCAGCTATGGCATGGTCGAGCTGCCCAACGGCAAGATGAAGAGTCGCGAGGGTACGGTGGTCGATGCCGACGACCTGATTGACGAAATGGAAAAGACGGCCGAAGAGATGAGCCGTGAGCATGGCAAAAACGACGAGCTCAGCCCCGAGGAGCAACAGCACCTGTACCATATCCTGGCTCTGGGTGCTCTAAAGTATTTCATCCTAAAGGTGGATCCCACCAAGAACATGCTCTTTAATCCGGCCGAAAGCATCGATTTCAACGGCAATACAGGTCCCTTCATTCAGTATACCCACGCCCGTATTCGCAGCATTGTGCGCAAAGCAGGGGAGGAGTTGGCTTCAACAAAACCGGTTAGCCTGACTGAAAAAGAGCGTGCTGTCATCAAGGTGCTGCACTCTCTACCAGAAAGCATTTCCGCCGCCGCCGCCGCTTATAGTCCTGCCATGGTGGCAAACTACGCTTACGACTTGGCCAAAGCATTCAACAGTTTCTATCAAGACACCCCGATACTCCGTGAGACCAACCAAGATGTCAAGCATTTCCGCGTCAGTTTGTGTGCCATGGTGGCCAACGCTTTGAAGAACACGATGAACATTCTGGGTATTGAAGTGCCTGAACGTATGTAATTATGATCTACAAGCAACATATCGAAACACCATCATATCTGTGCGATATTGATGACCGTCTGCACCCATGGGCCGCCGTGCGTCTTTGCCAAGAGGTGACTGAATATCACGGAAATGCCACCGGAATCGGCTTTCAGAAATTGGTTCAGATGAACCATGCCTGGGTGCTTACCCGAGCATTATACAATTTCTATCGCTTGCCCAACTCATTCGAAACGATAGATCTAAACACATGGTCGAGAGGTAACAACGGTTTGATTGCAATGCGTGATTACCGCATGTTGTCGGAATCCGGCGAGGAAATACTGACAGGAACCTCATATTGGGCACTGATCGACATGACCAAGCGGCGTGCCGTACGGCTCAACGACGTGATTTCCAACTATGAGAACCACGATATCCTGGCCACCGAGCACGCAGAACTCCAGAAACTCAAGTTGCCCGCAATGGACAACATCCAGCCGACACTCCAGCTGCAGATTCCGTTTTCGATGCTTGACCACACGCGCCACATGAATAATTCGGAATATATTAAGCTGATATTCGACGTGTTGCACAATGTGGACTTTAAGACAGACAAACCATTTGTTCTCGAATTGAATTTCCTTCTCGAGTCACGTGGTGGCGAATTGTTGACGCTGACGCATACAGAGATTTCGGGAGAACACTTTGTCCTCATATCCAATCCTCGTGGGGCCAGCGTGACGGCCCGTGTGGCTTATTTATAGTTTATTAGATTTATTTTCAAATAATTATAGACATTGGGTGTATTATGCAACCAATGTTTTTCATTGTAAATAAACGATTTACAGTCATTGGTTCCTCCAAACTCCCTGATTTCTCCCTGAAAACACCCTGATTCCTGGCTGAAAACCGGCAGCTTTCAGCCAGTTTTCAGCAACCTTCCAGCCAGTCATCAGCAATTTGGGCTTGTAAATATATATTGTATAAATAATTACGTAATTCATTAATACCTCGATTATGTTAAATAGAAATAATTGAACATAATAAAACAGGGCCATAATTCGACCCTGTTTTCTGCTATCTTTCTGTTGTACTTACGGTTCTGGAACTTCCGGAGGTGTTTTGGAAAGTGTGCACGAAATATCACCCATCTCTGTGTTATCCTCATAATAGATGTAGCGATACTTGCCGGTGATCTTCATGGTGTTTTTGGTAACATCGTACACGGTAAATGCCACCACCCAATGTTCGTCGACGTTGGCACGCGGTGTGCAGGTGGCTGTCACACTGTTGCCGCGGAGATTCCATAAGAATATCTTGCCGGCTTCGTAATTGACATACATGGTATCGGTTGGCTTAATAATCATTTCGGCGCCCGCCCAGTTGAAGCCTGTTGTGGTGTCTGGTGCAAGTGTGAGCGGGAAATACCATGTACCGCAGATTTGGTTCTCCTCCACCTGGAATTCATCTTGGCATGAGGTGGTTGCAAATAACGATGCTGCCACAAAAAGTAACAGACCGATTCTAGTAAATACTTTCATATTATTCATTATTTGTTGTTTTCATTTGCGTTTATAACGCCTCGAGAATGCAAATTATTGTGCCTCTGTTAAAAATAATTATTTTTTCACCACTTTAGCAGCATATATACCTGATTTGAGCAGATATACACCCGGGTGTAAGTGACTGATATCCATTGTGCAGTAGGTGTCATTCGCTTGAAACACCCCTACCCTTCGGCCGGTTATGTCATACAACGACAGACGGGTGCCCGGTTCGACGCCACGGATGGTGCAAATGTCTGTGACAGGATTCGGGGATACCCGTATTGGCGAGGTCTTATCAATCTGGCTGATACCTTGCATTGTAGGCAACGTGTACATTTCCTCGATATATCCTATCAATGACTGTGCCAGAAGACGCCAGTAGTGTGGCAGATGATTACTACGAAGTGTCTTGGCAGTTGACAGTTCCATCGTTATTTCAAGACAATTATGGTAGTAGTTCATGTAATCCTGTCTGCCGCCATGAATGACGTACCAGTCGCCTCCTGCAACGACACCGGATAAGGTGACGTCGCGGAAACGATTATTATCGACGGCCCGTGCCGAATCGACGAACCTCTTCCCTACTTCGCGCCACCATTGGATTTGCGGATGAGGGTTCTGGATGGACGTGAAGCAGTCCCACGGGAAGTTCATCACTTCGCTGCCCCCGTGTAGGTTTGCACTCATCCGGAACTGATGCCGACTGACATAATCTATCATGGCCTCGTTTTCTTGTTCCAGAGCTGCCTTTGTCGTTCCGAAGGGGTCGGGATAGTTACGATTGAGGTCGACGCCGTTGGCATTGTAGCGATCGGCGCCTTCTACCGTCCTGTTATTGTAACGATATGTACCGTCGGGATTGGCCAATGGATTGATACATATACGTAAATTGTCGAGCAAGGCCGTCAGTCTCGGCGAATTACCATAACTGGTAAGCAGAGTGTCTATCAGGCGTAGCATCATCACATAGCCTGTCACCTCATCGCCATGGATGGTTGAAGAATAAAAGAACTCGGGCAAAGCGCTGTCTGGAGCCGAGGTCATTTCCAGACTCAGTATTAGTCGGTTCTGAACAGATAGTCCGATGGTGTCAAGTCTACATAATGTAGGATAGTTTGTTGCCCAGCGCTGCATCATGGCCACATACGTCTCATAGGTCGGGTACCGGTCCCAGTTGGTCATGGCTTCTATACTGTCAGCCATATCTATTGCCTTTGGTGCAAAGGGCTCTGCTGCAGCAGGAGGGAATGCATCAGGCCGTACCTTTAGTATCTCCTGGGCACTCGTCAGATTGCAGGACGTTATAATAACTATCGCGAAAAGAAAATACCGTTTCATTTCTTATTCTTCTCCTTTTTTCCTACAGGTTTGTCGCTCACAATTTGAGTGTCATAGCCTATCTTTTTCATGGCGGCCTGCAATGCCTTGGCATCAGTCTTTGCGCCGTTGTAGGTGATAACGACTGTCTGTTTCTCAACACTCGTTTCAATCTTCACAACACCTTTCTCAAAGCGCATGTTGTTCTTGATTTTATTTTCACAGTTGGCACAGTGCATTTGAGGTGTGGGTGTTAGCACCAGTTCTCGCAAGTCTTTTCCTCCTGCTAGCAACAGGAGGCTCGTCATGATAGCAATCAGGATGTGTTTCATATTAGTTGTTTTTTATTTCTTACATTCTCCAAAGGTTCAATCTAATGCCTCCATAGGCCATGATGCCGCGTACAGGTCCCCAGATTAAGGTGGGATCAAATTCGGCACTCCATGGATTTTCGGCTCCAATGACAGGGTTGGGTTGACAGTAGTTAGTCAGGTTTTCCCCGCCCAGATATATTGAAAAGTGCCGGAATTCACGTGTGAGTTGCATATTGATCTGTGGATAGGCTGGGAAGGTCTCGTCCCATGTACTGCCGTCAGTCATGATGTAAGGTGTCGGCATTCGTCCAGGTCCGTTGAGCTGAAAGGTGAAGTCCACCTGCCAAAGACCCATCATGGGCTTCCACGAGAGTGTGACGAGTCCCTTGTATCGACTCTGCAATGGCTTTTCCATCAGTTTGTTTCCATACGTGCACATTACTTTATTGTAACGGAAAGCAGCCATAAGTTCCAATTCATCAATGATTGGATAACTGGCATCAATCTGAAAAGTATGAGAATAGGAAACGCCAGTGAGACTATACACATTAATGGCAGTTGGATCGCTGTCATAATCAACAACGGCTTGATTGACAAAATCAGTATAATAATACTCTGTGTTAACAGTCAGGCTATTTCCATCAATAGGAATATACAATGTAGCACTTATCCCGCTGTTCCAGGCCTCTTCAGGTGCGAGAGTGTTGGGAAGATTGATTGTTCGACCTGATGCAAGCAAGTAATGGTATTCGGCTTGAGGGTGTATTGGGCGAACACCTTTACCTGTCGACGCTCGCAATGTTACCCAGTCGGCCAACATCCACTTGACATGCAGCCTAGGAATAACAAACCAACGAGACTCATCTGAACTGCTATAGAAACGGTCAGCCCTTAGGCCGGCCATCAGTGTGAAGCGATAGTCGGGTTTGAAGGTGTACTGGGCGTAGGCTCCCGGAGTCACTTCATTCCACCCATTCCCCATCTCAAAGCGATCAGCATTGAGACTAACGCCGGTAGAGATGTTGTGAGCTTCTGTGAAGTCGTGCTCAAGCATCAACTGAGATGTCAAAGCTCTTTGGTTGAAATCGTAATGGCGATTGCCGAAAACACTCCCCAGATTGTAGGAACCAAGGGTGGCGGTAAGGGCTATGTTGGTATTATGTTCCTGATTGAGCAACAAGGCATGTTTCATGTAAGACTCCCATCGATGAATGTCTACTGAGGCCATATAGCGACCGGGATCGTCACCTGTCTGTCCACCCAGACGCTCATTCTGCATAAACCCAACTCCAGCGTGCATTACATAACGTCCACGACGGTATTTCCAACGGTTCTGAAGATGAGTTTGTCCCACAGCAGGCATGTCTATCCATCCATCGTCATTTTCATCGTGCCGCATGAAATCTTTTTCTACATGACCTACAAGTTCGGTGCTTAAATACTTGTTCAAATGTACGTTTGCCACCACGTTGCCTTCACTTTTCATGTGACTGTCGCCATAGAGGTTGAACAGTACACCCTGATCTTCGTCGGGTTTGAGGTACTCTACATCGATTTGTCCAGTGATGCTTTGATATCCCTGTTTGACACTTGATGTGCCTTTGCTTACAGAAATACTGCGCATCCAAGCACCAGGAACGAAGTCAAGCATGTATGGTTGCAGGGCACCACTCATCATGGGCAGACCTTCGACGAGCATCTGAACATACTGTCCACTCAGACCCAATAGCTTGATTTGGCGGGCTCCTACGGTAGCATCGTTGTAGTTTACGTCGACCGACGGGTTGTTGACAAAACTCTCACCCAGATTACAGCAGGCGGCACGGAACAGTTCGTCCTGCCCTATCTCGGTGCCATTCACCGCCCCGGCCATCCGTTTCACGCCTTCGCCTTTCGTCCTGATATCGACTGCCTCGAGCGTTGTGGTGCGTACGCTGTCGACTTGTTGAGCCTGCGCCCCCAACGCTGCCAGTAGCAGACCGGACATGAGGATTGCTTTTCTCATTCTTCTCTCTCCAATACTTCCATGATGGCTTTGGCAGCTTTGCGTCCTGCCCCCATGGCTAGGATGACTGTGGCGGCACCGCTGACAGCATCACCCCCCGCAAAGATGTACTTACGGCTTGTCTGACCGTTCTCGTCAGCCTTGATACCGCCCCAGGTCTCGCAGTCCAATCCCGGGGTTGAAGTGCGGATCAAGGGATTGGGACTGGTACCGAGAGCGGCCACAACGGTATCGGCTTCCACATCCACCTCACTGCCTTCGATGGCTTTGAACGAGCGACGCCCTTTGGCATCGGGCTCTCCCATCTCCATTCTGACGCAACGAAGGGCACGAACCGTTCCATCGTCGTGACCCAACACCTCGAGCGGAGCCGTCTGGAACATAAACTGTACGCCCTCTTCCATGGCATGGTGTACCTCTTCGCGACGGGCAGGCATGTCCTGTTCGCCGCGACGGTAGACCACTGTAACCTCGCTACCCAGACGCAGGGCGGTGCGTGCTGCATCCATGGCCACGTTGCCGCCTCCCACTACAATCACCTTTTTACCCAGGTAGATGGGAGTGTCGTACTCTTCATCGTAGCCATGCATGAGATTTGTGCGGGTAAGCAATTCGTTGGCCGAGATGACACCAATCAGGGTTTCACCCTTGACACCCATGAATTTGGGCAGTCCTGCACCGGAGGCAACATAGACGGCATCGTACTCCATGTCGTCCATCAACTGGTCGATGGTGATACTCTTGCCGATGATGACGTTGGTACGAATCTCGACACCCAGACGGCGAAGGTTCTCAATCTCAGGTTCCACGACCCGTTTCTTGGGCAGACGGAACTCGGGAATGCCGTAGACCAACACGCCTCCGGCATGATGCAGCGCCTCGAAAACAGTGACTTGGTAGCCATGTTTGGCGAGATCGCCGGCACAAGTGAGGCCCGAAGGACCGCTACCGATGACCGCCACCTTGCGCCCGGCAGGGTAACAAGGGCTCTGAGGCTTGGATTGTGCACGGTGGTTGTCGGCCACAAAACGCTCCAATGCTCCGATGGCAATAGGCTCATTCTTGACTCCCATCACACAACTGCCTTCACACTGAGTCTCCTGAGGACATACGCGGCCGCAGACCGCCGGCAGGGCCGAGTCGTGGGTGATGGTGATATAGGCCTGGTTGAAGTTCTCTTCTTTGATGTTCTGGATGAAGAGAGGTATGTTGATGCCCACAGGACAGGCCTCGACGCAGCGGGGCTTCTTGCACTGTAGACAGCGGCTTGCCTCGAGCAGAGCCTGGTGTTCGGTGAAGCCGAAGCTGACCTCGTCGAAGTTTTTTGCGCGCACTTTCGGATCCTGCTCACGGGGTTTCTGCCGCTTTTTCGCCTCGCTGACAGCATTTTCGACCGCAGGAGCCAGGTTGCACTTGTGGCCACTCTCGGCGGTGGCGATACGGTAGCGACGGGCGTCGGGGGTCTTCAACTTGCGGGCGGCCTCGTCGAAGTCGACCAAATGGCCGTCGAACTCGGGACCATCGACGCAGCAGAACTTCACCTCGTCCCCCACCCTGACCCGGCAGGCACCACACATACCGGTGCCATCGACCATCATGCAGTTGAGGCTCACAATGGTGGTCAGGTCGTATTTCTTGGTAGTGAGGCTGACAAACTTCATCATCGGCAACGGACCGATGGCGACACAATGCGAGTAGTCGGCACCGCTCTGGCAGAGCTGATCCACTTTGGCGGTGACCAGGCCCTGTTCGCCGTAGCTTCCGTCGTCGGTCATGATGTGGAGATTGTGACACACGGCCCGCAGTTCGTCCTCGTAGAAAAGCAGGTCTTTCGAGCGGGCGCCGATGATGACGTCGGTCGGAATGCCCTGACGGAAGGCCCATTTGACCTGGGGGAACACCGGTGCGATACCTACGCCGCCGGCCACGAAGAGCAGCCGTTTGAGCTCACCCTTGGCATGTTTCTCGATCAGCTCACTGGGGCGCCCCAGGGGTCCCACGATGGTGTAGAGGTCGTCGCCCTCGTTCATCGCTGCCAGCTGTCGGGTGGTCTCGCCCACCACTTGGAAAACAATCACGATAGACTGCCGCTGGTAGACTATATCGCTGATGGTAAGCGGGATGCGTTCGCCTTTTTCGGAGGGGATGACGATGACGAACTGGCCCGGCTTGCCGCTGAGCGATATCCAGGGGGCATGGATTTCCATGCGGTAGATTTCGTGGCTGTTGAGGAGCCGTTTGCTGATAATCTCGTACATGTTTAGTGTTGTTTATATATGTGATGAATAACGCTAAAGTAGTGACATTCTTGTTGTTATAATGAACTAGTACACCCTAACATGCTATCCGTCAGGTTATTACGCTGATTGCTGGCTGATACCTTGCTGGAACCTTGCTGAAAATGCCCTGTTTTCAGCCAGCATCCAGCCAGGTATCAGGGCGTTGATAGGGAGCATATAGGGAGTTTATTCGGCAAAGTACTTGTAGAACAGCGGAATAGTCTCGATGCCGCGTAAGAACTGCTGGAGGGGATAGTTCTCGTTGGGTGGGTGGACGGCGTCGGAGGCGAGTCCGAAGCCCATGAGGATGCTCTTCAGACCGGGTATCTTCTCGAAGCCGGCTACGATGGGGATGGAGCCGCCGCTACGGGTAGGTATCGGACGCTTGCCGAAGGTGTCGGTCATAGCGCGTTCGGCAGCCTTGTAGGCTTTCAGCTCCAGCGGGCTGACGTAGGCGGCGCCTCCGTGGCAAGGCGTTACCTTCACGGTCACGTAGTCGGGCGCAGCAGCCTCGAAGTAGTTTTTGAACATCTCGCTTATCTTCTCAAAGTCTTGGTTGGCAACCAGGCGGGTGCTTATCTTGGCGTAGGCCTTGCTGGGGAGCACGGTCTTGGTGCCCTCGCCGGTGTGGCCGCCCCAGATGCCGCAGACGTCGAGGCAGGGACGGATACCGGTGCGTTCCTTGGTGGAGTATCCCTTCTCGCCCTTCAGCGCACGCACGCCGAGGTCGCGCTTGTACTGCTCCTCGTCGAAGGGTGCCTGTGCCATGAGGGCGCGTTCTTCGTCGCTGAGCACGAGGACATCGTCGTAGAAGCCCGGGATGGTGATGTGGCCGTTCTCGTCGTGCAGGTCGGCGATCATGCGGCAGAGCACGTTGATGGGGTTGGCGACGGCGCCGCCGAAGATACCCGAATGGAGGTCGTGGTTGGGGCCGGTGACTTCGACTTCCCAGTAGCAGAGGCCACGCAGGCCGCTGGTGATGCTGGGCACGTCGGGGGCTATCATCGAGGTGTCGCTGACGAGTATGATGTCGGCTTTGAGCAGATCTTTGTTCTTTTCACAGAAACCGTAGAGGGAACCGGAACCGATTTCCTCTTCACCTTCGAGCATGAATTTGACGTTGCATGGGAGGTTGCCGGTGCGAACCATGTATTCGAAGGCTTTGGCGTGCATGAAGCTCTGGCCTTTGTCGTCGTCGGCGCCGCGGGCCCAGATGTAGCCGTCTTTGACAACCGGCTCGAAGGGTTGGGTGCGCCAGAGGTCGAGAGGTGCGACTGGCATGACGTCGTAGTGGCCATAGACGAGGACGGTGGGTTTGGTGGGGTCGATCATTTTCTCGCCATAGACGACGGGGTTGCCCTCGGTGGGCATCACTTCGGCCTTGTCGGCTCCTGCTTCCAGCAGTAATTCTCTCCAACGCTGGGCACAACGCACCATGTCGGGCTTATGCTCCTGTTCGGAGCTGATGGAGGGAATGCGGATGAGGGAGAATAGTTCTTCAAGGAAACGGTCCTTGTTCTGTTCGATATACTGTTTCATATAACTTGTTTTTTATTATTTTCCGGCTGCAAAATTACGAAATAATTTTGATTTGAAGGGACATGGATGTATTTTTTGGTGGTGGTGCAATAAATGGGTGGTGGATGCGTTATGGAAAATAGTATGAAAAAGTTCAGCTTGGAAACGGCGCCGCAGTATGGTCGGCACTACGAAGAGAGTGGTTTCTGGAGGAAGCTGCGTCGGGTGGCTGCACAGGTGGGAGCAAAGGTGCTCTACCCTGCCCTGCAGCTTTATTACCTACTGGAGTCGAAGGATGTGCCGGTGAAGGTGAAGACGCTCATCATCGGTGCATTGGGTTATCTGATTCTTCCGGCGGATCTGGTGCCCGACTTCATCCCGGCGTTAGGTTTCACAGATGACCTGACGGCGTTGCTGGTGGCACTGCGTGCTGCAAACAAACACCTGACTCCCGAGATTAATGCCCGCGCCAAGGAACAGACGGACAAACTGCTGAAACAATGATTTCTTCTCATAAAGAGTATCGACAATATATCAAGGCCGACGTGGCTGCCTACGGTCTGCGGCGCGTAAGCCTCTACAACTGGTTGAGAATCGACCAGCTACGCTTTCAGCTGCGGCTGCGAAGGCTGGAGTATTTGACCAACTGTTGCCGTTGGCGGATTGTATCACGTGTTGTTCTTGAGGTGTTGAACCACGGATTGGCGGTACGGTTGGGAGTGACTGTGCCGAAGAATGTCTTTGGACCAGGACTGTGCCTGGTGCATCGAGGCACGGTGGTGGTCAGTCCGAAAGCCCGTGTGGGTGCCAACTGCCGCATCCATCCCTCCACCTCAATAGGTGACTATAACGGGGCTCCTACTCTCGGAGACAACGTTTACATCGGACCTGGCGCGAAGCTTTACGGCCCCATCACCATCGGAAACAATGTGGCCATCGGTGCCAATGCTGTGGTTAATGGCTCGTTCGGCGACAGCTGTACGGTGGGTGGTATTCCGGCGCGGGTGATTTCGGAGACGGGTGCGAAGGAGCAAGGTGTCTTTCCAAATACCCTAATCGATGGCTGACGCACTGCTTACGGTTGAGAATCTGACCAAGAGTTTCGGCGACAAGCTGTTGTTTGAAGACATTTCGTTCGGCATCAACGCGGGGCAGAAGAGCGCCTTGATTGCCCGCAATGGTTACGGTAAGTCGACTTTGCTGAATATTATAATGACGGCGGCGGGGCAAAGGGGTTACAATACACTGCAAGATTCGGGCAAGATCATCTTCCGAGGCGACTTGAAACTGGCCTATCTGCCCCAAAGCCCCGAGTCTTACCCCAAGCAGTTAGTGCGCGATTTTGTGTATAGTGTACAACGTCCCGAGACCGAAGACGAGTGGACTTTCGAGCAGAGGATGGAGGAGATCTTGAGTCGTATGAGGGTGGACTCGCTGCTTGACCGCCAGATGGAGACGCTCAGCGGTGGCGAACAGAAGAAGGTGGCCCTCTGCCGACTACTTATGGATGACTGTAATTTGCTGATCCTTGACGAGCCTACCAACCACCTGGATATCGATATGATAGAGTGGTTGGAGGAGTTCCTGTCGCGTCAACGGCTGGCCATCCTGATGGTGACGCACGACCGCTACTTCCTTGACAACGTATGTGACAATATCTACGAGCTGGACAATGTGCGGCTCTACCACTATAAGGGTCGCTATGACTACTATCTGGAGAAGAAAGCCGAGCGAGAAGCCAACGAGCGTGCCGAGGTGGAGAAGGCCCGTAGCTTGTACCGAACCGAGTTAGAGTGGATGCGTCGTATGCCGCAGGCTCGCGGTACCAAGGCTCAGGCTCGCATCGATGCCTTCTATGAGCTGGAATCAAAGGCTCACACGCGTTTCGACGACAATCGCCCACAGCTGACTGTAAAGACCGAGCGCATCGGCGGTAAGATATTGGAGCTCTACAATATCTGTTACCGCGACCTCATAGACGACTACTCCTATGTCTTCAAACGCGGTGAAAAGATAGGTATTGTAGGACCCAATGGTGTGGGAAAGAGTACATTTCTCAACATAATTACTGAAGGTCTGAAACCTACCAGCGGACGTGTTGTTGTAGGACAAACCATCCAATTCGGCTACTACACGCAGGCAGGCATGTCGGCACCGGCCGACCGTCGAGTCATAGACTTGGTGAAAGACATTGCCGAAGAGATTGAATTGGATAATGGCAAGAGCATGTCGGCCCATCAGTTCCTCACCTACTTCGGCTTCGACGGTACCACACAATACAATTATTTCGGCAATCTCAGCGGTGGCGAGAAGCGACGTCTTTACCTGCTGCAGGTACTGATGGCCAACCCCAACTTCCTCATTCTCGACGAGCCCACCAACGACCTCGACATCTACACCCTCCAGATTCTTGAGCAGTTCCTCCAGACCTACAAAGGTTGCCTGATTATAGTATCGCACGACCGCTCGTTCATGGATCATATTGTCGACCATCTGCTCGTCTTCGAGGGCAACGGCAAGATAAAAGACTACCATAGCAACTATACGCGGTACAGATTGGAAAAATGGAAAGCGGAGAGCGAAGAACGGAGAGCAAAGAAAGAAACAAGCCGTGCCAGTCAACTCCAACCTCCGACTTCCGACCTCCGACCTAAAAAGAAGGCCACCTACAAGGAGCAGAAGGAATACGAGGCACTGACGGCCGAGATTGATGCCCTTACCCAAGAGAAGGCCACCCTCGAGGCATTGCTCAGCACTGGTGGCGACGCCCAGGAAATCAACAAAGCCAGTACCCGCATCGGCGAGGTGATCGCCCTCCTGGACGAAAAAGAGCTCCGTTGGCTGGAGCTCGATGAGATAATGTAACTTATTTTATAACTGACCAATTACTTCGGAGATATCCTCAGTGAAGACGGTGAATCGAGCCAGGTCTTCGAGGTAAGGTTCAGGATTGTCACGATTGAAACGTA
>JAEEGL015635467.1_pt1 | contig 44013 bp, 36 predicted proteins | sample 9134231 | NCBI WGS metagenome assembly JAEEGL01 (sample SAMN16246548, study PRJNA631951) | gut metagenome | biome: gut microbiome; feature: rumen; material: fiber-attached | host: Bos | place: Iran: Karaj | collected 2018-10
ATTAATGGATAAATTGCGACAGCAAAGAAGGATAGAATGAAATATCTAATTGTGTGTAAGAATAATAATTCTGGATTAATTAGATTAAATAAATATTTAATTCCTTCTTTTAACGCAAAGATTAATATAAAACCAATGATTACTCTAAATATCTTTTTTAATTTTGTACCCTCTTTAGGATCAAAATTAACGATTTTCTCTTCAAATATTACGCCTAAGCTTAAGCCTAAAATAGTTCCAATTCCGCTAAAATCGTCTTTAGATGACGCAAAGAAGATAAAGATAAGACCAAATATTACAAGGCCAATAAAAATAAAGGTCTTCTTTTCCTTGACTTTAGTAAAAAGTAGATAAACTAAAAAAGCAATAATAAAACCAAGAAGTGAACCTACTATTACATCAAGCAACCAATGTACACCTAAATATATTCTTGATAAAGCAACCATCACAATCATAAAGATGGCGAAAAGCCAAAACTTTTTGTTCTTAATTTGTAGTCCTAGTGAACAGAACAAGGATGATGCCCACATAGCATGTCCACTTGGAAATGAATATGTACCCCTTAATTCTTCAGTATTCACAAAGAAGTTTTCCATCGACACAAATCTTACATTCGGATCATTAATTGGTCTTTCTACCTTACATATATCTTTTAAGATGCTATTTGATGTACTTGCAATTAAAGCACTCACTCCCACAACAATTGGTATTTTTTTATCTATTGCCCAGTAACAAATTCCCATAATAACAATAAATATTAATTCTTGCCCAAACATTGTGAAGAACGCAAATATTACATCAAATACAGCTTGAAAGTTTTCAAATATTCCTTGAAACCACTGTGAAAATGATACTTGCATATTTTTCTCCTTTTAAGATGCAATTTTATTCAATTTATTATATCATATTTTTTCGATATAAAAAAGAATAATCGCATTACTTTACTAAATTTTTAAAAAAGTATATAATAATTACAGATTAATTAAATGGAGAGATTTATATGAAAGAATACATGAAATATGTAAGTATCAGTAAAGAAGTAAAAAATGCACTTGATAATAATATTCCAATTGTTGCATTAGAATCAACAATCATATCTCATGGAATGCCATATCCTAAAAATCTAGATGTTGCTAGAGCATGTGAAAATGAGGTAAGAAATAATGGCTGTGTTCCCGCAACAATTGCGATTATTAAGGGTAAAATTAAAATCGGCCTTAATGATGAAGATTTAGAATACCTCGCTAAAACTGGTCGCGCTGTCATTAAAGTATCAAGGCGTGATATACCATATGTAGTAAGCATGGGTCTAAATGGTGCAACAACAGTTTCTGCAACTATGTATATTGCATCCCTTGCTAATATCAAAATTTTTGCAACTGGTGGTATTGGTGGTGTACATCGTGGTGCTAGTGAAACATTTGATATTTCTTGTGATTTAGAGGAACTAGGCAGAACAAACGTATGTGTTGTATGTGCTGGTGCTAAAGCAATCTTAGATCTTGCTAAAACAAAAGAATATTTAGAAACAAAAGGTGTTTTATTAATTGGTTATAACACAGATTATCTTCCTGCTTTTTATAATTCAAAATCAGCATACACTGTTGATTTGAATGTGAAAAAGCCAGAAGATATCGCCTCAATCATCAAATGTAAATATGAACTTGGACTAGATGGTGGTATCTTAATTACTAATCCAGTACCAAAGGAATATGAACTAGATGAAAAAATAATGAATAAAGCAATTGATGAGGCTATTGATGAAATGAATAAACTTGGTATTACTGGAAAAGAAACTACCCCATATTTACTTGCTAAAATTTGCGAACTAACAGGTGGAGATAGTTTAGAATCTAATATCAAGCTTGTTTTAAACAATTGTAAACTGGCATCACTTATTGCGAAAGGTCTAAAAAATATATGAAAAAAGTTTTAGGCCTAATATTAGAACTAAATCCGTTTCATAATGGTCATAAATATTTCATTGAACAAGCAAAAAAGGAAGCAAATCCAGATGTAACTATTGCTATTATCACCTCTTCTTTTTCAATGCGTGGTGAAGTATCATTAATTGATAAATTCACTAAAGCCGATTTATGTATACAAGAAGGAATAGATTTAGTTTTAGAATTACCATTTTTATATGCTAATAACAGTGCAGATTATTTCGCGTATTCTGCAATATCAATTCTAAATGAGGCTGGTATTACTGATTTAGCTTTTGGTACATGTATAGATTCTATTGATAAATTACAAAGAATTTATCAATACACCCTAAGTGATTCTTATAATTGTTTGTTGAAATCATTTTTAGATAAGGGCAATTCTTATCCAAATAGTGCCTTAAAAGCCTTTATGGAAGTTTGTGATGATAAAGAATTAATTAATAATTTCACTCTCCCAAACAATACCCTTGCTATTTCATATTTAAAAGCAATCGATTCAGTCAATAAATCAATTATCCCACATTCAATAAAAAGAATTGATAATATGTATTATGATAAATCATTAAGCAATACTTCATATACTTCTGCTACTTCCTTAAGAGAAGCATTAAAAAAGAAAGAAGATATTTCTAAATATATCTTCTATTCTTATGATTTTGTTGATGAAAAAGAAGCAAACAATAATTTATATCAATTATTAAAATTCAATCTCATCACAAAAGATGTAAAAGCATATGAAAATATTGCATCAGTAAATGAAGGAATTGAAAATAGACTAATTAATATTAATGATTGTGAATCTTATGACAGTTTTTTAGAAAATGCTGCTACTAAAAGATATCCACTCAATCGATTAAAAAGATTAGTTTTAAATATTTTACTTGATACAAACAAAAAATATGAAAATATGAATTCATATCTTCCATACTTGCGTATCTTAAGAACTAATGATTTAGGACTCAAGCAAATAAAAAATAAAAAATGCATTACTAACCTTAGTAAAGCATTTAAAGAAATTGATGATGATTTAAAAGAAATATTAGATTTTGAATTAAAAGTTACAAAATTATATGATTTAATCACAAATAAAAATATTTATAAAGAAGAATTTATCTTTGGAGTAAGAAAATGAAAACTGATGAAATAAAAGCAAGTTTAGGTCAAATCTTTGATCCTGTAAGACATAAATCATTAGCTGAATTAAATGCAATCAAATATGTCGGCTTTAATGATGAAAAAGACAGTGTCGTCTTGATTGTAGAAGTAAAAGATACAACATCAAAAGAAACTGATGCATTAAAGAGACAAATAGCTAAGCTAATAAAAATCGATTTAGGCTATTCAGGTGTGAAGATTCAACTTGAAGAAAGCAAAACTTCAGGTGTTGGTGGTAAGGATACAAAATATATTTTTATAACATCAACTAAGGGTGGTGTTGGTAGATCAACAATTACTATCAATTTGGCATACAGCCTAAAAGAAAAAGGCTATAAAGTCGGAATATTAGATGCATGTGTATACAATGCTGCAATTTCTAAGCTGTTGAAAGTTAAAGATGATCGTTTAGCAGTTGATGCTTCTAATAAATTAATTCCATTCCATCATGATGACATGGAAATCATCTCTACAGATTATTTTTCTGAGGAAGAGGAACCATTAATGTGGCGAGGTGATATGATTTCATCAATGCTTTCAAATTATGTTTTCCAAGTAGCTTGGTCAAAGGATTTAGATTATATCATCATCGATATGCCTGCATCAACTGGTGATGCTTTAATCGATATGGCTAATTACCTACCTAGTGCTAAAGCTCTCATTTTAACTAATGATGATCATTTTAGTGCCCTTCAAGCCTTAAAAACATTTAAAGCCTTGATGGATTCTAAAATATCTACAATCGGTTTTGTGTTAAACAAAAGCAAAAATGAACACGATGTTAAAGAATATTTAGAAAACAAATGTTTAGCTGAATTAATTGCATCAATTCCATTATCTAAATTAGATAATAATAATCGTTTCTTAGATAATGAGGCTAAAACCGCAATTGATGATATTGCTGATTTAATATTAATCCAATGAAAAAAGGAACTTTTTTAAAGTTCCTTTTTATTTTTCTTCACTTTCTTCTTCTTCGTCTTCATCAACATTATTTTGTTCATAAAGATCCAACATTTCTTCAATTAAAGCCCATTCATCATCATTAGTGACTTCAAATAATTCACCACTAGCTTCTCCATCTTTTTCAATATATTGAGCAGCCATTACATTAATTCTACCATCTTCATCTTCATCTCCTACAGGATAGAATAGAACATAGTCTTTATTAAATTCATCTGCATGGAAAGTAAATAAGATTTCACATAATACTTCATTACCATTATCATCAATGTAAGTCAATTTGTTGTCTTTTTCGTCTATCATATTTTTCCTCCCTTATTTCAAAGAATCAAGATAAGATTGTAGAATAATGCTTGCAGCAATTTTATCGACATTCGCTTTTCTCTTTTTTCTACTTAAATCAGCATCTAACATATAGCTATGTGCCATTTTTGTTGTTAGGCGTTCATCATACATAATGACTTCAATTTTAAGTTCATCTTCTAACATTTTCTTAAATGTTTTACAGTAATCAGATTGAAATCCTTGTGATCCATCCATATTCTTTGGAAGGCCAAGAACTATTTTTTCAATACCTCTTTCCTTCACCACTAGTTTAACACAATTTAATGCTGCTTGTAAATCATTTTCTTCAATTCTTTCAGTTCCAATTGGACTTGCAATAATCCCTAAATAATCACTTACAGCCATTCCAACAGTACGAGAGCCTAAATCAATACCAAGTATTCTCATCTAGCATTCCTCTACCATCTTCTTAACAGCATTAAATGCATCAAGAAGTTTGCTGATGTCTTTACCACCAGCTTGGGCGAAATCAGGACGTCCACCACCATTACCACCAGTAATGATTGCTGCAGCCTTCACAATTTGACCAGCATTTAATGAAGATACTTTATTCTTGCATACAAAGATAATCTTTCCATCATTAACAAGCGCAAATAGTATCATTGAATTCTCTTTTTGTTCAGCTAGGCTATCAGCTAAATCTTTTACACTAGCAAGATCACTATCTTTAATTTCTTTCATTAACACATTAACATTATTTATTAGTTCAAAATCTTTGTTGAAAGAATTAATATCAAGCGCATTCTCACTCTTTGCTTTTTGATTAACTTTCTTTTCTAATTGCTTAGCTAATTCTTTTAATTCATTTGCGTATTCTTTAACTTCAACAATATATTCATATGATTCAAAATATGCAGGCTTATTTAATTTAACTTCTTCTTTTAATACTTCTTTATAAGAATTGATTCTTGCTTCTAATGCTTGAATATCCTTATAAATATTTTCTAAAGTCTTATCAATTGCAGCCTTAATCATATCATTACTTGCAGCTTCAATTCTAAAAATACCAGATCCCTTAGATTCAATTCCTAGAATTGTGAAGTGCTTAATTTCTTTAGTATTTTTAACATGGCAACCACCACAAAATTCTTTTGAATAGTCCATATCAACAACACGAACCATCTTTCCATACTTCTCGCCGAATACTGCTTGTGCTCCAAGCTTCTTTGCTTCTTCAATTGGAAGAACCTTAGTAGATACTTCAATTTCATCTTCTATTTTTTGATTAACGATTTTTTCCACCTTTAATAATTCATCTTTAGTAAACATATTAAAGTTGTTGAAATCGAATCTTAAGAATTCAGGTGATACATAAGAACCTTGTTGAAGAATGTGTTTTCCACCAACTTCTCTTAGTGCTTCATTCATTAAGTGAGTAGCACTATGGTTGCATTGAATGTAGAATCTTAACTTTTTATCAACACATGCTTTTACGACATCGCCCTTATGAATCTCTACATCCTTCATATCAACAAGCATACCTGCTTGGCCATTAGGTAATTTCAAAGTATCTAATACTTCGAAGTCTTCACCATTTAAAGAGATGCTTCCTCTATCACCAATTTCACCACCCATTTCAGCATAGAATGGAGTTTCTTTTAATACGATAACAGCTTTACCACTTGCACTTTGTGCTTCTTTATCATTGCTGAATAGACCAACAACTTCAGATGTTGCTTCTAAATTATCATAACCAATAAATGTCGATTCTTCTTTGAATTTCATCATATCAGCATTTTGAACATTCATTGATTGCATAGCACCACGAGCTTTTCTAGCTCTTTCTTTTTGCTTTTGAAGTTCTTCTTTGAAGCCTTCTTCATCAACAAGATAGCCAGATTCTTCTGCTACTTCTTTTGTTAACTCTAGAGGGAAACCAAATGTATCATAAAGCAAGAAAGCAGTTGCTGCATCAATTTTCTTATCCTTACTAGAAGCCATAAAGTCTCTTAATTTCTTTTCACCAGATTCTAGTGTTGTCAAGAATTTTTCTTCTTCTTGCTTAATTTGTTGCGTTACAATTGCTTCTTTTTCAAGTAAGTAAGGATAGAATACTTCCATTAATTCTACACATGGTCTTACCAAACGATATAAGAAAGCCTCATTCATACCTAACTTTTTACCATATCTAACTGCTCTTCTTAAGATTCTTCTTAAAACATAGCCACGGCCTTCATTAGAGAATGTAGCACCATCAGAAAGCGCAAATACTGTACTTCTTACATGGTCTGCAATTACCTTAAATGCCATTTGGCCCTCGTATTTAATACCAGTAATTTCTTCAGTCTTATTGATAATTGGCATAAATAAGTCAGTATCATAATTTGTTTCTACTTCTTGCATTACACAAGCAAGACGCTCTAAACCAGAACCGGTATCAATATTTTTAGAAGGAAGCTCTTTATATTCACTTCTCTTAACACCAATCTTCGAATTGAATTGTGATAATACTATATTCCAAATTTCAATATAACGATCATTTTCAATATCATCTTTAATCATTCTTGGACCAATATTATCTTTATCGTATTTTGTTCCTCTATCAAAGAAAATCTCTGTATCAGGTCCACATGGTCCTTCACCAATTTCCCAGAAATTATCTTTTACAGGAACTAAATGATCAGGACTAATACCACATTCAACCCATCTATTAAATGTATCAGTATCATCTGGATAATATGTAATATATAATTTATCTTTAGGGAAATCAAACCATTCTTTAGATGTTAGTAATTCTACTGCCCATTTAATCGCATCATCTCTAAAATAATCACCAACAGAGAAATTTCCCAACATTTCAAAGAATGTATGATGTCTTGCAGTTTTACCAACATTTTCAATATCATTAGTTCTAATTGATTTTTGGGCATTAGCCATTCTTCTATTTTGAGGGATTTCTCTTCCATCAAAATATTTCTTTAATGGAGCAACACCGGCATTAATCCAAAGTAAAGTTGGATCATTATGTGGTATTAATGATGCACTAGGGATAATATCATGTCCCTTTGATTTCCAAAAATCCAACCACATTTGTCTGATTTCATAAGCTTTCATTTTCTTCATAATTTTATACCTTCTTTCATTTTGCATATAGGAATAAAAAAATCCTATATGAAATAATTCATATAGGAGCGATTTTTCAAACGCGGTACCATCCTACTTACAAATAAAATTTGTATCTTAATTAGTTGTTAACGCCAACATACGAAAGATTTTCATCTTTAGCTCCAAAGTAGCATTAATCTTTTATTCTTAAGCTTTTCACCTACCAGCTCTTCTCTAAGCGAAATCAAAGACTAAATTCTTTTTCATAGCTCTATTACAATAATTATACACTTTATTTTTATTTTATGCAATCTTTTATTTTACATTAATTATTGATGGAATAATAAATGGATGTTTTTTACTAATTTTATAGATAAAATCAGCAAGTATTTTTCTTAAATCTTCATTTGCTTTTGAAAGATCTAAATTTCTCTTATTCAAATAACGATACACATTACTTAAACATATTTTTTTAAGTTCATCAATATATTGATCATCATCATACATAAATCCTATTGATACAACCTCAGGTCCACCAAGAACAATTCTATATGTTGTATCAACACTTATAGATACAAAAATAATTCCTTCTGCACTCAATTGACCACGATCTTTTAATACAACTGAATTAATATCACCAATTAAGCTACCATCTCTTAAAATATCACCAGTTTCAATAAATTCAGATGTAGATATTAAATTACCATTTTCAAATTCAGCAACTTGACCATTTTCTAATAAAAGAATATTCTCCTTTGGATAACCTGCATCGGTTGCAACATTTCTTTGTTGATACTGATGTCTAAATTCACCAACAATTGGGATAATGTACTTAGGTTTCAACATCGCATACAACATTTTTAAATCTTCAGGAGATGCATGTGATGATTTGATTTGCGATTTTTGAATTTGATTAATATTAGCACCAGTGGCAAGAACCATCGATAATGTCCTTTGCGCAATTTTTTCAGTTCCAGCAATAATTGGTGATAATAACATAATTTCATCATCTTTGTTGATTTGAATTAATTTATCTTGACCATTACACATTCTTTGAATCATATAGAATGGTTCATGTCTAACACCTGCTACTATTATTACTAAATCCTTATCATCATTTTTAATTTCTTCAGTTAAAAATTTTAAATTTACTAATTTATCTTTCGGAATATTTAAATATCCACGTTCAATTGCGATATTCACAATTCTTTGTGTTTTTCTTCCAATAAGTGCAATTCTACGATTGTATCTTGTTGCAATATCTACTACTCTTTGAATTTTGTCTAAGTCAGTTGAATACAAACTAAAGAGTACTCTTTTATTTTTCATTACTGCTTTAGTAACAATATTTTCATATTCCAAATGGTTGTTTGGACGATTAATATTACCTGTGCCAATTGATTCAGATGCTAATGCAAGTACACCATATTTCGCAATATCATTAATACGATCAAAAGAAATATGGTATTTAATATCAATATTGACATCAAATGAAAAATCAGGTGCATACACAATTGCGCCATCTTCGGTAATAATCGCAATATTTAAAGCTTCAGGAATACTATGGTTTACACTATAGAATTCTACCTTCACATTTCCAAATCTCAATTTTTTATCTTCATTTATACGATATAATCTATATGCAACAATTGGCATTTCTGCTTCCTGTAAATTATCTTCTAAAATAGAAATAGTAAAATGACTACCATAAACATTTATATTAAATCTCTTTAAAAGCTCACATACAGCACCAATATGGTCTTCATGTCCATGGCTTAAAAAGATACCTTGAATATCATCTTTACGTCCCTCTAAATATTCAAAATCTGGATATACTGCATCGATACCAAGTAAATCCACTGTTGGATATTTTAATCCTGCATCTAAAATAAATAATGCTTTATCGACCTCAACTACAGTCATGTTCTTGCCATTTTCGCCAAGGCCACCTAAATTGAAAAATCTTATTCTACTCATAATTTCACCTAATTTATTATATCATTAAATAATCTTTTTTACAATCTTTATTATAATTTATTTAGATAGGAATTATTCATTTAATTATTTATATATAAAAAAAGAGGATTAAGAAAATCTTAATCCTCTCTTTTATTACTTAATTATAAATTCAATTTATAATTATTCAGCCTTTGCCCAAACAGCTTTTACTTCTAAGTTTTGCTTTAATGAAGCAGGGAATGATGTAAATATTTGACCATTAGCATCTTCCCAAGCAACGAATGTGAAGCCTTCTTTTTCAGGAGCAGATACTTCTAATCCGTGGCCATAAACATATTTAACTTCGTTTTCTTCAAACCATTCGCCACCATTTAAGTCAAACTTAACTGTAAATGTATTAGCTTCAGCATCTGCATCACCTATAGCAGGAACTTCTGTCATATCTGTATATTTAACTTCAGCTAAAGTATTTTGAATCTTATCAGATGGATCACCACCATCCCAGTAACAATTATTAGCATCAATTTGGATACTTGAAGCATTCATAATAATTAATGAATTACATTCTGGGTTAGCTTGATGATCTGTGATAATATTGTTGTTTGCCTTAATAGTTGTATTTGTAGGAAGACTAGCAATACTATTTCTAACAAATCCAACGCAACTATTTATTGTATTATAATTGATGTTAAATTCTAATGTTTCTTCTGCTGTACCTTTGTAAGCATTTAGAGTTATAACACCATGATAATAAGTACCTGAATTAGTACCACAATTTTCAAATGTATTATTCAAAATATTATATGTACCAGCACCAATTGCTCTTAGCCAAATTACATATTGTTGATAATTTGAGAATACATTGTCAGAAATTGTCACATTACCTTTAACACCAAAAGCACCACTATTGTCAACTTTAATTGCATCATTGTAATTATTACGTTTAGCATTAAATACATTACCAACTATAGTTAAATTTTCAATATCCTTAATAAACATAATCATAGGACGATCAGATTCAACGCCTTCTAAAGCATATTCATATCTACTATCCTTCAAAGTAACATTTTTAATTGCCTTATCAGCAGCAGCTACTAAATGAATAGGGGCAGTGCCATTAGTGTTTCCAGCATTTACAGAACTAGCATTGAAAAATACTTTTTCAATTGTTAAGTTTTCAAATTCAGCTTCATTAGCAAATACTCTAGCAGCACCAGTTAATTCTATACCTTTTAATGTAACATTGTTTGCACCAATTACTAAGTCACTATTGAAGATAGCTTCTTCAGCTCTAGGACCAAAATTAGGATTTTGGTTAGCATTAGGACCTAAGATTGTGATACCAGCAGTTGCAATTGTAGCACCAGCATATGTACCAGCAGCAACTTTAATTGTAGAGTTTTCAGCAGCAACAGCTAATGCAGCTTCTAATGTAGCGAATGCGTTTGTGCCAACAACATATCTAGCTTTTCCGAATGTTACATAAGCACCAGCTTCTAAGCCTTCAGCTTTTGCAGTAACAACTAAGAATTCAGTAGATTCAGTTACAGGCCATTCAACTTCATTAGCTGCAGGATTTGCTTTAATATAAGCATTTAATACAGCCTTAACATTATTTAAATCAGTGAAATCCATACTTTCAGTTAATACGCCACTGTCAATATGAGCATCCATAGATAATAAACCGTTAATATTAGCGATGAAGAACATCTTGTTATCTAATGTCCATTCATAACCTTCTTTTGAAGGATCTAATTCAGGTTGTTTAGCCAATTCAACTAATGCATTAAATAACCAAGCCCATTTAGCTTTCATTTCAGCATTGTTATAGAAATCAACAAAATAACTTGTTTCAGTAGAACCTGTATCTAATTCAGTAATATCAGCGATACTAGCATCTGTGTGTTCATTAAAATCAGCAACGAATTCAGCAGCTAATTTGTTTGCTAAATTAGTGAATAAATATTTATCCATGATAGCATTGAAGTTTGCTTCATCAGAGAAATCCATACTTACAGAACCAAAGTGTGTATCTTTGTGTTCAGTTCTAGTAAGGAATCCGCAAAGGTTAGCAAAGAAGAATGGTTTATGGTTAGCTAAATCAAAATCAGCAGCACTTGGATCATGAGCTCCAGTACCTTCTAAATCAGATAATGCTTGGAATAACCAACCCCATTTATCAGCCATACCTTCAGCAGTATAGAATGTAACTAATTGACTAGAATCACAATGATCTGTATCAATATCACTAGCACTTGACCACTCAGTTCCAGCTTTTTCATTAACATCAGCGATGAATGCTTGACCTAATAGATCTAATTCGCCTTCAACTTTTTCAGCAGAGAATGCAGATTTAACATCTTCAACTGGAGGTTCTTCATTTCCACCACCGATAGGTTTTAATTCAGCAGTATAGAAGTAACCAGGGAATTGAGAAACACCAATCTTAGAAGCGTTATCGCCACTAATGTACTTAGTTTCAGATAATGCAAATGTATTACCAACTTTACCCTTGTTTTCATAAGAACCGAAGTAAACAACAGCTGTAGCAGCAGCGCCATCTTTTTCATAAGAGATAGTAGCTGTTAATACGCCTAATGTAGCATCATATACCCATTCACCAGCAGCATCATCTAACTTCATGTTATTATAATTACCATTTCTATAAGCAACTAGATATTTGTCACCTAATTTAATAGTATAAGTATTTTCTTTACCTTCAACAGCAGCAACAACGAAATCAGCAGCTTTAGCTAATTTATCAGTAGATGTTAAAGCACCTTTATCGTTTAATGCGCCATCAGCAAATAACATACCATAGCCTTCAACAGCGCTTTGATCCATACCAATCTTGTATGTTCCAGCAGCCATAGTAGCAAGTTTAGTTGCAACTAATTCAGCTTCTTGTAATGTATATAAGTAACCAGGGAATTGAGAAACACCAATCTTAGAAGCGTTATCGCCACTAATGTACTTAGTTTCAGATAATGCAAATGTATTGCCAACTTTACCCTTGTTTTCATAAGAACCGAAGTAAACAACAGCTGTAGCAGCAGCGCCATCTTTTTCATAAGAGATAGTAGCTGTTAATACGCCTAATGTAGCATCGTATACCCATTCGCCAGCAGCAGCATCTAACTTCATGTTATTATAATTACCATTTCTATAAGCAACTAGATATTTGTCACCTAATTTAATAGTATAAGTATTTTCTTTACCTTCAACGGCAGCAAGTACGAAATCAGCAGCTTTAGCAGGTTTATCAGTAGCAGTTAAAGCACCTTTATCGTTTAATGCGCCATCAGCATATAATACACCATAACCAGCAACAGCGCTTTGATCCATAGCAATCTTGTATGTTCCAGGAGCAACTGTTTCAACTTTCTTGCCGATATATTGAGTGCTTGATGCAGCATCAACAGCAACTTCAAATGTAACTGTATCAGTAGCTTCACCAGCTTTTAATGTAGCAGTTAAAGTAACTTTGCAAGCTTCAGCAGGTAAAGTGAATGTAACTTTAGAGCCATCTTCAGCAACAACAGCACATGCATTGTCAGAAGCCCAAGAAATAGAAACTTGTTCGCTATAAGCTAAACCAGCAGTTTGTAATTCAACAACTTTGTCTTCATCAACAGCAGTTACAGGAGCAAGTAAAGCACCCTTTTCATAAGCAACAGCTTCAGCATCAGAAAGAGCAGGAAGTTGTAAATTAGAGAATGCATCAGCAGTAACTGGAGTTAAGTAGAATGCACCATCATAAACACATACAACGCCAGTAGCATCAGCAGTGTAACCAGCTTTGTGGCTAGCTTTGAATGTAGCTTGATCATCTTTAGTTAATGGACATACAGATGAAGAAATTCTAATATAAGATTCTAATGAACCTAATTTGAATTTATAATAACCACTTGCTAAATCATCTTCTGTTTCAACTGATAATGTAACACCCTTAATTGTAACAAGTAAGCCTTGTTTTCCAACTAATGCTTCATCTTTTAATGATTGAGCAGCAGTGAATGTAGCTGTGTAATCAGCAACTGGAACAGTAGCGATTTCCTTATTTAAGATTTCGTATGAGCATTTAGCTACTTCTAATGTACCAGAATAGATATCCTTAGTACCAGTAACTCTTACTTCCATACCTTCTTTAACTTGGTTTTCACCTTCAGCAGATGGGTCTTCACTTAGACCATATGCATAATATGCACCATCAGCATCTTGTAAATATAAGCAGTTAGAAGAATTTCCTTTAGCCTTACCGATAACAGCTGTAACAACACCCTTAACAGTAACTACAGCGCCTTTTTCAGCAGCGATGTATTCAGCATATGATAATTCTTTAAATGCTGGTACAGTGAAAGAATATTCTTTAGTAACTTCTTTGCCATCTAAAGTAATAGTAGCTTTCAATGTATAAGCAATTTCAGTGCTTGATTTTTCATTTACGTCGATAGTATATTGAGTACCATCAGCATTTAATGTAACTACAACGTCACTAGCTTGACCTTTAGTTACAGTTACAGTCCATGCAACATCTAGGCCTGTTGATTTAGCAACAACTGCCCAGTCTGCAGTAGTAACACCAGCTTTATCACGATATAAAGCATCGATGTAGTCGATAGCTGTTTTTAATTCAGCTGGGATTTCTGGTTTTGTTCCTCCGCCTTCTTGATCATCTGGTTTATTTGTGTCTTTATCGCAAGCGAATGCAAATAAACCAAGAACTGCGACTAGAAGAAACATAAAGAATTTTGTGAACTTTTTCATTTTTTTCTCCTTTTTTAGTTCTCTTTTTTATTCATTAACAGTAATTTGTTTTGCAGAAAATACTTTGATTTGATAAGAACCACTGAAATAATCTACAATACCCTTTACTGTAATGGTCTTGTTTAAGTACTCGTCTTCAGTAACTAATTGTGTCTTAGCTGAATCCTTGTACAACACTACAGTACGTACAGTAATATTTTGACCATTACATGTACATTTTAATGTTATTGCACCCTTTGATGAACTAGTTTCATCAGTTGTAGTGTATGCAGCAACAACATATAAATCATTCATTTGAATTGAAGAATTCATTACAAGTTCGCCATACTTATAAGTTTTACTAACTTGTGTTTCATTTCCTTCTTCATCTTCAATAACGAAATCAACTGTCTTCTCACTTAAGAATGTTTCAGGACTTGTAACAGTATAAGCTGCTTTTAATCCTTCTTCTATAAGTTGAGTATTTTCTGGGCTATCTGGATGCATTAAATCATATTCCAAGCCAGAAACCTGATAAGTACCACCGTTCTCATAATATTGAACAGTACCAACAACTCTAACACGGTTACCAACACTTAAAGCGTTTAAGATTGGACCGGCAGCGCCGAAACCATAATATACTTGCATACCGAAGTAAATGCCTAATTCTTCATCATAATCTTCAACATAAACTGTTTGACTATAATCTTTTGTTACAACACCTTCGAATGCAACCTTAACTCCATTATATTCACTAATATTTAATCTAATTTCTTTTAATGTAGCTTCTACTGCTGTACCATAATACATATCTGGATCTTCTTTACCAGAATATACATTTAACTGTAATTTTTTAGCTTGTTCGATAGCAGCAACAGCAACTTCACCATAACGGTTTTGTGCTGAGTTAGAAGCAATAGCAAGACCTTCTTGTAAAATTTCGATATTTAGATTTCTATAATCTTTGTCTTCAGCTGTTTTATACCAAACCCAAAGAAGATAACGGCTGCCAGTAGAATCATGTTCCCAATCACTACCATCACATTCAATATAAATTGATGTAGCAGCACTTAATTTTGCTTTTGTGAATCTTGATGCTGTCTTACCATAAGGTTCAATCTTACCAGTAGATTCTGGAGTATTAACAGCAAGATATCTAGCTTTCACAAAATCTTGACCTAAAGTGTTATTAGCTGGAAGATTGAAATGTGTTGTATCACCATCAATAAATGATTTAACTGTAACTTCATATTTTAAAGTACTAGAATTTAAATCTAATTTGACAGCTGATGCATAATCAATTTTTCCATCTTCACCAGGATCTGGGATATCAATGTTTGGTGGATCTTCTGTTCCAGTATTTCCACCAGGATTATCCCCACTTTGGCCAGTATTGTTATTATTATTGTTTCCTTCTTGATTTTGGTTTTCTTTCTTTTCTTCAGTTTCTTGTTTACAAGCAACTAATGAAAAGCAAGCACTTAGCATGAATAAGATTATAGAGAATAATCTTATAAATTTTTTCATAGTTTTACCTATTTATTAATATTCACATTCATCAATTGCATCTTCGAATGCTTCAGCGATGAAGCCATAAACATTGCTAGTTTGACCAGATAATACCTTAGTAACTAATGAACCAACTTGGTCACGAGCTTTAGATGAACCATTGAAAGCAGGAGATGTATAATAAGCAGATTCTTGAGTTAAGCAAACCTTAGCTGATAAAGCAGCAATATTATCTCCACCATTAGCTTTTTCAGTGAATGCCTTATAAACTGGGTTTTCAGCAACAGACTTTAATACTGGAACATATCCAGAAGCCATTGAGAATTCAGCTTGGAATTCAACTGAAGTAACTAAATATCTTACAAATAGCCATGAAGCAACGATTTGTTGATCAGTAATACTTGAACCACCAGCATTGTTGAAGATACAAACGCTTGGACCTTGAGAAATAACTCTTGGTCTGTTAGGATTCATTTGTGGAATAGATGCGATGCCAACATTAAATGGATATACGCTCTTTTCATTTCCATCTTCATCTTCAATTGTAACCTTAGCAGGTCTTTGGTGAGTAGCACCAGCAGATGAACCGATTGACATATATGATCTTGTACCTGTTTCAGCTACAAATAGACCAGATGTATAAGCACCATAAATAGTTTGAGTTGTAATCCAACCATTTTGATACCATGTTCTAAATTCATTTAATAAAGCCTTATTAGTATCATTATTGAATAGATAATGAGGATCTTTAGCTGATGTATAACCAGAACCGCATTGTTCACACATTGTGATGAACCAGTTAGCTTCTGAGTCATATCCTAGAGGAATAGATGTAGGATCGATTTCTTTAATCTTCTTACATACATATTCTAAAGATGTAGTATCATTTTCACCTTCACTGAACCAGTGAGTAGGAACTGATAAATTGTTTTCAGTAAAGAATGTTTCATTGTAATATAAAACTTCTGTTGATTTAGAGAATGGCATTGTATACATTAATCCATCTCCAAATTGTCTACCTTCATTGTAGTAACCTTCAATGAAGTCAGCCTTTTGTTCAGCTGTTAAACCAATGTTAGGATCATCAATTAAGTTATCTAGAGTTACAACAGCACCAGGTAAGTTATAAAGTGCTACATGGTCTGGATAACAATAAGCGATGTTAGGTTGATTACCAACTGTTAATTCAGTTGAAATTTGGTTTCTAACGTCATCATATCCACCAACTTGTTCATGATTAACAATGATGTTAGGATATGTCTTATTGAATTCTGTAATATATTTTTCTAATACAGTACTTAAGTTTTGTCCCATTGTATGGTAGAACTTAATTTCAACTTTGCTGCCATCATATCCGCCAGCAGGAACTGTGAAATTAGGTTGCTTTGTCTTTTCATAATTTTGACTAGAACCAGTGTCGTTTGATAATGCTTTTGCATTAGCAACGATTTCTTCAATGCTCATGAATTCACCTGTTTTGCCTCCGTCGTTGGTACATCCAACAAGAGCGAATGCTAAAGCAAGAATTAACATGAAAATAAAAGTAATTTTAAATTTTTTCATATATCCTCCCTTTAAAATTTTAACCTTTTATACCACTACGGCTTACGCCTTTCATAATGTATTTACGTAAGAATATAAATACTAAGAACAATGGTGCTGATACAATAGCAACAGCTGCCATTTGCACAGGGTAGTTAACATCACCCGTAGTTGTTGAGAATGCATTTCTTAAACCATTTGTGATTAATTTATGATTTGCATCATTAGCAACTAAACGAGGCCAAACATAGGAGTTCCAAGCTCCCATCATCTTTAAGATAGTAATTGAAATCAATGTTGGAAGTGAAAGTGGAATCATAACCTTCCATAGATATTTCAAATCACTAGTTCCATCAACCTTTGCAGCCAAATACAATTCATTAGGTATTTGTAAGAAGTTCTGTCTTAGCAAGTAAATATAGAATACACTAACTAAGAATGGAACGATCAGTACTAAGAATGTATTTTGCCATTTAAATATGCTTACAGTAGCATAATTTGTAATAGTAAATAATTCACCAGGAATCATCATAGTTGCAAGTAAACCTGCAAATAAGATGTTCTTTCCTTTAAATTCCAATCTTGCAAAAGCGAAAGCTGAAAGCACAGTTACAATTAATGATAATACAGTTGATACTAAACCAACATATAATGTATTGATAAATAATGAACCTAAGCTTGCAGTATCAAATGCTTCTGCATAGTTTCTAAATAATACATGTTTAGGGAACAATGTTGGAATTGTTTCCTTATATTCTTCTAAAGATTTAAGTGATGAGTTAATCATCCAATAGAATGGGAACAAAATAATCAAAGCCATTATAATTAAGAATGCATAAACTAAAATCTTAACTAATACTCTTACAACAGCTTGTTTCCTTGTTACTTGTTCCATGTTCTTTTCAATCATAGTAACATTTGCCATAGCACACCTCCTAATAATGTACTCGCTTCTTACTTACGTATAAGTTAAGAAGAGTAACTATTAGAATAATACCAAATAGTATTAATGCAGCTGCACTAGCACGTCCATAATTTGGTGTAGATGAATACAATTCATTATAGATAAATCCTACCATTGTATTTAATCTACCAGCATCATCTGCAGGTCCCATCTTTTCACCAAAAATACCAACGATACTTGAATATTCTTTAAATCCACCAATGAAACCAGTGATAACAACATATGCAATCATAGGTGATAATAGTGGAACAGTAATTCTCCAAAATACTCTTGCTCTTGATGTACCATCTACCTTAGCAGCATCATAATATTGTTTATTAACACTTTGTAGGCCACCAAGTAAGATTAAGATCTTGAATGGAAGTGCATTCCAAACAATATAAATAACCATAACAGTCATATTAGCAAGGTATGTAGAACCTGAGTTAATCCAGTTGACTGGACCAAGTCCAAATACTCCAATTATATTATTAATGATACCCGCGGTTGTAATGATTTGGTTAGGAGTTCCATAAGCAGAACCAACCATATTAAACATAGCTGCAAATACCATACCAATTGCGATTGAGTTTGTAACATAAGGTAAGAAGAATATTGTTTGAAGTAATCTACTAAGTGGTTTAATAGAGTTCAAACAAACTGCAATCAATAAAGCAAGTAGTGTTGAAACTGGAACAGTTATAACACAAAGTAATAAGGTATTCTTCAAACATTTAAAGAAGTTCTTATACTTTAATACTTTCGCAAAGTTCTGAAGGTTAAATGCATATTTAGTACCATTCATTGCTTCTAATGGATTATATCCTTCTAGAAATGAAATTCTAATTGTGTTAAATATTGGATATACAGTAAATATTAGAAGTAATACAATGGCAGGAGCTAAATATATCCAAGCCTTCCATTGATGTCTACTTTCAACCATAATTATTCCTCAGTATTTTCTTCAACTGCTTCTGTTTCTTCTACAGTTTCTAAAGCAGGTTCTTCTACTTTCTCTTCTTCTTTTTGTGGAACATATGTTGGAGTTTGACCTTCTAAATAGATTCTTTCTTCAGTTTCTTTATTGAAGATAAAAATCTTATTAGGTTTAATATCAAATGTAACTTCTTCTTTTCCTTCTTCAATCTTATTATCAGCATCAATGATACTTCTAATAATTGGATTTGCTGATTCTTCTTTTGTTGAAACAACTGATACATCACGACCCATTACTTCAACATTAGCAAGTTTAAGTTTTAAAGCACCATTTTCTTTTAAGATAAAGCCTTCAGGTCTAATACCAATGATAACTTCTTGATTTTCAATTCCATTAGCTGAAGCAACCTTATCTTCACCAATATAAATAGCACCATTTTCAACTCTACCATTGAATACGTTAATAGGTGGAGTACCTAAGAATTTAGCAACGAATAAATTTACTGGACTATCATATACATCTTGAGGTTTACCAATTTGTTGGATAATACCCTTCTTCATAACAACGATCATATCACTAATACTCATAGCTTCTTCTTGGTCATGTGTTACGAACACTGTTGTAATACCAGTAGATTTCTGGATACGTTTAATTTCTTCACGTGTTTGAAGTCTTAGTCTAGCATCTAGATTTGATAATGGTTCATCTAGTAATAATACTCTTGGCATCTTAACTAAAGCACGAGCAATAGCAACACGTTGTTGTTGACCACCTGAAAGTTCAGAAGGCTTTCTGTTCATCAACTCATCAATTTGAACTAGTTTAGCAACATTGTAAGCACGTTCCAACATTTCATCCTTGCTTAATTTATCTTCACCCTTTAAATTTTGAAGTGGGAATAAGATGTTTTGCTTAACTGTCATATGAGGATACAAAGCATAATTTTGGAATACTAAACCAACTCCTCTTGACTCTGGTTCTAGATTAGTTACATCATCATCACCAAAATAGATTTTACCACTTGTAGCAGCTTGAAGGCCACAAATCATATAAAGTGTTGTACTCTTACCACAACCAGATGGTCCTAAAAGACCAATTAATTTTCCATCAGGAATTTCAAAAGTGAAATTATTAACAGCAACTACTTCGCTACCATCTTTGTTCCTACTTGGAAAGATCTTTGTCAAATTCTCTAAAACAACTTTCATATTTTATCCTTTCTCCTAATAGGTCTTTTCCCTATTAACTTCTTCTTCATGAAGTTTCTCTCTATATTTAATTCTTTCTTCATTAGTATTAAATATTTTTTGACTTTCTTTATCAACTACTACAGTATACGCAAATGCATCATGAATAAGAGTTCTATTCTTAGTTGCAAATAATAACACAATTTGTACAAGTAGTAGTCCACCAATAACAATTGTTCCTGCTATGCCAATAAAACCAAACACAATAGCAAGGGCAAGTAATACAGGTATCATTGTTTCAACAACATATTTTCCTATAACAGTTCTCGCAAATAATTGCACAGTAGATACCTTGACACCATCATTTTTAATGACGCAGATAGAAAATATTTTCTTTCCAACTGTTTGTCCATTTTTAAAAATCAGTGGAATGATAAATTCTGTAATAAATATTCCAAAGAATAAACCAACACTTATTATCATAATTGATAAATTAATAACAAGGTTAAATTCTTTAATTGCTTCTTTGTCATTAGCGTATTCTAAATTTGCTTGTTCTAATCTTTCATCATATGCTTCTTGTTCTTCTTTTGTTAAATCTTTATATTTATCAGAAGTACCCAGTAAATCAATATCATACTTTTCATTGTAGTAATCATAATATTCATTTACATTGTCGATATGTTCATTATAATTTGTAATCAAAGATATCAACCAAGCAGCACCAACACTTAAGATGAGTACTAGAATAAAATCTAATAAAGAAGCAGCAATCCTTTTAAGGATACTCGCTCTTTCAATGTCCAACATATTCTTATTCTTCGTCTTTTAATAAATAACTAAAGACTAAATTAACCAATTGACATACAAGACCAATAATAGCAATAATTACTGATATTAAAATAATTGCATTAGCTTGAGCTATTTTATCTTCTAAATTGATAGAAGTTACGATCTTTGATCCTTTAAAAACAAATAAAAAAACAACATAGCCAATTGCAAGTAAAATAGAACTTCCTTTTAAAATAAAGTATGGTACATGTTTCTCTTTTGCACTTTCGCAAAACAAAAACATGATACTACTTCCAAAAGCAAGTATTATACCAATGAATAGCCATGTTGCTGTATTGTTCATTTTTAAATCTGTCATTAAAACATAAAAAAGACCTGCTAAAAAGACTAGCGTCCCACCAGCAAATAAAGAAATGTTTTTGACTAATAATTTATTCATAAAACCCTCCAAATAGAGTATTTATTGAATGCAGATTTTTTTCAATCTACACATATATATATTTTACCAATAAATGCAATTTTATTCAAGACTTTTATATTTCTTTTTTCACTTTTTTTATCTTTTTTTATAATATTTTTATTCTAATTCCTTTATCTTTACTTTTCCAATTGCAATATCGACTAATTTTATTGTGAATGGCTCTGTATAATGTGCTATTTTACTCTCTACACATACAAAAAATGGATACACTGAAGTTATCCTTGATTCAGCATTTTCCACCTTCAATCTTCCATCTTTAATACTCACATGAATCATTACATCTTCTTCTTTTAAATTTTTTAATTTTTCAAATATTTCTTTTTCTGTTAGCTTGTTTTCCATAATAATCACCTACATATTTATTATATCACTTTTAAAATTTTTATGTAAGTAATATTTTTAACTAATTGAAAACTTCCTATTATAAAAAATATAAAGCTCAATAAAGAGCTTTATATTTTCTTTCTCATATAAGTATGTTCCATATTAGCATCCATGAAAATATCGCCATATGCAACATAACCTAATTTCTCATAGAAATCTAATTTATCAAGCTGAGCTTCAATATAGACTTCATGGTATCCAAGTGTTTGTGCTACCTTTTCAATTGAGGAAATCATCTTAGTTGCATAGCCTCTTCCACGATATTCTTTTAATGTTGCAATGCGACCAATATGTGCTCTGTTCTCTTCATAAATCATTCTCGCACATGCTACATATTCTTCATTCTCATCAGCATACAAAAACATTTCTCCATTGAATTCAGCAAGATCCATATCTAATTCATAAGGCACATTTTGTTCCTTATTAAACACTTCAAATCTTATTTTAAAATTAGTTAATATTTGATCCTTAGTCTTACAAATAATTAATCCCATGTATTCCTCTATAATAAATTGATATTATATTTCTTGAATTCTTCAATATCTTCATCACTCCAATATGATGATTGTACTTCACCAATATGGACTTTCTTTAACATATACATACAAATTCTTGATTGACCAATACCACCACCAATTGTGTAAGGAAGAGTCTTATTTAAGATTCCTTGATGATATGGGAATTCTAATTTATATTCTTCTTTCTTTTCTTTTATTTGGCTAAGTAAAGAGTTTTCATCTACTCTAATACCCATAGAAGATAATTCAAAACCAATCTTTAATGGTTCGTACCAAAGAAGGATATCACCATTTAAACTCCAATCATCATAGTCAGCAGCTCTACCATCATGTGGTTCGCCATCTTTTAATTTACCACCAATTTGCATTAGGAATACTGCTTTGTATTTCTTACATATTTCATTTTCTCTTTCTTTTCTAGATAAACTAGGATACATATCTTCTAATTCACTTGTAGTTAAAAACTTAATATCTGCAGGTAAATCTTGTTTTAAAGCAGGGAATTCTTTTACTAATTTTTCTTCAGTTTTAAGTAAGGCAGAATAAATCTTTTTAACTGTTTCTTTTAAAGTATCAAAGTTTCTTTGTTCCTTAGTAATTACCTTTTCCCAGTCCCATTGGTCAACATAACAAGAATGCATATTATCTAATTCCTCAAATGGTCTAATCGCATTCATATCCGTATATAAGCCTGTACCTACTTCAAAATCATATTTCTTTAAAGCATATCTTTTCCATTTAGCAAGCGATTGAACTACTTCTAAATATGTTCCTGTTTCTACATGTGTAAAACCAACAGCTTTTTCATAACCATTTAAGTTATCATTTAAACCAGTCTTTGGTTGAACAAAAAGTGGTGCAGATACACGAAGTAAATTTAATGATGAAGCTAATTCTCTTTCAAAATTATCTTTTACCAATTTTATAGCAACTTCAGTTTCTTTTAGACTTAATAATGATTTGTAATCTTTAACATAATATTTCATAATATTCACCTCTAAATAATTATTACTATTATTTTACTATTTTTATTATATTTATTCAACACTTGTTATCTATTTTTTTGTTGTAAAACGTTTGTAAAAAAGGTATAATATTAATATGAAAAATATAAAATTACTTAAACTTATTTTACGAATAATTAGAATAATCATATATTTAGCTTTATTTATCACATTTGCGATTATTCCAACAACAGAATTTATTGGTCATAGCATATGCTTAATTAAGATACTTACAGGCTATGATTGTCCTACCTGTGGCGTCACACGTGCCTTTTCATCGCTTATGCACCTTAAATTTATTGATGCATATCATTTTAATCCAGCTTTCACACTTGTGATTTTTCCAATAGTTTTGTTTATAATTATTAATGATATTATAAATATGCTTATTGAATGGATAGCAAGAAAGGAAACATGTTCATATCTTGAACATCTATTTGTGATATGATTTCTTTCTTATATTATTTATTCTTAGTATTATTCTCTTTATCTGCATATTCTTGTTTTATTGTTTATGTTTTGATAATAAAGAAAAAAATTGTTAATAAGAAATATCTTATAATCACAATTCTAATAATTCTTTCTTTATTATTCTTATTCTTATGGAATTATATAAGAAATATAAAATAAGTTCTAATCATCTTTAATGATAATTAGAACTTATTTTTTTATTGCATTATATAATATAGTGATTGCCAATTATCTCTTTTCTTCGCATATTGACTTTTTTTCATCACATCAATTGAATATTCTAATTTAGTTCTTTCAAATAATTCAGTTATATGATGAGCCTTAACTGCCTCACTAAAATCATCAATCATTTCATTTCGATCTTTCACATCCATATCTAATCTTGTTAAATTTAGATAAGCTAAATTAAGTGATAATTCACCTAATCTAAAACGATATTTAGCTTCAGTTTCAATATATGCTTTATTAAGTAAATTAGCAGCTTGTTCTTCTAATTTATCAGTAAACATAGGATGATCACTATCATCATATAACCATAAATCATATCCCTTAACAGCATCTTCAAATAAGAATATAAAATCAAATACAGCTTTAGCTGCTTTCTTTCCATAATATGCTTTACAGAATTCCATTACTTCATCTTCAAGTACAAGATTATCATATCGCATAAAACGAGCGGCAATATATGCTTTTAGTTTATCTAAGTATCCTCCACCACCGTGAGAGAAATTACCTTGCATCAATAAGCCTTTCACATTGTTTTTCTTATAGAATTCAATGTTTTTAGTCATACTTCTCAAATTAGGGAAAGGAAGTAAATAATTTCTAAAATTAACAGCATAATCCCAAATATAAAGTCTATTTGTAATTTTTGACCATTTCATGAAATCATCATAGAATAAACCACCTCTACTCTTTGGATTCATTCTATATTCTTCTTCAATTGATCTTGACCATGAACATTCAATATTACATAATCTCACAATTACATTCTTATCTGGTATTAAAGTTTTTGGAGGTTTACGTGAATATTGATATGCAAATGTATGTATTAACACATCTGGATATTCCTTATTTACCTCTCTTGCAACTTTAGACACAAAATTAATAATCGATGCACTTTGTGCTTCTTCTTTATCATCAAGGGCCTTGCACTTATCACATTCACATGCCATCTTAATAAAGTGACCCATCCATTCATCTTGAGCTACAGAAAAGATATGACAATCCATATGATTTCTTTTCCATTCTTTCACTTTTTCAACAGCAAGTTTAAATACATCTTCATTTGATAAACAAAGTTCAGTATGTTCCTTTACTCTATGACCATCAATATATGAAAAATATTCTGGATGTGTATCAAAATATTCTTTTGGACTAACAATATCAGAAAATGAATGGTGGAAATTGAACCATTTATTTTTACCGCCTTCTCTTTCGCCTAAATCAGCCAAATTACTATTCAACATATTTTTAGATGCAAAACAAGATGTAAAAGCATCAGTGAAATATACTTCACGATATTCAAATTTGAAATCAAAGATGATTTCATTTTTAAACACAATATCATCTACTTCCTTATAAGTTTCACAATCAGACGCAAAGCATCGAAAATGAATATAATCTTCTAAGAAACGATATACTGCATATAAAATAGCTCTTGGTGAATTACCATCAATAATTAAATCATCACCAACTTCTTTAATTATAAAAGCTTCATCACTTAAATTATTTAATCTTTCATCTTTCTTATTGCCACGTGCCCTACCAATTATAATTTCTTTACCATATTTATCGCACTTATCAGAATATATAGGTAGTGGACAATTAGTACTTAAATATAAATATTTTTCAAGTTCACTAGCTGCAAATCTTTCACATACGCTAGCATCCTTATTATTCACAATATAATATTCACTTCTTTGATTTTTAATAATTTCTAACATATTTACCTCTTTTTCTTTTATTATTATACCATATTTAGTCATATAAAAAAAGAACAACAATTGAAATTGTTATTCTTTATTCATCAAGTCAGGAATTACGCAAAGATTTCTTTCTTTAAATAAATTCTTTTCCATTTTCTTAGTCAAATGAGCACCCACAAAACTTGCAATATAACCATCACAATAACAGGTAATATATTTCGCAATTGGATAATTTGCGTATACAACAGTATTATCTTCATAATCAATCACAATATCATGAATATTTTTAATTAAACCAAGACCAATATATTTTAAATATGCTTCTTTAATAGTCCAGATTTGCGTAAAAGTAGTATTATCATCAGTATTATAGAAATTATAATCATTATCATTATAAACTCTTCTTGTTAATCTATCCAATCTATCCTCTTTAAAATTTTGAATATATTGAACATCAACACCAATTTCTTCATCACTTAATGACATTAGACACATATCATTAGAATGAGAGATGTTGAAATGATAAGTGCCATCCTTGAAATCAGGTTTACCATATTGATTAAATACTAATGTTGAATCAAGATTTTCTTTTTCTACTACATACTTAAACAAGATATCCCTTGCTATTTTTTCTTTTCTTTTTGCAGCATTAGTGATATCTTTATATTCATCATTATTTGAAAATCCCTCAATTACTTCTTCTTTGATCGTACTAATCTTTAAGTAATAATTTTTCAACATAATCTTCACCCAATTATATTATATTATAATAATTTTCAATTGTAAATTAAATAAAAAATAAAAACGATTTCTAAAATTTCTTTTAAAAATCGTTTTTTTTATTATTCATTTGTTTGGTCGATAATTACTTGTTCATCATTATCAATTAAATAAACATCATTTTTCTTTAATGCTTTGTAAAGTGGATTATATAACCACAATACTGTGATAACAGAACATGCCACTAACACAATTTCAAATGGTATGTCAGCAATAACATAGGCTTTGAAATCGACTTTATAAAAAACTACACTTGATAAGACGAAGATCCAACAATACAATAATGCTCCAATTCCTGCAACTGTTGCTTTTACATAGATATTTTTCTTTCTCACAAAATAACTTGCAAGCATTATTGTTTCCCAACCAATAAACATTGGTAAGATTACATATAAGGTCATTGAACCTACAAATAGATTATCTAATAGTACATGCATTAACACAATTGCAGTTCCCCACTTAGGGCCACAATATGCTCCATATAGTACTAATAGTAATACTGTAAGTTGAACATTAGGAATAAATGATAGAGCTTCTTCTTGAACAAATATAATCGCTGTAAGAATAGCAGTTACTACAACTTTTAAGATTAGTTTTTTTCTCATAGCTTAGTTTCCCTTAAACTTACTACTAATCCATCCTTTATTTTAATACCATCTATGGTGTAATTTGAATAAACATCATCAACATAGATAGCTAGATATGTAGTAGTAAAATCAGTTTTAACATCATCGATGTCATATAACCATACACCAGTTTGTGTTTCGCTATATCTTACAGTGTAGTTTTCTTTAATAATTGACCAAACAGAATCTCCCTCTTTATAATTAAATTCCCTTTTATTCACCTTATTATCAAGTGTCACAATCTCAATAGTGATTGTGCCGACATCTTGAGATACTGCATTTTTCTTTTCTACTTGTTTTGCAATGATTAATGCTCCAATTGCGAGTGATAAGAAAAATACAGTAATAAGGACTTTAATCAGGATATTTTTACGCAAAGATGTTTACAGCCTTTCCAGAATCTCTTTGTGCTTTATAAGCCATTAAGCTAGCATAAATTTGGTTTGTAGAATAATTGATATCTGTATCTTCTTTACTCCATTTAACAAGACCTAAATCAGCATCATAATAATCAAGAACTAATTGAAGTAAATCTTTACCACTTTCATCTTTTACTTCTCTTGCATTGATATTATTTGCAGCAAGTGGAAGTAACATTAATGCAGTTGAGCATCCATTTCCTTGATCAGCAGCAGTGATATTATTTAATTCTTCTAAAGTGAAAGTCTTAAATACTGATAAGTTAGTCATTTGCCAGTTCCAACCATCAAGACCCCATTCAGTGCCAGCTCTATATTCAGTAGTTGATAAAGCAGTAACAGCATCAGATGTAACCTTTAATGCATAAGCAGGTGATAGATAGAATGGAGTTGCGTATTCATTGTATGCAGTATCAGCAGCTAAATTAGTCATATAAGTAGTATATGCAGCAGCAAATGCTGTTAAATCTAAATTAAGTGCTCTAGCAGCATAGAAATATTTACCCCATGTAGCACCATCATATTCAGCAAAGTTTTCAGCTTCTAGTGCAGTCTTTAAAGCGGCATCAAATTTATTAGCATTAAATAAATTAGCATCATAACCAGCTGTCTTCATCATATAAAGACTCATTGCTGACCAATAATCAACAGTCTTCATATCTTTAGAATTAGCAACAACTTTAGAGAAAGTATTCTTCATATAAGAATAAATAATCTTATCAACTAATACATCACTAGCATCTAATTTGCCGTAACCTGATTCTACAGTGTTCCAACATTCAGCAATAAATTCAAATTTATCGCCATCATCAATTACTAAACCATCAACACCAGTTGAAGCATAAGCACCATTTTCATAAAGTGCTAAATACCAATTAGCATCAACGATTGAGTTTGAAATTGAAGCAACGCTTGTACCATAATCAGTCTTGTATGTTACAGCATTCATTTCATTATTAATAGCATCTAATACTGATGCTTGATCTTTAGTAGAAAAAGTCTTTTCAGCAAGTACTTTACCATCAATATCTACAACCTTAACTGAATAAGATTTGTATGTTTCAACAACTGGTGGTTCAGGAGTATTTCCTCCATCCTTCTTCTCATCATCTGCTTTCTTACATGCGAAAGCAAATAATCCAAGTAATAAAACTAAGATTAAACAAAGTCTTTTCTTAAACATTAAAATTTTTAACTATTTATTAACTTCCATCGTCTCCCAGCGTTTTCCATTATAAACAGCTTTCCTCATATTAAATTACTTAGGCAAGTCTCCTGGCTTAACATCATCTTCCATACCCCTTCTCACATATTTGCAATGGTTTGGTATTTCATCCGTATCACAGTTGCTGGGACAGTCCAAGATTCACACTTGTGTTCCTTATTAAGTATTCCTACACCTAGCATTGTATATTATATCACTTTTTAAAAATATATGCGAATATATAAAGATTTCTTTACAAAAAAAGATTGAATATTATTCAATCTCTTCGTTCTTCTTAAATTCAACAATAAATTTTGTTCCAACATCTTTTTTACTTTCAACACTTAATTTGGCCTCTAACACATTACATATCTGCTTCACAATATTAAGTCCAATACCACTACCACCTTTTCTTCGATTATGGCTTTGGTCAATACGATAGAATCTTTCAAATATTCTATCAATATCTTTTTCATCAATACCGATACCAGTATCAGCAACAGTAAGGATTATCTTAGCATCTCTTTCTTCCACATTTATGTAAACTTTACCACCTCTTCGATTATATTTAATCGCATTGGATAGTAAATTACTAATTAAATGATCAAGTAAATTTGTTTGTTCATAAATATATAAATTCTCATCAACATTTACTATTATTGATATATATTCTTTATCAGCCTGTTCTGTATAAGCTTCAACTGTACTTGAAATAACATCTTTGAAATAAACCTTTTCCTTATCTCCTTCTAGATTACGTCTGTATTCTAGATTAGATAGGTATAATAATTCATCAATTGTCATCTTCATTTTAATTGATTCATTATATATAACATTCAAATATTTCTTTGTTTTTTCATCTGCATTATCATTGATTGCTAGCAACAATTCGGAAAAGCCTCTAATTGAGGTAATTGGGCTCTTTAATTCATGTGATGCATTAGAAATAAATTCTGCTTTCAATTCATCATTTGTTCGCTTTTCGGTAACATCAGTCATAAGGACAATAAATAAACCTATTTCTTGATTATCACTAAACCATTTATTTTTTAAATAATCAATTGATGTAGCATATATTTTTTCTTTCACACGATCAACAATATCAAAATATTCATCTTCATGTTTTTTAATTGCTTTTTCAATATTTGAAAGTAGTAAATCAATTGTTAATACACGATGATAATTGATATTCTCTTCTACCTTGCCACTAATATTTAATACTTCTTTAGCATAATCATTTATTAATAATATTTCTTCATTTTCACTAATAATGATTATTCCTTGTTCCATATTGTTGATAACAAAATCAATTTTTGAATGCTCAAATCTAATGCTTTGCATAGATTTTAAAATATTCTTATTTACTTCATTGATTTCTCTTAACACATTTTCTACTTCACTATATCTATGACTATCCTCAATTTCTTTATACTCGCCTTCATTGATGGTCTTTAAATGGGAATCAATCTTTTCCACAATTTCCACAATATTTTCTGATGTCTTCTTAGAAAAGAAAATACTTAAGAATAGACCGATTATTAAAAGAATTAATAATACCAATAAATTCATATACAAGAAGGAAGTATTAAATGAATATTCCGTAGATGTTCTCATAATAATATCATTAGATAATATCTTAATATAATAAATCCTTTGTTGATCTACATATATTCTATCATTATCTGTACTTGCTTCATTAGCTCTTAATAATTCACTATCACTAATTGATGCAGAAATAGTCACTCCGATCATATCATTTTCTGAGTCTTTCACAATATTTCCGTGGCTGTTACAAATAGTAATTTGTAACCATTCTTGATTCTTCGTGAAACTATCGACAACACTATTCAATTCTTCATCAGTTGATGTCTCCATAATTTGATTAGACACAACATTTGACATATTGATTAATTGTGTTTCCATTGAACGGAGGTTGTAATATGATGAAAAAGAAAACGAAAATAAGAAAAAGATAAGTAAGCTTATTCCAGTAATAAACGCATTACGACGAATAATCTCATCCTTCATTTTCTACCTCTATTCATTGATTATATAACCAACTCCACGTACTGTTTCAATATATACATCACTTGTGTATGCAGCAAGTTTTTCTCTGATTGCTTTTATATGCATATCAAGAGTTCTTGTTTCAACTAAGAAATCATAACCCCAAATGTGTTTTAATAATTTAGAACGTGTTACTACAATTGATACACTTTCAAGTAATATTTGGACGATATCATATTCCTTAGATGTTAAATCTAAAGGAATATCTTTATAATATACCTTGTGTTTCACAATATCTAAACTTAAATCACGTGCTTTCAAAATCTTATTTTTGTGCATGCCTACCTTACGCAAGTTAACATTAACACGTGAAATAAATTCAAGTAAGCCAAATGGCTTTGTGATATAATCACTAGCACCCATATCCAAACCTCTAACGATGTCAAGTTCTGATGATTTAGCACTAACGATAATTACAGGAATTTCCTCAGTTTCTTTATTCTCTTTTAAGATTTTTAAGACTTCATAGCCACTCATTCCTGGAAGCATTAAATCTAAAATAATTAATTCTGGTTTGCTAACCTCTAATTTCTTAAAGAAAGATTTAGGTTCTAAAAAACCAAAAGCTTCAAAACCATTCTTTTCTAATGTTTCTCGTTCGAGTTCATTGATGTTTTCATCATCTTCAATAAAATAAATTAATCTTTTCATATTCTTCTCCTATAAATTATATTTTTTTCTAACTATAAAATAAAAACTTAACATCACTATTGATATCACGATTCCCATAATTGGAATTGCGATATAATATTTAGTTTCAAAATAAACATCACCAGCACCAACAGCAGGAATGCCAGCTGGATCTTGAGGTAAACCATATTCATATGCTATCTTTGTGATATTCAACATTTGAATAATCGGAATGCCATTTTCTAAATAAGTTTCTAGTAGACCCTTATGATCCAAATCAGTACTAGATTTATTTAAAGTCAAATAATTAGGTTTTACTAAACCACGATAATTAACAGCATTAGTATAACCATTTCCCATCGACACAATTGTTCCACCAACATTTAAAAATAATTTTAAATTTGGACATTTTTCTTCAATATATTCTATTCTTTTTTGAATGTTTTTCTTAAAATCACTTTCACTTATGAACTTTACAGCACTAGAATTAATTCTTAGCATCAATTCTTCTCTTACATCATTAGGAAATTCTGAGCCATCATCATAAGCACCACCAAAGGATACATAATCTAACTTATTCTCATATATACCAAGTTCGTATAAATAATTGGCCATATCAAAATAAGTAAAACTAATATCTGTAGCACCATAACTAGAAGCACCAATACCTGTCATAGATATAAATTTAAGTCCATATTCCTGCGCCGCAATTGTTGCTGAAATGTTTAATGCAGGGAAAGATCCCGATGTAACAATCGCAATTTCATCACCGCTTTTTAAATTAGCTTCCTTAAACATCTTAATGTATACAGCTGCAAAATTAGGATTTGTGCTTGTTCTTTTAGCTGCAGGTTCTCCTTCAGTAGTTTGAATCTTACTATGAAGTGGACCTAACATACCACTTTGATATTTATCTTCACTACTTAAGCTTAAACCTAATTCTTGTTTCTTTTCTTTTATTTTTTGAAAAGCAAGTTCTGCTTTTTGGCTTGCACTTTCCATTATTTCGTAATAGCGGTCTTTCGTTGATGTGCTTGTAGTAATTGTAAGCATATATATTACGATAAGTAGTGCACCCCAAAAGGCAAGTAAAATATTTATGTATTTGGGGCTCTTATCTTTAACTACCATCTTATGCTCCTATGATATTTCCGATAAAGACCACAAACTCAATAATACACATTACAACAACAAGCGAAGGAATAGTTTTTGCTACTCCTTGTTTTGAAATGTCATTCGCAATTAGACCCGCAATTGTGTATCCAATTAAGGATATACTCAATAAATGAATTGAGAGTCCATTGATAATTAATTCCAAAACAATATTCAATAAAATACTAATAATTATCATTATCGCAAATCTACGTTTACCAAAAATAATCAAATACCTCGAAATAAATTTCACAATATAATAAGTAATAACAGCAACAATTATTGTGTACACAATTCTTTGCGGCTGATTAATATACATTGCAAGCAATCCCGGTACAATAATACCACCTGGAGAAATATGAGTAATCTCATAAAAAATGATACTAATTAAAATACCTAATACCAACACATTGAAATCAATTGTCATAGCTTTTCACCATTTTTTCTGAAATACTCAAGTATTTTCATTCCCTTTCCACCGATATTACCAATTGCGAAAATTATATCTTCATGATTTAAATCTTCAATTTTGTGTAATCGATTAACTTCTATACTAATTCCATTCTTTTTCAATCTTTTAATAATGTAATTAGGATTAGATCCATATATTAAAATCTTCTTTGCTTTTAAATTACTTAAAAGCTCAATATGTTGTACTACCCTACTAGGTCTATCAAATCTACTATTAAGTAGGATTGTTAATGAATTATAATCATATTCTTCTATTACTTGATTATATACTATTCTAATTGATTCTGGGTCATTAATAGAGAAACCATTTAAAAATATTGTGTTATCATATTTTATCTTTTCATATGCTCCAATATCATGATGATAATTCTTCATTCCTTCAAAGAATTTATTTACATCAAGATTAAATGCTTTCGCAACTTCTAGTGCACACGCAATATTTTCTTTAAATGTTTCTAAATTATCACCATCATATTCACTTGCAAGCAATACCTTAGCATCCTTTTTTTTCGCATTTTCTTCAAAGATATTTAAAAACTTATCTTCGCCACATACTAATATTCCCTTATTTGGAATTGTGTTAGAAAAAGAATATGCGATATCTTCTAAAGTACTACCCATCTCATCCAAATGGTCTGCACGTACATTTGTAATAACTGTACAATCACTTCTTAATATCATCTCTTCAGATATTTTTTGAAGTTCTGGTTTAACTGCCATACATTCTAATATTAAGACCTCTGCACCTTCCTTATATGCACGTCTCATCATTTGGATTTGTTCACGAATATTCGCATTACCCAATCTTTTAATTAATACATCTTCATTATTAGTATTAATGTACATCGGCTTAGTACCTGTAGTTTTACTAAAAACCTTATAGCCACAGGCTCTAAAACCAGCATCAATTAATCTAGTAGTTGTTGATTTTCCTCTAATTCCATTAACATGAATAAGGTATTTAAATGATTTTCTTATCTTATTTATATATATTTTTTCAAGCACAATATAAGTAAGATAGCCAATCATCAAAACTAATACTACTATTGTGATAAACATCTTATTCACCCTTAAATAAAAGTTCTGTTGCTTTTATTAATTCAAGTGTTGTCGTAATTTCATATGCATACACATTATTCTTATGTGATAAATCAGAAAGTAATCCATCTTCATTACCAGAACTTAGATAAATATTCATGTTAGCATATGGGAATAAGGATTCAATCAATTGATCAGATGTAGCACCACGTCTGCTTAGACCACCAATGTGAATACAGATTAAGCTAATCTTTCCACGCCTACATTTAGACACAAAAGCATTAGCTCTTGCTATTTCATCATCTAGTGTCAATTCACTAGCAGCCAAGGCCTTAATACTACAGCCTACAAAAAGTAGTACAGCACTATCATCATCTACATCAGATGCTTCTAGAAAATTATTTACTTCATATGTAAAATAATCAACATTATCTAATACTACTTCTTTGTATTCTTCAATATCTTTAGATTGACCAATTGAAGTAACATATACCTTCTTTCCTTTTAATGAAGCTTTCATTTCTTCTGGAAAGACAGTATCATCATATGTTATTTCTTTGTCCTTATTTTTATCTACATCAACATCTTTTTTACATGCAATTAGGAAAATCGATAAAACCAATACAAGCAATACAATAATAATTCTATTCTTATTTTTTGTATTGTTTAATTCCATCTTCGAATAAGTCATTTCCTTTCGTATCATAAGTTACAATCGCAAAGAAGTTTTCAACTTCTAATCGTCTTACTGCCTCAGCACCTAAATCTTCGTAGCAGATAAGCTCACATTTTTTAATAGAATCACCAATGCTTGCAGCAGCACCACCAATTGCGGATAAATATACTGCCTTATATTTTACAAGCATATCTTTATATTCTTTACTTCTTGGGCCTTTTCCAATCATCACTTTAAGGCCTTCCTTCATCATTGCTTCACTATAAGGATCCATTCTATAGCTTGATGTAGGACCAGCTGAACCAATTACACGACCTGGAGATGCAGGAGTAGGACCTACATAATAAATAGCTCCACCCTTAATATCCATTGGTAGTTCTTTTCCTTGTTCTAATAATTCCACAAATCTCTTATGAGCAGCATCTCTTGCAGTGTAAACAACTCCACTTAATTCAACTTGATCGCCTGCTCTTAAATCTAAAATTTCTTTTTCACTTAATGGTAAATGTAATTTTTTAATCATTTTTATCACCTAAAATATATAAGATTTATGTCTTGCAGCATGGCATTGAATATTGATTGCAAGTGGAAGGGATGCTATATGACAAGGATATGCTAAAGCCTTAACAGCAAGGCATGTTTGTGTTCCACCAAATCCCATAGGACCAACACCAAGAGCATTAATTTCTTCTTTCAATTCACTTTCCAATTTAGCAAGAATTGGATCTTCATTTACATCATCAACTTCTCTAAGTAGAGCTTTTTTAGCAAGTAGTGCACTTTGTTCAAGATTACCACCAATACCTAAACCAACAATGATAGGTGGGCATGGTTTACCACCACCCTTAAATACAGTATCAAGTACAAGTTTTTTAATACCTTCAACTCCATCTGCAGGAATTAAAATTTTAACTAAGCTCATATTTTCTGATCCGCCACCCTTAGGTGCAACATCAATTTTAACCTTATCACCTTTAACTAATTTAACATGCACAATTGCAGGTGTATTATCCTTAGTATTAACTCTATCTAGAGGATGTTTAACAACAGATTTTCTTAAATAACCATTAATGTATGCTCTTCTAACACCTTCATTGACAGCCTCATATATATCACCATCAAAATGAACATCATAACCAACTTCTAAAAATACTACAGCAACACCTGTATCTTGACATATAGGTAATTGTTTATCTCTTGCAAGTTCATCATTTTGAATAATTCTTTCTATTACTTCTTTTCCAAGTGGTGATTCTTCCTTTTCTTTAGCTTCTTTTAAAGATGCTAAAATATTGCATGGAATATTACGACATGCATCAATGAACATCTCCTCAATCTTATCAGTAATTTCACTTACTCTTACTTCTCTCATATTTTCTCCTCTTATATTCCTAGTTCAAATATTTTATTTATTTCTTTTAAGAAACAAGCTAATATCAATAAATCAGCTGCTCCTCCAAAGCTTAAGTTTTCTTTTAAACATAAATCATTTAAATAATCATGATTCTTATTTTCTTTAAATTCATTTTTTATAAAATTATATTTTTCAATACTACCACATCTTTTAAGTAAAGTAGTATCTTCAATATTAATAATTAAATAAATAAGTGCATCCATTAAATCATCTTCAAAATTATATATATTCATACAATCTTGTAAATGCACAAAACCAGATTCTGCTTCTCCTCTTGCACCTAAAATACCATATTTTTGATATGCAATTTTACCAAAGGTATCACTACCTTCTTTTAATTCATCACATATTCCCTTACTTAATATTTCCACATATTCAAAGATACTTAAATCAGTATTAGATTTTAATTTTAATCCAAGTGCACAAAGTAATATTCCGAGATTAAAGATTAAACCCTTATATGCATTGATATTAGATGTCGCAATTAACATCTTTGTTTCTAAAGACGCACCAATATGACGCATTTCTTTTTTAATATATTCAATATCATCATTTAAATATGCAAGTTCAAAGAATGAATAAAATTCACCAACAATCGCATTTTTAGCCTTTATCATTAGGTCATAATTCATATCTTTGTGACTTGATTTAAAGTTTTTACATACAAGTCCAAATTTAGGTTCTAAATCAAGTTCTTTTAAAATCGCAACATTTGTATATTCAGTAATGATATTATGCATATAATTAAGCACATTAATCTTAATATATCCATTAATTTCACTATCACTATGTCTTTTTAATCTAGCACACACAAAGGCAGGTTCATTACATATGAAGCACTTTCTCAAAGTACCTCTTGATTCTGATTTATCACTATTATAAAAAACATCTAAATCAATAAATCTACCTAAATTATCATTTTCTTCTATCTTAACACATTCTTCTTTTAAATTCTTATCTTTATTAAAATAAAATAATTTATATATTCCATCATCACTTTCTTTAACAACTTGCATACATGGATTTAAATTATCAATCAATTTAGAAAAATGATTTACTAAAAAATATGCTTCTTTTGTATTCTTATTCATTCCAGCAATATTAGCATGAACTGATATAATTTGATATTTATCAATATCTTTTTTAATTATCTTTATTCTTTCTTCTCTGGCTTTTAAAATATCACTTGCTTCCATATTTCACCATCGCAATACTTCTAAGCACTAAGCTACATTCATTTGGACAATATTTAAGTGCTTCATCAATCTTACCTTCTTCAAGTAAAGCTCTAACCTTTTTAGCACTTATTATTTCTCCATCTTCTTTTAATCTATCGATAATTTCTAATTTATCACCTAATATATCTTTTAATGTTTGATTATATATTTGCATCTTACTTGATTCTTCACTACCAACGAATCTTTTCTTAATATGCAAATCTTTCATAAAATAATTCTTAAATATTAAAGCATCAACTTTCGCATTTTCTTCTATTTTCTCGCTTTCACTTTTTAAGAAATAATCAGGAAATGTAAGACTCGACACAATATATTTAGTAGATGCCATTACATACACATTTGAAAGTCTTCTAGTTGCAAGATATGCAAGTGATAATCTTTCTTTAAAACTAAATACAGATTTATCTTCTTCCACAATAAATACTACAACATTATTATATTTCTTTTTAGCTTCTTCAATTAAATAAACATGTCCATTAGTAATTGGATTAGCATTAAGAACAACTGCAGCAAGTGATGTATTTTCATCTAAGGTAGAAAAATTCAATTCTAACACTTTTTTTATTTTCTTGATTTCTTCATCTATTGAAGATATTCCACCTTCTAACATCACTAATTTATCAGTTTTAACTAAAACTCGAAAACCTAAGCTTTTAAATGTTTCTTCATAAATTGCTTTTGTGAATACTTGATATGAAAATATATTATTAATTCTAAAATAATTTAATGCTTCATTAATTAAGATACCTGCTAAATTTTCACCTTGATAATTTGAATCAACAGCAAGATCTTTAATGATATATGAACTAATTGATATTGTTCCTACAATTTTATTATCATCTTCTAAATAAAATGTTTTATCAATATCATCAGCATATTTTAAATCAAATTTATTTAAGAATTCTTTTACTAATTCTTTTTCATTATTTAGAATTGCTTCTTTAATTTGCATATAATCACCTTTTTATTATTATACTATATTTTCCAGTTTATTTCAAACTATCATTTATTCTTTTAGAAGATACGAATATTTTCATATCCTCTAAAAGAATAGGGGAGTAATATTACTCCCCGTAATTCTTTATTTTATTTTTTTGTAATATTCAAACAAGCACCTAATACACCATACATAATATATGGATAATCTTTTGAACCAGTTGAAGATTGAATGATATACATTTCACCAGTATAGCCATAAGTGAAGATTGTAGCACCAGCAGTAGCTGTTGTACCATATTGATTATCATTGCTTACACTATCAACGATAGTATTAGCATATAACCATTCATTATTGTTTACAGCCTTAGCAAGTGACATACCATGAGTACCAAAATAGCACTTCTTTCCACTTGTGATATTATATCCTGTACCAGGTACTACAACTGTATCAGTAATTGCAGCATCGTCTGCTAATGATCCCTTGAAGAAGATAGAGAATGTATAATTACTAGTTCTTCCAATATAGAATGGATTTTCATTAGTACCAACTAACTTATATACTGTATATTCATGAGTTGTTGCACACTTAACACCATTCTTAGTAATAGTTAACATTAATGCAGCGATATCATCTTGACTATCAATTGTATGTTCTGCATCAACTGTTGGGTTAAACCATGAAGTACCTTCTTCTACGCCAGTCTTAGTAGCTGATGTTGAATCAGTAGCTTGAACAGCTTGACCTTTCTTAGTTAAGTTAGTTAATTCAACTTTATCACCAACAGCAAGTGGAGTTGTATCTTCACCAAATGTAATATCATATTTTTCATACTTAACTTCACCAGCAAATGCATCTAAACCGATAATATTAGTACCATCTGTTAAGTACATTGCTTGTGTAGGATAAGTTGCAATTGTACCGCTTGAACCAGTTGCAAATCCAGCAACAGTTGCAACCATAACTTCTACTGTAGATTCATCAGCTAAAGCTAATACTTCAGCTACTGTTAATTTAGCAGCTTCAGCAGCTTTTAAAGTAATAGTGAATGCTTTTGTTAATTCCTTAGTGCCAACCATAACTTTTGCAGTTAAAGTAACTTCTGTATCACTTGTTACTGCATTGTATGCACCAGCAGCAGTCATAACATCTGAATTACTTGTTTCCCAAGTAACATCTAATTCACCATCAGCATTGTAAGTAACTTTTGCAGGAAGTGCAAGTTCACCAGCAGATGCAGCAGAAATTTCAGTAGCAGAGATGAAGTCTTCCATCTTAGCTGAAACGATATTTTCAATTGTTTCATTAGCATCAATTTCAATTGGCTTAATTAATGTCCATGCTTGCATTGTAGCACCATTATATCCACCAACAGCATAAATAGTAGCATAGATTGTGAAGCACTTAGAACCAGTTGTAGCTGGAATTCCAACTGCTGTCCACCATTCATTAGCAGGGTCTAATAATTGATAAGCACCTAAACTAATTACTAAGCTTCTATTTGTTCCATTCATTGAATATCTAGCATCAGCAGATGATGCAGCACCCTTATAATTGATTTGATAACGTGGGTTCTTAGAAGTTGAACCAGTACCAACTAAATTAATCTTTCCACTGAATTTAACAACTAAACCTCTAGTTGCATTATGTCCAGCTAAGAATGTAGCTAATTCTTCATCACTATCAACATCAGCAGCAAGTTCTAATTGGCTATAATCAATAGTATTGCCAGAAGATTGAATAACAACTGTACCACCTTGTAAAGTAGCACCATCATCATCAATTGAAATTGAAGCACCTCTGATTTGTAGTAAATCACCAGCTTTAATATCATTTTCACCTACTTTGTAATCAGTTGTTTGATAATAAACAACTCTCTTACCATCAGTAAGCATGATACCATTACGATGTTCTTCACTATTTTCAGAAGATGTACCAATAGCAGCAACGTAAGCATTTAATTTAGCGATTGTGCCATTACCAGCAGTGATAGCTTCACTAATTGTAACTGGAGTAATTTCAGCAGCTAACATTGAAACCTTAATAGAGAATGAATATTCTTTTAAGTTGCAAGTATATTTAGCAGTTAAAGTAACTTCAGCTGGATCTAATAATTGAGGATATGCACCAGTTGTTGCATTAATTAAATCATTATTAGAAGATTCCCAAGTAATAGCATATTCAGTTTCATCAACTGTAACACTTGCAGGAAGTGCGAATGTACCAGCTTCTTGAGCAACAACTTCTAATTCAACGTTTTCTTCAATTTCATTTCTAACTTTTTCGCTTACATCTTGTACGCAAGCACCAGCATTAGGAATGATGAAAGGCCACTTAGTTTCGCCAAGTTGATATACAGAATATGCATAAATAACAGTTCCTGTATAATGGTTAGCACCTTCAGTCTTAATTGGAACATTATATTGAGATTCCCATTGAGTCATTCCGTTTACTGCAAAGTTAGCAACTAAGAAACAGAATTGTCTAGAATTGATTAAACCATTAGCAGCAGAATCTTTTCCAGGTCCAAATTGATACCAATTGAATGAAGTTGAACCAGAAGCAACCATCCAAGGATTTACAACCTTATAAAGAACGATTTCTTGATGATGGTTATCAATAACAGCTTGATAATCATCGGCAGTTCTTAATTCAATAGGGTTAAGTGTACTATAATCTAAAGGACTTCCTTCTTCAGTTACTTTGAATGATTTAACATCTTGGAATGCTTTTAATTCTTCATGATCACCTAAAGCAGACCATTTAGCAACAACTTGAACTTTATTACCAGATTTAACACTAGCTCTTTGTTCAGAAGATGCGCATACGATAGCATATTCTTTAGTGTTTTCATCAAATAAAATAACATAGCTATAAGGACTAGATTCATGGCTTAAACCAGTAGCAGCTACAGTAGCATTTAATACTACATAGTTTTCCTTAGTTTTACCAGTTGCAAGATCAACACTTTCAATTGCTTTTACAGTAGTATTGAAATCTTGACTAGCACTCTTTTCACCAGCAGAGATAGTTAATGTTAATACAACAGCACTATCAGCAGTTAATGATAAATCAACACTAGCCTTATTATCAGCAATAGTAATACCATTACCAGACTTAACAGTCCATTCAAATTTAACACCAGGTTCAGCTTCATATAAAGTAGTAAGTTCTAATGTACCCCATACTTCTTCTTCAACTGAAACACTTGCAAATACTTCATCCTTAACAGTATCAATATCAACGATGTATTCTTCAATTGTATCAGCAAATGCGTAAGCAATCCAACCATCGATACCATCACCCATCTTTAATAAAGTGATGTTAGCACTGATCTTTTTACCAACTTGATCTGCAAATGCTTGTTTACAAGAATCATCAAATAAGATTGTACCAGTACTATCAGTCCAGAACATTCTATTTGCTTCATCAAGTGAAATAGCACCAGTTAAATTAAATAATTTACCATAATTAGCTCTATCACTTGCAGCTAATGCTTGAACAGCTTCAATTGTAGTTGCACTAGCAGAAATAGCAGTTTTACCACTTGATAATACTTCAACACTAGCATTCTTAACGAAGATTTGACTAGCAGCAACAGAAAGTTTACCACTTAATTTAACTTCATCACCTAGTTTTAATGTAGCTAATTTGCTAGATTGTGAATCAGCAAGTTTAGCATATAAACCTGTAGTTCCATCAGATAGATAGAAACCATCATTTGTTTTAGCAAATACAACACCAACTACATCTACTGCACTATTATTTGCACCAGCAATAGCATCAGCAACTGTAGCAAGTTTCGCAATTTCTTCGGTCTTAGTAGCACCACAAACTGTACAAGTATAAGTTTTTTCACCCTTTGCACTTGAAGTTGCAGCCTTTGTTACTTTACCTTCATCCCATGTATGTGCAGCCTTTTCAGATACTTCATCACAATGTGAGCATTCATGCCAGTGATTTTCAGCATCGAAAGACCAATCTGTTGAAAACTTATGAGTGTCTTTCTTACAAGCAGCTAAGCCTAAAACAAGACAGAACATAATAACAGCAATAACAAAAATTCTTTTTTTCATTTTCTCCCCTTTTTTATGAGCGAGTCCATATCAAATCAAACATTGCTTCTAAAATATTTAATTGATGTCTCACTCTGATTTCTAAATCAATAGTATTTACGCCATTTTCATATCCACGATTAGTTTCAATTGTATAAACAACCTTATCAGGATAAGTAGTTGTAAAGTAGTAATTAAAACTACCAAGCTGATTTGCACCCTCTTGTCTAAATTCAGTTTCTGATTCTAGACGATAAGTTTCATTATATCTTTTAATTAATTGTCTCATAAAACGACTATTATTACTTGCAATCAAAGTATTACCAAGTGTAGTTTTAAGACCTTCTTCTTGTTGTTCCCAACTATGTAATGATTCATGTAAATCAATAATATAATCAGGTTCAAAAGCCTCTACAGTTTCCACAATAGCACTTGAAATTTGAATACTTGCTTCCTTAGCACTTTCATATCTACCAACAGGAAATGATCTATTCAAATCACTAAAATCATATCCAGTAACTTTATATCTTGAATCAGCTTTATCAGCTAAGATATTTGCTTGAGGAATAAGTAATATTTCACCACAAATACCATTTTCAGTTTCAAGAGCTGTTACAAGACGAAGCCCTGCAGTCCAACCAGCGGTTTCATCGCCATGAATACCACCAACGATTGCAACCTTTGGACCTTCCTTATCAGTAGTGAACTTATAAACTGTAGTTACAGAATCAGTTCCTTCTAATATTTTCCAGTTTGTAACTGTAACATTAGCAGGATCTTCTTCTTTTGGATCATCATCAATTGGTTTTACTTCACCACCTTGATTTTCACCACTTTGATCATCAGTTTTACCATTTTCATCATCTGTTTTATTATTACAGCCAACTAATAAAAGACACAACACAATTATCAAAATCAGGCCTAAAGTTTTTATGTTTAATAAGACTGATTTTTTCATATTTAAATTATAAACCTAAAATTACTTTGAAATAAGTAGTCATTTCCCATTCATCAGAAAATGCAAATAAATCTTTTCCTTTACACCAATCTGTAGAGAATTTTCCATCATAATCAGCACCTTTAGCAGCAGCTGTCTTATCACCATTATCATAGATTAATGTTAAATCAGCACCTTTAGTAGCAGCTTCAATGATACCATCTGAAGAATCTCCACGTCTTGCTTTACCTGATAATTGAACGATAACTAATTGAATGCCTTCTTTTTCAGCAAAAGCTTTAGCTCTAGCAACTTCACCAGTTTGAGTGATTTCAGCAGCAATACCTTTTGATGTATAACCAACAACAGCGATTACAAGTGAGCCAGCTTCAACATCACTAGCTTGTAATTGTTCACCGAAAGTATAAGCAACTTTTTCACCATTTTCAGTAACTTCATCAATCATTTCTTTTAAATAAGCACGGTCAGCTTGTCCAAATGTAGTAACATAAAG
>JAEEGL012921805.1_pt1 | contig 44011 bp, 30 predicted proteins | sample 9134231 | NCBI WGS metagenome assembly JAEEGL01 (sample SAMN16246548, study PRJNA631951) | gut metagenome | biome: gut microbiome; feature: rumen; material: fiber-attached | host: Bos | place: Iran: Karaj | collected 2018-10
ATAATGATAAAGTCAGAGGTCTTTATTATGAAGAAAATGAGATTACCCTTATTAATCGTTCTTTGTGTTGGAGTTATTGGAATCGTACTTGGTTCATTTTTCGATTTCCAAATTTCTAGCGCCATTGCAAAACCTCACAGTTATCTTGGAATAACAATATCCGCTATTGGCCCAACAATTGGTTTTGGTGCCGTTGCACTCATGGGTGGCGGCTTTATTGCTTTTGGTTTAAAGAAAGATTATCACATCGGATTAAGAATTTTATTCTTCGTCTTAGCAGCAGCTTGCTTTGCTGTTTCCATTTTCTATCCTGCAGGCGAATACTTTGGTGTTAATGGTTTTGCTTGGTTAGGAATACCAAAAGCTGTTGGTTATGCAGTTGTATTACTTCCAGAAGCGGCCGCAGTTGTGGGTGGTTATTTCTTATTTAAAAATGCATCTAACAAGAACATGTGGATTGTGTGGTGCGCTGTTATTGTTTTACTTTTAATCGCATTGCTCGCAATCATCCCGACAATCAAAGATGCAGTTCGTCGTCCAAGATATAGAGCAATTATTGCCTATGAAGACGTCACATTCCACAATTGGTGGGAACCTTGCAAAAACTATAAAGATTTAATGACTCAATATAATATTGAAAGTAGTGATCACTTCAAATCATATCCAAGTGGACACTCCGCTGAAACAAGCATTCTTATTGTTGCCGCCACATTCTATCCATTAGCAAATAAGAAATTTGAAAAATACCAAATGCCTGCATTCTATATTGCTTGTGGTTGCACCGCTTTAGTTATGTTTGCTCGTATCTTGGCAGCAGCGCACTTCCTTAGTGATGTCTCTTGGGGTATGACAATTGTCGTTGCATTAACATTTATTGCAAACGAAATAATTATGAGAATTAAACCTCTCCATTTAGAAGAAGAAAATAAGTAAAATTTATCAAAATCCTAAAGAAAAAGCCTAGTTTTTATCCGACTAGGCTTTTATATTTCTCTTCAATTAGCTCGTAAGCTGATTTTAGTTTTTCAATCTCTTGATCAATGTTGACAGACTCTTTATTTCTGGTCGCTTCTGTTATTTCACAAGCAGCCTCATAGAGTTTAGTTAAGGAGAGATTTCCTGCTACTCCTTTTAAAGCATGGGCATAATTAAATACCTGTTTAATATCGTTAATCTTATATGCCTCAAGAAGAGCATTATAAGAATTGTTCTCCATGAACTTCTTAACCATCTTTTCAATAAACATGTCGTTCATTAATAAAGATAGGGCAGATTCATAGTTACTGTTAGTTTCTTGATAAAATTGTTTAACGTTCATTAGATTAAATCCTTTTCAATAAGTTTTTCAAAGTCCTCGACAGGAAGTGCTTTACAGAAGTACCATCCTTGAATTACATCGCACCCATTTTCTTTTAAGAAATTACATTGTTCTTCAGTTTCAACACCTTCTGCAACAGTGATGGCTTCCATAGTTTTAGAGAGGTTAATTATCATTTTGATAATATCTCTAACTTTTGAGCTCTTGTCCATGCTTCTAATAATGGCCATATCAATCTTTAAAACATCAAATGGTAAATCAATTAAAGCATTGAATGATGAATATCCGCTTCCAAAGTCATCGATTTCAACTTTGAAACCACTGTCTCTAATCTTGCTAATAACAGGAACAACCATATTTGCATCTTCAACAAATGCAGATTCTGTAATTTCAATGTAATAAGCTTCGCGTGGAATCTTGTTTGAATTGACAATCTTAATAATATCTTCAACGAGTGTTGGATTGTAAATACTAACTCTGGATAAGTTAATAGAAAGAGGAATGGTAATTCCATATTTCTTTTGCCATTTGCTCATATATTCTGCAGCTTTTTCCAAAATATAAGAATCAAGCTGACTAATTAAACCGTTTTCTTCGAAAAGAGGAATAAAATCTCCCGGCGAAACAAAACCAAACTTTGGTGAAATCCATCTCACCAATACTTCAGCGCTAGCGAATACAGGTTTGTCACCTTGAACATTATATTTTGGTTGGAAATAAAGCTTAAATTGTTCTTCTTCAAGTGCTTGATGGAAGTTATCGATTAGCTCTTCCATATGAAGTGTTTTTGCTTGTTTTGTTTCATCGTAATATTCAATTGATTTGGTAAAGTTATTAATCAAAGTATCAGCAGTTGCTTCAGCTCTTCCCACTACAGTCTCTTTATCTAAACTTGGATCGACATTTGGATAAACGCCTACTCTAAATGAAACATTAATATTTTCAGCAATCGCTTTAATGGATTCCGTTAATTTATCCACCAACATGTCATAACTATCATGGTGCTCAGCGTAAATAATAAATCTGCTTCCACCATCTTTTCCGATAACTGCTCTACATCCTGAAGTAAGGCAATGATTCATTGTGTCTCTGATAGCTAAAAGAACTTTGTCACCAAAGGCGTGACCATATAATTCATTAAGTAATCTAAATCTATTGATTGAAACTGCAATCATATCCTTCTTTACATCAGGAAGTTCTGCATCTAAACGTTTAGCATGAATCTTGAAAAAATCACGATTAAAGAAATTGGTTAGTTTTTCTCTTTCTGTATCTCTAAGAATTGATCTATCTTCGTAAAGTTCAATAAGTCTTTTCATTCTTGCAATAACAATTGAAAAGTTGATATCGCTGAATGGTTTTTTAATGAAGTCGTTAGCTCCTAAATAGAAGCATGATTCTTCTGTTTCTTTTTCGGAGGTACACACAAAGAAAGGAATGCTTCTAAGCTTTGGGTTTTCTTGTCTATCTTTTAGGACTTGTTGGCCACTATATGGCATATTAACGTCAATGACGACTAAATCAATTTTGTGTTCTGGACTTAAAAGTAAATCAATGGCAGCTTTTCCATCATCGGCTTCTAAAATATTGAAGTCGTTAGAAAGTTGCATCGCTAAAATAGCTCTATTAATTTCTTCATCATCTACAATGAGAACAGTCTTTTTTAGTTCAAATGAATTAGTTTGTTTTTCTTCCATATAGCTAATCCCTCAATAAGCGAATTCTACTAAAAATAATTCCAATAAGTATGCTAGTTGCTCTTATTATCGCATATTTTATATTTAGTTACTAATCAAAAGAAAACGCCCTTATTTAGGACGTTTTTAAAGTTATTCATTCATCATGTTTTGGATAACTGATACCAAGACATCGATGGATCTGTTATTGTAACCTTCATTATTAATGATGAGGTCAGCATAATATTGGCTTGGAGCGATTATCTCTTCATACATCGGAAGAACTGTTGAGAAGTATTGCTCAATGATTGATTCGTAAGTACGACCTCTTTCTTTTTGGTCTCTATCAATACGTCTTACAAGTCTTCTTTCACGAGAACAGTTAATGTAAACCTTAAGGTCACCCATTGCTCTAAGGTCTTTGTTAACGAGGGCCATAATGCCTTCAATAACAATTAATTCTTTTGGCTCAACAATCTCTGTTTTTGGTGAACGGCCATGAATTGTAAAGTCATAAATTGGCTTTTCAATTGTTTGTCCGTTTTTAAGAGCTTTGATTTGCTCATTCATTAATTTCCAGTCAAATGCTTTTGGATGGTCAAAGTTGATTTTTGCTCTTTCCTCCAAAGGAAGAACAGAAAAGTCTTTATAGTAGTCATCAATTGAGATAACTGTAATCTTGTCTGCTGGAATTTTTTCTAAAACTTTTCTTAGAACAAAAGTCTTACCGGAAGCAGAGCCACCGCCAATTAATATAATCTTGCTCATATTTTTCTCCTTAAATTAGTCTTGAGAATAATTTGTAAAGTAATCTTGTACTAAAACAACAGGTGTGCCTTTATCACCAGATCCACTGGTTAAGTCACAAAGAGAACCAATAAGGTCGGTTAATTGTCTTGGAGTTGTGCCTTCTGAAGTCATCTTTCCAACCAAATTTCCCTCTTTTTCCTGGATTTTTTGCTTAATTGCATCCTTAAGTGCTTGTCCCTTAAGGTCTTTGAATTCGTTATCTGCTAAGAACTTCAATTTGAGTTCATTTGGAGTACCTCTAAGTCCTTCAGTAAAGAATGGAGAAACAACTGGATCAGCAAGTTCCCAAATCTTTCCTTGTGGATCTTTGAATGCTCCATCACCATAGATCATAACTTCAACTTCTTTGCCGGTCTTGAGGAACATTTGTTTTTGAATTTCTTCTACTAAGTCTTGTCCTGCTCTTGGGAAGAGTTTAACTCTTTCTTCAGTGGCTTTATTTGAACCAAGAAGTCCATACTTTTCGTTATAACCACTACCGTTGACTGGTTTAGTTAAGATGTCATCCATACCAAAGACAATTTCAGCACCCTTTTCTTTAAGAATGCGTTTTGTTCTTTGGCGAGTATGAATGTCACAGGTTAAAACTTTCTTTGTGTAATCTAAGATTGCTTTTGGTTGATTTGCAAATACTACTTCAACCTCGCAACCTTCACTTCTAATTAAATCAGCATAGTAATCGATATAATCAACACCAGTGAATTCGTGGACTCTGTGTCCAAATAACTCACGATATTTTTCTAATGAAAGAACATCGCTATATGGATTTACACCTTTAGCATCTAAATCATCATAAGTAAGAAGGGCATTACCAACTTCATCACTTGGATAAGAAAGCATAAGAACAATTTTCTTTACTCCTCTTGCCATACCTTTTAACAAAATTGCAAATCTATTTCTTGAAAGGATTGGAAAAATAACTCCTAATGGACCATCTCCAAACTTTTTATGAATATCTTTTGCAATGTCATCTACTGTCGCGTAGTTACCTTGGCTTCTGGCAACTACTGATTCAGTGATTGCAATAACATCTCTATCTTTGATAGGGAATGGTTCGCATTTAGAAGCTTCTAAGACAGAATCGACAACAATCTTTGCTAAATCATCGCCTTGTTTAATAATTGGTAATCTAATACCTCTTGAGGTTGTTCCAACGCATTTTGACATATTAGTTGTTCTCCTTTTCAAGAATGTTTCGCGCAATATAAACGCCTGAAGCACTTGCTTGTGAAAGTCCTCTTGTAAGTCCTGCTCCATCACCACCAACATAGAGATTCTTAATACCTTGGACTTCTAACTTATTATCCATTTGTGGGTGAGCACTATAGTATTTAGCCTCAACACCATATAGAAGGGTATGTTCTGTTGCAATACCCGGGGTAATCTTATCTAAAACTTCAATCATTTCAATAATTGAACGCATTGTTTTATATGGAAGTGCTAAAGCAAGGTCTCCCGGAACAGCTTCTTTAAGAGTTGGTCTTACAAAGCCTTCATTGATACGTTTTGGAGTACTTCTTCTTCCTAACTTGATATCGCCGTATTTTTGGACAATGACAGCGCCACAAGATAATTGATTAGCTAAACTTGAAACTTTTAACGCATATTCATTAGGTTTTTTGAATGGTTCTTCAAATCTGTGTGTTACAAGTAACGCAAAGTTTGTGTTGTTTGAAAGTAATTTGGAATCACTATATGAGTGACCATTAACATTGATAACACCCTCATAGTTTTCCATAACAACGTGTCCGCCTGGGTTTGAACAGAAAGTTCTAACCGTGCTACCAACGGAAGTTTTGTAAACAAACTTACCTTCGTATAGATTTTTATTAATTTCTTCCATGACCATATTTGGACATTCAACACGAACACCAATGTCAACTTGTGTTTGTGACATTTCTACATGATATTTATCAAATAATTCACTTAACCATTTTGATCCTTCACGGCCGACACCTAACATGACATATCTGGATTCAATCTCGGTTCCATCTTCTAATTTGACGCCTTTGATTCCGTTTTCATCTTTTAAAATATCAACGACTTTTGTGCCAAACATGGTATCAATTTTGTGTTCCATAGACTCAAAGATTCTCTTTAAAATTTTGAGGTTTTCTTCGGTTCCTAAATGTCTTACTTTACTATGTAAAAGTTTGACACCAACACTCATAGCGCGGTGTTCAATTTCTCTTACTTTTGGAGTTTCTGGATCAGTAATTGTTTTGGTTGCACCAAAAGATAAATTAACGTCATCAACATAGTTAATTAAATCCATTAATTCTTCTGGTGACATATATTCAGTTAACCAGCCACCAAATTCAGTTGTGATGTTGAACTTACCATCTGAGTAAGCTCCTGCTCCACCGAATCCGCAGGTAATAGAACATGCTGGAAAACATCCTTGTGTACCTTTTGTAGGGTTTTCAGGACATCTTTTAAGTTTATGTTCTAAGACAGGGCACTTTCTTTCGTAAATTGTACGACCCCTATCAATTAATAATATTTTTAAATCACTTTTTTTATTTGCGAGCTCATATGCGCACATATATCCGCTCGGACCAGCACCAACAATAATGACATCGTATTTCATAAGTCATTTGTCCTCCATGGGTTTCCCTATATGATTTTATCATAAATCTTATATTGATAAAGAAAAAACCTCATTAATTTTACTAACCTTAATAAAATACAATGAATGAGGTTTTTAATCTATTTTATTTATCTTGTTTTATTACTTTTATAGGTTGTTTTGTCTTTTCTAGAACTATTTCCTTAACACGTCTAAAATCAAGACCAAAGTTAAATGCACAATAATGATAGAAAAGCCTATTCATGACAATTTGTTTAAAATCATAATTGCGTAAGAATGTGTATTTAGGCTCTTGTTCTAATAAAAGTTTTCTATATTCGCAATCAATTGAACCAAGGAATGATTGCATAATAATTTGATCATTGTAATTTAAAGTATCTAACGTCATAAATTCATAAAGATTTGGATAAGTTGAATATTTAATAGCCTTCGCTGCTGACGCTCCTAGCACAGCTTGCTTTAGGCTATATTTTTCAGACTTTCGTAAGTCAAAGAATCTATCAAGTATATCCTTACTAATAGCTCTTCCTTCTGAAGCATATGCAGAAGAATAATAGAAGAATGCAGCAAGCTCTCTATCATTAATTCCGTAGTTTGTTCCAAGTTTATCATCAAAAAGAACGCCTAAAATTCTAAGAGCAACTGGATCATAGTATTCTGCAGCTTCAAGTAAAGGAGTAATGGCTCCGTTAATTTGATTTTGAAGAATAAGGATAAAACCACCAAGTGTTTGTAATCTATGAGATTTATCATACCCCGCATCTACAAGATCCCAAATTCTATTTCTTTCTTCGTCAGTAAAATTGACTTTGCCACCTTTGTATAATCTTGCATACATTTCGCTAACGAACTTTTCATCGTCTTCAGAAAATTTAACGAAAGAATCACTGTGTTGATCATCTATTTCTTTCAAAGCAGAACGAATATCTTCTGAGGTTTTTGTAGAAAACTTAGTTTCCTTCTCGTAAAGTTCTTTCGTACTTTTTTCATTTATGCTTGGGTTAATATAGACCCTTGGTTTTTCTTCTACTTTAGTTTGTTTTTCTTCCGATTTTACCTGGTTTTCCTGAGTTTTTTCTTTATATTCTTCAGGATAAGCAAGGATTTCTGCAAATTTATATGTGCCTCCAAGAGTAATCTTCTTTTGTTTAAATTCGTCCCGCCAAAGTTGATATGCTGTAGCTTCATCAAAGACTGCTTCGCCATCTAAAACTCTCATTGGCATTAAACCATTTGGGAAACCTGTGTTTTCGATAAGGTCAGCTGCGCTTCCATCAATAGATTGTCTTACACTTCTTTTTCTAATGACGTGTTTCGTCGGAGACCAATAATAAGTAAATATTAACCAGTACTCAAAATGGGTTGATTGTCCATATCCGTTCTTTGTGATGGATGTATGGACATGAATATCTTCACCACCAAAGACAAGTTCGCCTTCTTTTAAGATTTTGTTTTTCCTTTTAACTGAGACAATTTCAATTGGAATTCTAACAATAGAATATAAGGCCCCCAAACCAATAAATGAGTAGGCAAGAATTGGGAAAACGATTTTTACATCTTTAATTGCTTTTGAAAACAAATATAAATAGAAGAATAAGAAAAGACCAACCGCTACAAGGGTAAAGAAAATATATTTTGCTACTGTATAGATTCTTCCGTAATAACGTGATTTCTCATGACTTACATAATGTGACATAACCGATCTCCCATTATTTTTCGATGAACAAAATTATTTCCTCAAATATTTTATCATCTTGTTCAGTTAATCTATCAATTGAAACATCTTTAAAATATTTGATTTTGTCTTCATCAGTTTTAATTGTTTTATTTTTAATAAGTTTGTAATAGTTTCCAAACACTTCACTCATATACTTAACTGCGTTTTCTGTGTAATTTGGATTATGCTTTCTTCCAGTTAATCTAAGTGTTTTAACTCCTGGATTATTTGAATCTTCAACGAGCTTTAAGCCGATTCTATAAGGCACCATCGTATCATCATCGGATTGAATTACAAATAGTTTGTCTTTCGTAGTTTTAAGATACTCAAGATTATCAATAAAGAAGTAATCTGGCACTGTCTTCTTTTCATATTTCAAAATTCTATTAGTTATAAAACTGGAGTGAACATATTCTTTCACTAATGTTCCAATTGTGATGAATCCAGAAATAATAACAGCTTTCTTTATATCATTACGAATGTTAATGAGATTTAATGATGTGTAGCCACCAAGCGAATGACCGATCACCACTATTTCATCTTTTAATTTGAGAAGTTCTAGTAATTCAACAACATCCAGCGTTGGCATATTCAAAGAACCAAGAATTTCTCCTCCCGATTCTCCACAGCCAGTGTAGTCCAAGGTTAAAACCTTATATCCATGACTAGCGAGAAATTCAATTTCTCTTAAATATGCTGTGTGACCAGGGCCAATTCCTGGACAAAATAAGATAACTTTATCCTTCTTACAATTGTCGTAATAATAGAAGAAATAATGAATCTCAATTCCTTTGGAATTAGTAAAGGTTTTTGGTTCTTGTTTTAAATCTTTAAAGTCGCTAAAAGAGTAGTAAGGAATTCCTACTTCCTTGTTATATCTACGAACTAGGTTCTTTTTATATTGGTTAGTAATTAAGCCCATATTATTTAAGGTTTAACTTTTTAAGTCTTGCTTGGTAATTTTTAATGACTTCATTGATGTCAGTTAGTTTTACGCCAGTACGATCAATTAAATCTTCTGCCATTTGGTATAGTTCTGTTCTATATATATTTCTTGGTGTGTGGAAATCACCACCATAAACAATTTTTACGTTTGTTTTCGCGGCTTCTTCCCAGAAATAATCACATGGATATTCATAATAAAAGATTCCATTTTTAACTTTTGGTCTTAGAAGTCCATTAATATTTACTTCAAGTGGAATGTCATACTCAATCGCAGTTTCGATAATCTCTTTAGTGATTTCTTTATAGATAGGAGTTATTTCTTTACAAAACGCAAAGAATAAATCTGGATGTGCGATATATAAGAACAAACCGCTCTTAATTGCATCAATAATATCTTTTCTATATCTTTCTAACCCTTCTTGGTTTATCTGTTCATCACCGGAAAAATACCAAGCATAATCAAAGTTCTCATCAAAACCAACGTGTTGGCCACAGATCAAATAATCAAAACCTCTATCTCTTAAAAGAGATTTATAGTATTTCTCATAGTACTTGCTGTATTCACATTCAAATCCTAAATACATTTCAATTTGATTTCCGTATATAGCTTTACAACGTTTAAATTCCTCAATGTATTCTCCTAAAAGTGTGTAGTCACCTCTTACATTAGGCTGAATAACTCCAGGAAGAAAAACATGATCACTTGCACCGAACTTTTTGTAACCTTGCTTAATAGCCTCAGTTACATAGTCTTCAATGTCGCCTTCAGCATGACCACATCTATATGTATGAGAATGCAAAACATACTCTTTTAAATCTAATTTCATACGTTTTTCCTGGGTATTTTAGATAATAGTCTTCACAAAACTATATCTTTTTACGTGCCAACAACTTTCTCCATCTTCGTTCCAAGTACCTGTTCTTTCAAAAGTAAATGGACCAACATGCGGAGGCTCCTCTTTAACAAAATGGTGAGGGCCCAATAGATTACGATTGGATACAACAAGATTAATCTTTACTTTATTCTCGCCAACCTTGAGACAATTAGATAAGTCGACTTTGTAATCGAACATTAATCTTTTAACAAACTTGTCATTTACATATAAGTCGATAAGTTGGAATCTTTCATCAATCACTAATGTTTTATTAACGTCATCAACATTAAATGTTTGTTCTAATGTGATTTCACCTCTAAAGAATGAATAGCCGTCTTTGATAAGGGAATTAATTTCTTTCTTAGGTGCATCAATATAGAAATTGTTTCCTAAAACAACATCTTTTTGTTCACCGTCTTGAAAGTTTCCAAATACTCCAAAGTCACCTCTGAGATAAATTGCTTCGATTGTGGTGTCATACGCTAAACAGTTCTTGAGAGTTTCTTGAACATTCTCGCCAAATAAGGCGTAATAAACATCCTCATGCTCAAAGAAATTAATCTTAACAATAATTTCGTTTTTTCCTTTAACTAGCTTATTAGCTAAATTATAAGACCAAAGGTCTTTTTCTAATACTGTTCCAGTCTTTTTAACTATTTGACCATTAATTGTCACTTCTTTTGTGTTGGTGTTCTCAATCAGTGCTTCAATACTTGTTGGAATAGCCTTCACTTCAAATTCATACTTGAGGTAAACATCTCCTTGGTATCTAGTTTCAAGAAGATGATTAAAAATAAACATGTAGTGCAGTTGTTTTGAATAGGCATGACCATCTAAAGAGTAAGATGGATAATCTAAAGTTATATAGTTAAGAGGTTTTCCAACTATTTTAAAGTGCTTATCCAATCTAATTTCCTTATTATGCTTCTCCGCTTCTGGTTTTTCGTTTGAGAAGTAAAGGATTTTAGATTCAGCTTTATTGAAATGTATCTTTTGTCCAATTACTTTATTTTCACACTTGAATGATGAATATCCAGGAACTTGAATTTCGATATCAGTTTCATCTTTCAAGTTAATCGCATAAATGAACTTTTTGTTTGAATTATCAAGTTCGCGGTACGCTAATCTGATATTGCTATTTTCAGAAGAATAAAATGGTTTTGATGCAACAATTTCTTCAAAACTACAATTATTCTTCATATATGAATGCTTGAATGGTTGACCTTCTAAATATGAAGGAACATCTTTAACAATATGGAACTTACCACCATTAGAAGCATACTCTTCAAATAGTATTTGGGTAGATTTGTCCATTGTTAAAGTGCCTTCTGGAATGATGATATATTTATATTTGAAATCTCCAATAACTAAAGCATCGCCTTCAACATGAGCATGCTTTGCCATGATTACTTCATCAAGATGATGATATTGGACACCATTTCTAATTAATTTGTTATTAATATCAATGAAGCAATCATCAATATATTTAGTTCCAAAGTCTTCTGCGAATCTCTTATAAGAGAAATATGCAGATCTAATTGGATGGAAAAGACCCACTTCCACTATTTCATGAGAATTAGTTATAAGTTCACCAATTTTATTGAAATGTTCATTAAAATCTTTGAATGCTTTATTCACCCAAGGATTTATTGCAGAGTAATGTTCCGGATAATCTCTTTTTCTTTGTCCATGTTCACTATATGGGAGAAGGTGATGACAAACTAATGAGATTCCACCATTCAAATAATATTCCGCAATGCGCTTGAGTTCTAATGGGGTAGCATCCCAGCCAACAGAAGCAAACATCTCGCAAATTGATTGCTTCTTATTTAATTGAGCAACAACGCTGTCTAGTTGTTTCCAAGCAACATAGTCCTCTACTGGACGCCCAAGATGGTCAACTCCTGGAATATGCTCATATTCATAAAATGGCATAACGCCACCGCAGCACATAATTTGATTGCCCATCGTAATTTCTTCACAGTAATGGCCAGTTAGTTTGTAATTGTTTTTATCGCACCACTCATAGACTTGTTTACCATAAGCGTTAAGCATTAAATCTTGAAGTGCTTTGTAATATTTGTAACGGAAATCTTGATAACCCTCTTTGTCTACAAACAAAAGAGCTAAACGGTCATAAACATTTTCATTGTAGTGTCTCAAAAAGTAATCAGGTAAGACTCTAGTAAATGGGGTTTGTGCGCGGTAATATTGAGGTTCATCAGTGAAAAATCCTCGCAAATTCCCGTAGATATCGTGTTTTTTATAGACTTCATGAGTCATATCTATAAACTTCTTAACGACATCTTTATTACAAATATCTGCAGTTGAATTTGATGTATTCAAATAGATATTTAAAACGCGCTCTCCATTTTCAACCTTGATTGCTTTATCTCCATTTATATCAAATGCACAGCAAGCTTTTGGATCATATGGGCCTTCTTTGGTTGTTAAATACATATCGCAGTTAAGTGGATCTTCAAGAATCTTTCCACCACCAAAACCACTTGGCCACCCGTTCTCATCATAAGCATAAGCTTCCATGTTGAGTTCTTTGGCTTTTTTAAGACAAGCCTCAACACACTCAAACCACTTGTCACTTAAGTATTGAGTTTTTAAGCCTCCACGAGCATGCATGAAAAAACCACCAATACCGTTTTCGTGCATCCACTCGATTTGTTTGCAGAGTTCTTTTGGTTCTAATTCGTCATTCCAACTCCAGAACGGAATTGCTTTGTACTTATTATCAAGATTACTCATACATATTATTAATATATGGATGAATCTCTAAATTCAACAATATCTTTACCATCGTAGACAAAAGTCTTGAATTCGAATTTTTTGAAATGGATGTTTTTCTTTATGCCTTTGATTTCTAATTCAGTATCATCTGCTTTGAAACTTCCGTTATATAAACGAATGAGGTAGGTACCATCATTTCTGCGTTTAAGTGCACTTATAACAATCTTACTATTAGATACAACTATCATATTCTTTGGAACGTTTCCATCGCCATGTGGGAAGCACAAAGTTCCATATATTGGTTCATTAAACTCTTTTGAAATTCGTTCACATTCATCTAACTTATTAACACTTAATCTTAATGCGAAATCATGAACACCTTGTTCAATTCCGGCATCATATCTACCTCTTGGAGTAAGTGGTAGGAAGTCCCATGTTGGGTGAGCGCAGTAAGAAGCACCATTTAAGAATGTGATATAAAGGTTTCTACCCTTCTTAGATGCACTATGAATACCGCTTCTGTTATAAATAACAAATGCATCTTCTTTATTATTAACACCAACATATCTATTAACTGGATATTCGGTTCCGTTTGAATCGTATTTTTCAATACCAAAAGCCATTTGGGCAAAGAATTTAGATTCTCCATTAAGTGGGAATTTAATTTTTAAACCTTTGTTATATTCATTCCAAACTACATGATAATCAATATCGATATACGGAACATCTTTATAAAGCTTGTAGTTAATAACTAACCTTGATTCATCTTTATAGAAGATTGCTTGAACTTCAGTTAAATATTGACCTTCTTCAATAATGGTTAAGCCATCAATAGTCTTTGTTCCGCCTTTATGACGATTATCTAACTTCATTGGGCGAAGCGAATTCTTATGTTCTGGTTGTGGCCAACCGGTATCTGAGAATGTCGCTGTTGTTAAGTCATGTAATCTCCAACCCCATGGATCAGAGTTATCATTAAAGAACATTGGAACAGAACCTTCACCTGATAAGAATTCTTTTCCATTCATCTTGAATGATGAGATAAAACCTGTTTTGCCTGAAATAACAACTTCTTTAACGTTGTCTTTTAAAACAATGTCACCATTAACTTTGTGTTCTGGTTTTGGTTTTTGTGGCTCTTGTTCAATGTGTGCTGAGTAAGAAGTTACGGAAAAAGCAGGGATTTTTGCCCTAAATAAGAGCTTTACTCTGTGCTGAGTAGCGATATTGCTCTCTTCTTTTAAAATCTGATATTCAACAGGTTTATGATTAATATCATAGAGATCAATAATGTATTGTTGTCCTTCACCTGTATAGACTGCTGGATAAATTTCCATTTCTACATAACTATCAAGTTCATATGGATAAGGATTAAGTAAAACTAAATTATCATCTCCAGGTGCAACCTTTGGTAAATCAACTGCCATTGCGTAATATGCTCCAAAGATTTCACCTTTTAATTCTTCAATTGCTCGATAGGCTTTCATTAATGAAGAATCCATACCAGTTTTAATAGCGGTGCCTGCTAAAACATCATGAAATTCGATTTGGCATAATGCTCTTTCGGCATTCTTGAAGATTTCTTTGTTGTAATGGTATTTACCTGCGAGTTCTGCTGCAACACAGATTCTTTCTGCTCTATACAAAGCATTTTCTAATTGGTCATGAGCAAGCTTAATCGCGCTTACTGATGAATATGCTTTCGAGAAAACAAAGATATATCTCTTTTCAACATTGGTTGGTTCGACTGCAGCAAAATAATCTTCAAGTGTAGAGTGAATCATTTCCCATTCACCTTTCTTTTCATCTTGAAGAATCATAATGTCTTCTAAATCTTTTTCGCTTGAAGTTCCACCGTGGTTACCAACACCCCAAAGTACTGGAATAACGTCTAAGTCTTTATATTGATTAAACTTTCTTAAGATTGCTTGTTTAGCTTCTCCATAAGGAGATGTGTAGTTATGATACATATCTTCATATCTTAAAGCTTTAATCCTTGTGCCATCATAACCTTCCCAAAGGAATGGACCATGTGGATAATCTTTAAAATTTGGAATTGATACATAATGTGGCATTGGTCTACAAAAAACATAAGAATCATAACCACATTTCTTTAAGATTTGCGGAAGTCCTTTTGTGTGACCAAATGAGTCAAAGTTTAAAGCGGTTGTTGGTCTAGCATTAAACTTTTCTGAGAAATATTCTCTTCCTAAGGAGATTTGACGAATATAAGATTCGCCAGAAGGAACTAAGCAGTCAGGTTGACAATACCAACCACCCATGATTTTCCATTTGCCTTGTTCAACAAGCTTTTTGATTCTTTCAAATAAGGCTGGGTCATACTTTTCAATGTACTCATAAACAATGACTTCGTTATGACAGAACACGAAATCATACTTATCAAGTAAGTTACATGCAGCATAGAAAGTTGAAAGCGAGGCTGATGCGCCTTCATCCCAATCCCATTGCCATACTGGATCAATGTGTGAGTTACAAATTAAGTGCAAAATCTTTTTCATAATTCTCTCCTTTGAAATTATTAATCGTGATTAAGTCCTTTAAGATAATGATCTGGATAATTCTCTTTATTAATATACTCATCAAACTTTGAATTACTATACAAAGCCATGATTAACACAATAATTGGTAAAATAAACACAAAAAACAAGACAACAAATATATATTTGAGCCAAATAAAATAAAATGGAACAAAGAGCAAGGCAATTGGTGATAAACAAATAAATGAGGCCAGCAATGACCAACCTAAGCTTTTAACATAGAAGAAAGTTCCGTTTCTTAATAGTTGTCCAAAGTTTGATGTATATGTGTTGTTTAAGAATAAAATCCAAAGGAATATTGGAAAGACAATTAATGCGAATAAAAATAGTGGAGCGTACGAAACAATAGGTACTGCAAACATTGAATAAATAAAGTAAGAAAGTAGATATAAAAGGGCGCAAATTAAGTAAAATACTATGCTTTTTCCAGCATTTTCTTTAATTCCAGCACCAAAATCGATACGGAAAAAGATTCCTTCTTGCCATATGAAATTCTTATAAATATGCATCACTCCGCATGCTCCAACAATAATAGGTAAAAGTAAAATAACTACACCTCCGTTATAAAAATAGAAGAATATCAATTTAGTTTGTTCTACTGCTTCTGTCGCATGTTCAATAATTGAGATGTAATAAAAGTCCATGAACAAACAGAAAGCAATTAATGGGAGTGCAAATGCAAAAAGCATAAGACCACACTTAAGCAAAAGCATATAGTTCATTCTGAAGCAATCCAAAAACTGTGCTCTACGAGTTCTCGGAAGCATTGCTTTTGAATAATCAATCTTACTTGCTTTCAGTTTCATTTGGTAAATCCATTGATAATTTTGAAACGACTTCGTTATCGCTATTTAAAAACTCTTTTGGAGTAAATTCTCCGACTAGTTTTCCTTCATCCAATACAAATATAGAATCCGCTAAGAAAAGAGCATCAACAATGTTATGAGAAACATAGATACATGTTGCCTTAGATTCTTTTAATAAATCTTTGATGTATCGCCTAATTTCCTCGGATGTTTGTTTATCTAAATTGGATAAAGGTTCATCCATTAAAACAATCTCTGGTTTCTTCGCAAAAGCTCTTGCAATTGCTACCCTTTGTTGTTGACCAATAGATAAAAATTTAGGTTTTCTACTTAATAAGTAGTCGATTTCAAGTTCTCCAGATAATTCTCTAACTCTAATATCAATTTGATCTCTTGGATACTTTAGTAATTTAAGAGGATAAGCAATGTTGTCATACACAGTTAAATGGGGATACAAAACAATTTGTTGATTAACGTAAGAGATGTTTCTCTTTTGGACTGCTATATCAAGGATGTTTGTATCATTAAGGAATATTTCCCCATCGAACATAATTGAGCCGCTTATCGCGTTCAAAATTGATGATTTTCCGCTTCCTGAAAAACCAACAAGAACGTTTATTTTGCCGTCATGAAAAGAGAATGTAACATCATCGAGTGCTGTTACAATTTCTTTTTTGTTTTTGTAATAAATCGATACGTTTTTTAGGTTTATTGAGCTCATCAGTAAACGGTAATAGTAAAACTAGAACTTGTTGTGTATTCATTATATGAAGCAGTTACAACGCATTTGGTTGTTCCTGCGCTTTGAGTAGTGACATTAAGTCCTGTAATTGAAACTATACCTGAGGTTTCATATGTATAAGAAAGATTTGGATTTTCTACAACTGAATTTCCAAGTTTTACAGTAAATGGAAGTACATATTCATCGCCCATTGCAATTGTAAATGTTGATTTAACCATTACGATTTGAAGACTGTCTTTAGCTTCTGGTGGTAAAACAGTAATAAAGATTACATAACGATCTTTTCCACCGGTAACAGAGATAGTTGTTTCTCCTGGTGCAACAGCAGTGACAAGACCGCTTTGAGTAACTGTGGCGACTGCATCGTTGTTGCTTTGACAAATAATAATTGTTTTCTTAATTTGAGTAATTTGAAGTTGATATTGTTCACCAATTTTTAAAGAAAGTTCTGTCTCTGCGACACTAATATATTGCTCTTCTTCAACAACTTGTTCTTCTTCTGGTTCTTTATTCTTGTCTTTTTTAAACCAGTTACATCCTCCTAACATAAGAGGAACGAGCATTAATGATAAAAATAGTTTTTTCATGTTCTTCCCTCCTAGTTAAATAATGTGTCTGGATCAAGGACGTTACCGCCTTCACCAGCTCTTGTAATATTGAAGTGAGAGATATATGTCTTAAAGATTTCTTTATCTCTTGCTTTTTCTTCATCACTTAAATCCGATTTGGTAAGTGTTATCTTTAGATAAATAACAGAAAGATATTCTCTCATGATTCTAGCTTTAAGTGAGTAATATAAATCTGGATCGCTTGTTTCGTATTTTGCGATCTTTTCCATTGCATTATTAAACACATTAGTTAAGTATCTTAAAACTGAATATGGATAAATTTTGGTATTTGCAATATCAATGTAGATACCACCACCCTCAGAATATTCAGTATGGTACGCTGCTAAACGGTCTCTAACTGTTACGTAATATTCATATAAATCGTCAGATGCTTCTTTGTAATAATTCTTCATGAAGTTCTTAACGAGTTCATCATAATCTAAATCAATATCCCACATAAGTTTGCTTTCAACATATTCACGCATAGTTGCGAAACAAGATGTATTTGTATCCGTTGCACCCTGAGTGTACATGTATGAAACGCCTAATTCTTTTGCGGTCTTATACATTGCTTTTACTGCAGAAAAATTATAGAAATTCGCGAAATAATGGCGAAAATTCGTGTCATAGTAGTAAATCATGACTTGTCCGTTTGCGACTGCGCTCCATTGCTTTAATTCAAGATAAGTACTTGAGTTGAATGAGTTATTTTCAAGTGGGAATGCAAAGTTTGCACCGATTGGAGCATAAAGAATATATAAGTTCTTATTTGGAATAACTAAATCATTTGCAGGAACCCATGTTCCATCTTTTTCAACACATGGAGCATTCTTGGTTGCGTAGTAAGCAAAGACAACATATCTAACTTGTCTACCTGGTTGATTTACTTTTAACCAAGCATCCGCTTTTTCAATAACATGATTCATGAAGATGATTTGTAAACCAGCATAGTTAACTGCGTGATTATGCATTGCGTTTTGGCATCTTTGGCATGAGCAGAACATGTTGGCATTATCTTCTTGACCAAACATAAAGTATGTTGCATCTGGATAATCTTTAAAGTATTGGATGAATCTATTCGCAACATAAGTTTCAAGACTATCGCCAGCAGACCAACAAAGTTGGTTTGTATCTGTATCAGCGACTTCTGCTGATGGATTAGAGAACCAATCTGGGTGCGCAATATGAAGTGGAATGCCACCTTCTAAGTCTTGTGGTCTAACAAATTGGGTTACTTGGCTATGACCATAAATTTGGCTAACCCACTCTGAACCTTTGTATTGGTTAATGATGCGAAGATTTTCGTTTGCATCTTGATTATAAATAAGATGGTAGTTACCAATAGCTCTTCCATCAAATGTTGGTTCAATAAAGTAATCTTTATAATCAACTAAGTTAACAGTTGTTTTCTTGGTGTAATAAACTTCGTCTGCTGCATAATATTCATAATCAACCAAGAAATTAAGAAGATCATATGCACCATAAAGTGTGCCTTCACCTCTTTCGTTTGGATTTGAATAAATATAAATATTGTCGCCTTTAGTGGAACCAAAGTAAGATGATATCTTACCATTTAATTGTTCCATCGAAACATCTTTAAATGTATTTCTGAAAAGTGATGTATTTCCTAAAGATATATAGTGAGCAGATGAAGAGATTTCATTATCTTTTGCAATTTCAAATCTAGCACCAGTTGCCTTGCTTAGATAGCTAACAACTGTTTCTGCCGCCATTTGCTCTTTAGTGTTGGCATCTTTTGGAATAACAATTGAATAGTCAGTTCTAGAGTTTTGAACAATGTATTTATTCTTAACAACTGCTGGAACGACTTTTTCTTTCTTTTCGTAGCCACTTTCTTCTTCTTGATTTTTCTTTTTACAACCCACTAAACAAGAGGAAATAACTACAAATGAGATTAATTTAACAAACACTTTTTTCATAAGTTTTCCTCCTATTTTACTTCAAAGCTTAACTCTTTAGCGGACTTATTAAAGTCTGAGTCATATGCGACAAACCTCATCGTATATTTGCCGTATTGTTCAGCCTTAAATGTTGTTGAGTTAACTTTAAATGATGAGTTATATACCATTGAATCAGCTTCGAGATATGAAGTAACTGTTCCGTTCTTATCTGTTAGTAAGAGACGTTGTTGATTATCTGGCATAAGTAAGAAAATCTCCAACTTATAATCATTTTGATTATCTACAACTGTATATGATGGAATGCTAATTTCATCATTGAGTTTATATGATTCTTTCAAGCTTCCAGTAATTGTGATTTCTGGAGCGTTGAAATCATAAACCGTGATTGTTCTTCTAAATGAGGCTGTATTACCAGCACCATCGCGACCATTATAGGTAACTGTGTATTTCCCAAATTGATCAAGTTTAAATGTGTGCTCGACTCCAGCATCTAAATCTTGAATTTTATAAGAATTATTTGGAGCCTTAACACTTACAGTAACTGATGAGTCACTTAATACATCAAAGATAGTGGCTGTTGGAATAAGAATGTTATCTCCATAATGTTGCTCATTAACAAATTTATCTTTAAGAATGATAATTGGGAATGCGTCTAAGTATGGATTAAGACTTAAGTCACCAATGACTTGGTTTGCAATAGACAATACTTTAAGTGAACTACTTGAAGAAATATTTTCCATTGTAATATCAAGATATAGGCCATTGCTAAATCCATTGAATGGTTTTCCTTGGTCGTTATATTTGACCACAAACAGTTCATTGTGGTTGATGTCGCTTAAGACTCTGCTTGATGATAAGAAGTCAATTGCGTATGAATAAGAAGAACCTAAATCTGCTTTTCCAAATTCATATTCGCTATTGTCAGAACCCGCAGAAACATATGCTTTTCCTGCAGAAAATCTGATTTTGAATGAAATTGAATTGTTTGCATTTGTCGAATCTGAGAACTTAAAAACTAGTCTTTCAAAGTTGATGTTATTCGGATCGACTGCAAATTTAATATATGGATTATCAAATGGTAAAACAGATGCGAATAAATCACTTGCTGTACCATTATTTGCTGTCAATGTAATGTCTTCGGCGTGAATTGATTTTGCAAAGTTACCATGGAAGTAATTTGTAAAATTCATTGGACTTCCACTTTCAACAACATCAATTACTTGTTGATAAGTTTGAGTTCCTCTTGTTCCAGAAAGTTCATACTTAACAGTACAGCTAGAACCTGCAGTAAATGTGTTATTGGATAATAACGAACCATTAACGTAAACCTTTGAAGCAAGGCTAACAGTTTCGTTATTAACAACTTCAACACCAGGATATGCTGGAAGGCTATATTTATGTCCTTTAATTAGAATTCTTGGCAATGAAGGATCTCCAACAAAAATTGGATGTCCTGGATCAGTAACTGTAATTGGAACTGCTAAAACGGCAGTATTTCCAATGTAGTCAGTTGCTTTATACATTGCATTATAATTACCAATCTTTTCTGGGATAAACGTATCTTCCTCGACAGGAATTTCTTTGTTCTTACTATCAAGGAGGGTTCTTGTAATCTTAGCAACACCACTTCCTCCAGTGACATGAACTTCACTTGTTAATGGAAGAGAAATTTTTGAATATAATTCTTGAGAAATTGAAGCTGTATCAATAGATAAGCTCATTAATTGAGGATCATTAATAGTTGTAACCACTAATTCTCTAATGGTTTTATTATTTGAATGGTCTTTCGCAATATAAGAAATCTTATAACTGCCTTCTTCTTTAGGAGTGAAGGAATTATTAACAACTGAAATATCCTTTGTTTTGCTATTCGCTGAATCAAAGTGAGTAACATAAGTTGAATAGGATAAGTCTCTATCAAAATTATCTGTTACAACGGCTTTATAAAGGTTATAAGGTTTATTAATAGATGCCTTCGGAAGGTCATATTGATTTTGACCATCATAATCAATAGTGATTGTTGGTTTTACTGTGTCGACAAAGTCGAGCGGCGACAAATCATTGTTTGCAATCTTGCTAACAATAAGAGTTGCACTTGAATTTGATAAGGAGTTTGCAAAGATGGAAAGTCTTGCTTTTCCGGTTGTAAATCCTTCCCAAATATTGGAACCATAAAGAGATTTATCATCTAAATCAGTAATTTTATTTTTTGCACCACCTTCGTTTAAAATTGGTGAAACATATAATTTTCTATCTGCATAATCAAAATAGAACTTTGCAACTCTGGCGCCTTTTTCTGGAAGGTCTCTAAATGACATACCAACGTTTGCACCATATTTACCAATGTGAAGTCTTGATCCTTCATAACCGGTTTTGAATTGATTGTTTGAACCTGCTAAAACATAACAACCTCTACCATCATCATCAACTGGACCACTATCGGTAACAGTGATATCAACATAGTTGTTATTATCTTCAACATCAGTAAGTCTAATAGTGAAAGTTTCTAAATCTGATGTTCCTGTTTGGGATGTATCTACAATTACATCAATGAAAGAATCAACTGATCCATAGGTTGAGAAATCAATTTCTCTTTCATACGTAAATGTTGTTTTCGAATCTAAAATAAGCTTTGCGCCTTTAATCTCACCGCTTTTAATTGGATGAGAGTATTCACCGTTTTGTGGTTTGTTTCTTGTATCATTTGAAGTAAAGAAATCTGCACTTGTGCGGTGACAATGGTAAAACTTAGAAACGCTTACTTCATGTGCTCCAAAGAATGCTTTGTAATTAACTGTGTAAATACCTGGCATTTTAATAGTGAATTGTTTTCCTTCTTTACTGGTACCATCAGGAAGAATAATCTGGCCATCAACGGTTTTTCTTTGACCTTCATATTCAAGAACTCTTGGTTCAACTTCAAAAACATCGCCAATTTTGACATTGTCAACAGTCTCGTCCGCGGATAAAACTTGAATTTTATCTGCTAATTTAAAAGTTGAAACACCAGCAAGTGAAACGACTAATAAAGGTAAAAATAGTAAATTCTTTCTCATCCTTTAATACCTCCGGCTGCAACGTTAAGTTTTAAGTATTTATTTAAAAGGGCAAACACAATAATAATTGGAACTGTAAGTCCAATAAGTGCTGCTAACTGAATTGGAATCGCTTTTAAATCAATTGGAGGAGAATTTGTATAAACAAATAATCCTAATGATACTGTTGGTGCGGATGGAAGATAGAATCTAGGAATTTGATAATCATTCCAGAATGAAATAAATGAAAGTAAGTAGACTGTAATAATTGTTGGAATTGCTTGTGGAAGAATGATGCGAGTCATGATCTTAAAGTTAGAAGCACCATCAACTTTTGCAGCCTCTGAATATGTCATTGGAATCATTTCAAATTGAGCATAGAAAATAAGGAAATAAATTGATAAGAAGTTAGCTCTTAAAACGAACATTCCGAAAAAAGTATCGAAAATTCCTAAGGTTTTTAGCATTCTAATCTCAGAAGGCATTGCACCAATAATTGGTAATGACATCGTAATAATAACGAATGCATAAATGACTTTTGAGAACTTAAATTTAAATCTAGCAGCGCAGTACGCAACTAAACATGGAGTAAGTGTATAGAAGAATGCACAACCAACAGAATAAATAATTGAGTTGCCTATCATATCAATGAACTTGAAATCATAACCATTACTCGCGTGGTAGACATAATCTGATAAGGCAAGTTTAAAGTTATCAAAAACAAGTTTTGTTGGGAAATCTTGTTTAAGTGAATAAAACATCAAGTAATCGTATTTATCATTAAATGATGTATATGTAGCCCAAATAATAGGAATAAATAATGAAATAACATAAACACAAAGGATGATGAAAATTGAAATATCTAATATAGATACTTTCCATTTCTTATTTGCGTTAGGTAAAGGCATCTTAAGCTTTTTCATTATCTTTCTCCTACCTTCGAAAGAATCTTTCTAACTGCAAATGTTAGAGGAACTGCTACACATGTTGAAATTAAGCCTAAGAATGAGGCATAACAATATCTCGACATACCATGCCCGCTCTTAGAAATCATCCTGTAGAGTTCATATCCAATCGTTCTAAAACTTTCAGATGGGATGTCATCTCCAAAGAATGAATATAAGTTATTTTGATTCGTAAATATTGTCGCTACACCAGCGATAATAAAGGTCGTAACTGTAGGAGCAATATAAGGAACAACAATTGAAATGAATTCTCTAAATGGACTTGTGCCATCAATCTTACCAGCCTCAATGATTTCCTGTGGAACTTGATCCATAGCACCTGAATAAACAAGGACTTGGCTACCAAATGAAATCCAAACGGTAAAGGCTGTAATAATCCAGAAGAATGTTTCAGGTTGAGTAAGTAATGTTCGTTTGGCATTAAAGAATGCTGGCATTGCTTCCGCAACAAAGAACCTAAAAATCAAGACGAGCAATAATGCTGGAATGATTGATGGAAGGAATAAAACAAACTTAAAGAACTTATATAATCTCTTCTTTTTATAGATATAAAAGGAGAATAATAAAGCTAAAATTGTGCCGGCAAATTGGGTGCAAAGCCAGACAAGAAAGGAACAACCAATCATACTCCAAAAGGTTGGGTCTTTGATGTCTGACTTAAATTCTGCAAAGTTTAGCGATGCATCCCAATAAAACTTATTTTCAACTGTTGAATATTTTTGAAAAGCCATCATAAAACTTTGGAAATTAACACCAAAGTAGAAGATGGCTATTTGAATAAGTGGTATAAGTAGAATGGCGCAATAGAAAAAAATATCGCCTTTATTTCTAGCAAATGATTTTGATGTGTTTATATGACGATATTTTTTTACTGTTGCCATGAAAATTAACTAATAATTCTTCCCCATTCGGCTGCAGTTAAATCACTTACGTGTGAATTAAAGTAAGATTCAGCAGTTAATGAATTATCTGCAATAAACTTTGGAATTGGGTTAACACCTAAATTGGTGCTGCCCCAAAGCCATTCTTCGCAATCAAATGTATCAGCGTGATCAATAAAGAACTTTTCACCTGAAACTGAGTAGACGAGTTTTGCGCGTTCACTTTGCTTAATAGCAATTAAGTCTTTGGCAAATGAGGTAACTTTGCTCATATCTGCTTCAGTAAGAGTATAGTCTAAGCCTCTTGTCATACTTGTTGTCATTGTGAATTGTCTTAATTGATCATCGGTGTGGACAAATTGGAAGAATTCTTTTGCAAGCTTCATTTGTTTGGTGTTCGCATTAATAAATCCATAGGAATTATTAAGATTTAAGAATGTTGCATTTTCACCAACTTTATCTTCTGATGATTTAGGAATGGCCATAACACCATAGTTAAATGAATCACGATTTCTCTTTGCAATATCAAACGCTGATACAGATTCATTTTCCCACCATGTTCCTTCAAACAACATTGCGATAGGTTTAACGCTTCCGCCCATATCTTTGTTGTTAACAAATTCAGTTTGGGCAGCTGTGTTATCGGCTGCTGGTTTATAGTTATCACTTGATGAGCATAAGACTGTGTCTGCAAAGTTAAGTGCATTGTAGACACCTGGTTGTCTCTTAAGTAAGTAACCATTATCTTTTGTAATTGTGACGTCTTCTAATTCTGGAACACCAGCATTAATGGTTGCGGTAAAGTTACCACTTGAATCGTAGCTACCTTTAACAATTTTGGTTGGGCCATTAAAGTTGTAATTTAATTGAGTGTTATCAAAACCTTCATCGTCACTCCAATAGCTCATTAAGCCTCTTGCGGTGTAACGTGAAACTTGTGAATTGTTTGAATAAACAAATGGAGTTACATTTCTAATTTTCATTTGTTGCATCATTGCAGCAAATTGAGCATATGTTTTTGGAAGACCATCATCCCAGTCACCTTTATAACCATTTGGACCAGTTCCAAATTCAGCTGGATTATTGGTGAAGCTTCCATCATCTTTCATATAGAAAGAATATTGGCTGAATAAGTCCTTATCATAGACAAGACCATAAATACAATCATAGAAAGGAACGGCATAATATTTGCCATCACGATTCATGAAACTTGTAAGATTTGAATCGATCTTGCTAAGAATTGTCTTACCGCCATCATCTGGGTTTGCAGCTGTTAGGATGTCGGTAATATCTGCAAACTTATTTAAGTTTGTTAAACGATAGTAATCGACGTTTTCAGTAAAGTAGATGTCTTTCTTTAAGTCAGAGCTAAGAAGGGAATCACCACCAAGTCTTTCTCTTTGGATATGAATTTGGCATCCTACTTTGCCTTCTTCAAAGTCAGTTCTGTCTTTATTCTTTTGAACAAATAAATCGGCTGCTTTCTTAAGCCATTCGTCACCAACACCGCCATCAAATGTTGAAATTTCAAGTTGTGCCATTGTGCTATCAACTTCTTTTTCTTCGGACTTTTTACCGAATAAGTTACAGCTTGTTAATGACAAGACTGCGGCAATTGGTAAGACGAAAATTATTTTTGTCTTTCTCATAATAATTTACCCCTTTTTTATATAGATAAAGAATTTAGATTATTGTTGAAGTTTACCAGAAAGATTATGGTAAATATTTCTTAAAATTTCGATAACTTTCTTAACGAATTTCTTAACTAAGCTTATAAGCTTTTGTAAGATGGATTGCTCTTGTTCTTCGTTTTCTTCTTCGCCTTCATCTGGTTGTTCGCCAGAGTTTCCACCAACATACTTAGAACCATCAAATGTTGAACCGTCTTTAGTTTCAACGGCCATGATATCGGCTTTATATTTTGCAACGATTGAATCAATTTCTGCTTCGCTTGTTGCCTTATCGATATCTTCGATGGCTTTATATGTTAAGTTAGAAAGTGCGGTTTGATTTTCATCAGAGTAACGATCCATTTCAAGTAAACTTGAAAGAGCGTTAATTTCTGATTTACCAGATTTCTTCTTGGCTGCTAAGTCTTCAGCGTCTCTTTGTTCTGCTGTCTTAAGTTCATCAATAGCAGCTTTTGCGTTTGCAACGATTGCGTCAACTGTTGCTTTATCGCTTGCTGCATCGATTTGAGCATTTGCAGTTTCTAAGATGCTTGCTAATTCAGCTTTTTCTTCATCACGATATAAGTCTGCTGAACGATAGGATGCTAATTCAGCTTTTGCTGCTGACTTATATTCATCAAAGATTGTTGGAATAGCATCAATTAATGCTAATGCTTCTCTTAAGACTGATTGAATTTGCTCTGTTTCGGCTTCTTCAATAGCAACTAAGTATTGATTAACAATTTCAGTAATTCTTTGTTGATTTTCTGCTGAATAATCATCGAGATTTGCATAATTCATTAATGTTTCTTTTGCTTCATAAATGAGAGTTTCTCTATCTGTTGGTACACTTTGTGTCCATGAATCTGTTGATGCATGGTAAATGAATTCTGCATCAAAGAAGCGGTAACCTGATTTAACGAGTTCGCTATCAAGATATGAATAGTAACCACCAATATGAACTACTGCACCATCTGCTAATTCGCTGGAATCAAATTCAATTCTGTATTTATTAGCAGAAATCTTTCTAATGTTTGTGACTGAACGCCATGAAGAGACTTCAGCACCATTAATGGTGAATGCACCACTTTCAAGTGGGAATAAGACTGCATCTTCTGGAAGTGCATTCTCACCTAAGGTTGCATATAAGCTTGCTTTATTTGATGATTCATCAAGAATAAGTCTTCCAAGTAATGCTGGATTGTTTTGGCTCTTTGTTGTGCCGGCTTCAATTGGAGTAAGTCTAGTGACTGCACCTTCACCGGTGTAGGAATCCATAATACGGATTGCTGGAATTTGATCGCTAACTTGGTCAACGATTTCCTTAAGAACCATTTGATCATTAATCTTAATAAAGAGGAGAGTGCGTGCATAACCTGCTAAGTCGATAGAACCACATTCAATCTTATATGAAGTATTTGCTGCAAAGTTTGCATTATAGGTCTTTCTTTGTGTTGCGACATCGCTATTAAGAACGCTGATACCAACTCCAGCTTCTCCATTACCCATATCATTTGCGATTTCAAATCTATAACAATCGGAATCGTTTCCTCTCATTCTGATAAAGATTTGTGAACCGTATAAATTGGCTGATGGATCTGTACTTTCATAATTGAATTGGAAGATAACGTTTCCGTCATAGTTAGATGATGATGAGATAAATCTTGTGGTTGTATCATCGTATCCACCACTTGAATATCCGCCTTCACCCTTTGCAAGGAAGGTCATTCCGCCAACTGCTGAGAAGTCAGATGTTGTAACAACATCATAACTTTCTAAGTATTCATCGAGTAATGTATCGGATGCCATAACTGCTTCTTCAACAATTGCTAATTTAGTCTTTGCTTGTGCGGCAATTTGATCTTTAGCGTTTTGAAGAGCTGCATAAACATCTTCAATGAGTATTGCTGCATCAACTGCTGATTTTGCATCATTAACGATACCTTGAACGATAGCAAGATTTGTTGCATCGTAGGCATCAACATCAACTAATGCGTTAAGTTCATCTTTAGCTTCAGCTTTAACGTGAGCTAAGATTTCTTGATATCTTTCAGCACTTACTGCACCCCAAGCATTTCCATCATATTCAAAATATGTATCTGCAAGGTTGAGTTTATAAGCTGTTAAGACACCACTATTTGAATGAGCCATTTTGAACATTCCACCAACATAGAGAATGTCTCCTGTTTGTGGTGAAACACCAAGTTCGCTAAGGTCTAAATATAATTGTTGTGCGTAAGGTTTCTTGAAGTAATTCCACTTATCTGCTGTTACAGAAACGAAATTATATTTAACACCATCTTCAACAGGAATGAAGTATTCATCCCAGTTTGCGACTGGTGCTAAAAGGTCACTTGCTGTATTGAGATATAATGCTGTAGATGTGCTCTTTTCAGCATCTAATGTAACCTCGTTTGCTGCTGGATTGATAGTATTTAAAATACTAATGCATGTATCAGGAGCATAAAGGCCAATCTTTGTTGATCTTGGGGCATCGCTTAATTCCCAATATGTTGAGTAAGCGATTGTTCCATTGTTTTTGAAATAAACGAAATATTCGTTTGAATTGTAAACTTTAACAGCACCCATTTCGAGTGCGTGGGCACCACCAGTTGTAATATCAGTTTGAACTTCATGAGTGTGTCCATTATAAACTACATCATCTATACGCTCGCTAACAATAAGAACACCGTTATTCCAAATGTTCGTAAATTGGAATTGTAAGTAGTGACCAGTTACCCAACCACCACTTGCACCGATTCTAACGGTAAACCAATCGGTCATTGTGTCAGTGGTTTCGAAACTGAATTCGAAAGCAAAACTTTCAGTATCATTTGTTAAACCAAAGACGCCACGTTTCTTTGCAAGATATGCTGGATCATCAGTATAACCATAACCAGCGGCATCTTCTGTATTGATGTTGCCGTTTGGGAAATCTGGAATGTTAGCATCTGCAAGAGAGATAACATCGTATTCTGCTAATGGAAGTTCCCATGTAGTTCCGTTCCATTGTCTTGTAAATTCATTAACAGCAAATTTTGCGGAAGAGTTAGTCCAGTTACCTTTAACAGTAACAATTGAACCAACAGATGCTCCTGAAACTGCAATATAGTATGAATTTGCAGTAATTTTCTTAATTTCTGTGCCAACACGAACGTCATTCATGAACGCACCAGAGTTTTCGTCAACAGGGTGGAATGCTTCTGTGTCCCAACCTGCTGGTAAGTCGTTGGTTGCAGAGCAAACGCCGTACATATAATTAACAGCACTGTCGCCGTTTGCGGAATCAAATGTAATTGTTCCATAGTCATAAATTGGAGCTGTCCAAGCTGTTCCGTTCCATTGTCTGACAAAGTCAGCAACTACGAACTTAGCAGTTGAGTTTTTCCATGTACCTTTAACGGTGACAATTGAATCAACAGATGCTCCGGAAACTGCAATATAGTAAGTGTTTGGTCCGATTTTCTTAATTTCTTGACCAACACGGACGTTATCCATAAATACTCCTGAATTTTCATCAACTGGATGGAATGCTTCTGTATCCCAACCTGCTGGTAAATCATTGGTTGCTAAGCAAACGCCGTACATATAATTAACAGCACTATCGCCATTTGCGGAATCAAATGTAATTGTTCCAAAGTCATCAATTGGAGCTGCCCAGGTGGTTCCGTTCCATTGTCTTGTAAATTCTGCGACTGTGAACTTAGCAGTTGAGTTTTTCCATGTTCCTTTAACGGTGGCTTTTGAATCAACTGAGGCGCCGGTGACTTTTACGTAGTAAGTATTTGGACCAAGTTTCTTAATTTCGTTTCCAACACGGACATTATTAATAAATGTACCTGAGTTTTCATCTGCAGGTGTAAAGGCTTCTGTATCCCAACCTGCTGGTAAATCGTTGGTTGTCCAGTTAATAGCATACATGTTAGTGATTGTGCTATCGCCATTTGCGGAATCAAAAACAAATTCACCATAATTAATGATAGGCGTAACCCAATCTTCACCGTTCCATTGTCTTGTAAATTCTTGAACGGTGAATTGTGCTGTTGAGTTCTTCCATGTGCCCTTAACTGTGGCGATAGTATCAACATCTGCGCCTGAAACTGCGATATAGTAAACGGTTGCTGAAACTTTCTTAATTTCTGTACCAACACGTTCATTGCCAATAAAAACACCGCTGTTTTCATCTACCGGATGGAATGCTTCTGAATCCCAACCTGCTGGTAAATCGTTTTCTACTGAATTAACACCAAATATTCCAGTGATTGAGCTGTCACTGGTGGTTTGAGTAAATTCGATTGTACCGTAGTCATCTGGGAAATATTCCCATTTCAAGCTTGAATTTAATCTTAGTTTAAAACCTTTAAGAACGGCCGCACCAAGAGTAAACCCGTTTTGAACTTCTAAGATATCGCCTTCATGTACTGAACTTGGATAAATAATATTAAACCATGGTTGATCTGCCCAAGGAGTAACTGCCAAAGCGGTCAACGGAGTACCATTGATTGAAATCTGATTAAGAACTTCTTGAGAAGTAATGTCGCCAGTTAGTCCATGCGCTACTCCATCATATACAATCAAAACTTGATTATATCCATCAAATTTTGCTGTGTTATTAAAACTATCACTATATATACCTGAATAGGTTGAGTTTGGTGCAACTTCTGGAACAAAGACTTCCCATTTAGAGTTTTCATTTAACTTTAAATGCAAACTATTTCCGAATGTTGCATTACCTAGAGTCAGACCACTTTCTATTTCTAAAACGTCTCCGCTTACAACGATAGATGGATGAATAATTTTAAACCAAAGTTGGCCTGCCCAAGGAATAACTCCCCAACCCGATTCTGTTAAGGTGGTTCCATTAATCTTAATCTTATTAAGAACATCTGCAGATTTAATAGGGTCATCAGTTAATCCGTGTGCTTCACCAGTATAAGTAATTAATACGTTGTTGAAACCACCACCGAATTCAGTGTTGTTAAAAGCATCAGCAGAATAGACTCCAACAAGAGTTGCGTTTGCGTCAGTTGCTTTAACCTCACTAGAATGGGTTTTTCCAACTAATTTGCCCCCAATTAAACCAGCGAGTAAAAGACCTGGTAAGATCAAGGCCACAATAATTTTTCTTATTTTCATATAAATTCCTCCAAAAAATTTATACTCGATACATATATTTAATAATATTAAATGAATAACATGTATGCACTATTAGAACCCGTTTTTGTAATATTTTGATATGGTAGCGCTTCAAATTGTAATATTTTTGTAATTTAATTGGATTATCTTAACAATTATTAGATAATATTGACATGGCTGATAAAGAAAAATACACACTTATATCCTATAGAAATAACACTACTGAACACCCAGAATTTTTGAATTTAAAAAACGAAATTGAGGTTATTGATTTAATAACTTTTTACTATTATCTTTTATATCCAAATAAGAGTTATGAAGGGGAAATTCATAATTATTATGAACTATACGTCATTTTAAGTGGTAAAGCAAAGGTCAAATCCGGTGATAAAGAATATAGTCTTTTAGAGAAGGATTTTATTATTACTCCGCCAGGCACACAACACGCCCACAACCCAGATAATTCATTTCTTTCTTCTGTTTCCATCTGTTTTTCTGCAAAAGGTTTACAAGATTCTTTGATTTGCAATAAAGTTGGATCACTTGATAATGAAAAAATGAATGTTTTGAACATTCTTATAAATGAATACATCAACAATTACGAATACCAACCTGATAATGACATTCCTTATGTTAAAAAAGTTGAATTCAAAAATGAGTATGCTTATCCTCAAATGTTTAAATGCGGACTAGAGATGATTCTTATTCAAATTACTAGATATTTCCAAAATGAAAGTGCTCCTGCAAAAATCAATATTCAAAGAGAATATAAGAAGAACAAGGTTGTTGAGTATATAAAGGAACACTATAAAGAAAAGATTGCTTTGGAAGATATCGCAAAAAAATTTAACTATTCTGTAGGTCATCTTTGCAGAAAATTTAAAGAAGAAATTGGCGTTTCTGTTGTTAATTACATTGTTCGTTATCGCATTTCTATTGCAATGAAACTTTTATTTGAAAGACAAGAATTAAGTATTGAGGAAATTGCATTAGATGTTGGTTTTAATGATGTGCAGTTCTTCGATAAAACATTTAAAAAGATAACCGGAATGACGCCTGGAAAATATCGTAAAGAAGTCAATGAAACAAAGGCGTTACACGCACAGGATATAATGTTTATCTCATAAAAGAAAAGGGCAAAGCCCTTTTTATTTTAATTCTACTACAGCAAACAATGGATAATGATCGCTTGGTGGCAAGCCGTCATATTCGTCTTTTATAAGTTTAAAGTCTTTTGCGTTTATTTCTTTACTTTTGAAAATGTAATCAATTCTTTCGTGTTCAAATTTGTTGTATGCATGATAAGTAATGTTTGTTTCATTAAACTCTTTTCCCACATCATTCATGACGCTTGTAATTATTTCATATCCCTTTTCTTTCGGTTGACCATTAAAATCGCCACTTAGAACAAGGGCACCTTTTTGTTTTTTTAAGTATCCTGCTAAAACGTCAGCTTGTTGTTCTCTAACTTCTGGCAGTAAATAATCAAAATGTGTGGAAATTGCTTGGAATTTCTTATTATTTTTTAAATCAACAAGCTTTGTAACAGTAAAAACTCTTTTAAAAACTGACCCTTCAAATTTCGATGGATGCTTAATGTCTGGACCTAACCAATAAGTGTGGCTCCAAACAAAACCGAATCTTTCTTTCTTAAATAGAACACAGTTCTTTTCTCTGTCTCTTCTTAAACAATCTTTATCAGCGTAGAGTCTATCTCTACCAGTGAAAGTGTAGGCGCTTGAAAATTCTTTTCTTAAGATTTTGAACCACACCACCGTGACTTCTTGAAGAAAAATTACGTCTGGGTCATATCTTTTAATAAGGTCAATAATTCCTTTGACCCTTCTTTCGTTTACGTCCCAGCTTTGGATGTTGTAAGTGAGTAATTTGATATCAGCACTCATATATCTTTTATAAATTATATATTTCCTTTATTTACTTGTTAAATGGAGATGAGGGGTATAATTATTAACGTCTATGATACTTCACGACCAACACGTTCACAGTTATTATTCCTTCGATAGCGACCAAAAAATCGAGGAATATTTAGTTGAAGCCAAAAGACTTGGATTAAGTTATTTTGTCTTAACAGATCACTGTGACTTGAATTATTTAGATAACGGAAAAGACTTATTCTTTTCATTAGAAAAGCAGTCTGAAGAATTATTCAAGTTGCAAGAACAATTTAAAGACATTAAATTACTCCGTGGGATTGAAATCGGCTACAAACCAAATGAACGGGAGCGTATAGATAAAATTCTTGAAACTCATTCTTTTGACTTAATCAATTTCTCCCTTCATGAAGCTGATGGAATTGATTACTACTACAAAGAGGAATTTATAAAAAGCGGAATTGAGAAAACGCTAAAACATTATTTCGACAAGTTATTAGACGCTATCACAAACTTCAATAACTATGATGTGCTTTGCCACTTTGATTATGGATTCAAGACAGCTTATCTTGCAGACAATTCTTTAAGAATTAGAAGCTATGAAAAAGAAGTGACCAAGATTATGAAAGTCATCATTCAAAATAAGAAAGCTTTAGAAATAAATGTTAAGGTTCAATCGTTCCTTCCAATTGAGCACACTAAATATATTTTGAATTTATACAAGAGTTTAGGTGGTAAATATTTAACCTTATCAAGCGATGCTCATAAGATTTGTAACTTCAGAAGAGAATTCGACAAGTATATAAATCTCATAAAAGATTGTGGGTTTGAAAGCCTCACATATTACGTTAACAGAGAGAAATATTTGCTAAAAATATAAAGAAAAACGAGGGATTTTGCTCCTCGTTTCTTTTTTTTATTTTTATGCTGCGTACTGAGCGATTGCTTCATCGACAGTAAGTTCGCCTTTGCCAACTTTATATGAAGCAGTATTGATCTTCTTGAACATTGAGTCTATAACACCAAGTTCTTCTGGTGAGAAAGTACGTTCTGCTGGAATTTCACTAAATGAATCGTAAACTGCACCAAAGGTGTGATCTTTGGTTGGGCTAATTAAACCTTTTAAGTAAGCCATATTCTTGAGTTCTTCAGGTTGGAATAAGAATCTCATGAATTCATTTGTCATATCTAAATTCTTACAATCTTTGTTAACTGAGAATTCTACGGATGGGCTATCAATAAAATATCCACCTTCATCTGATACTGGAATTTCAACAAATGTGTAGCTAAATGGATTTTCTTTGAATGGATTAGATTCTTTTTCACGTTTTTTTCTACCTGAGACAGTGTCTGCAGTACAAATCATCATTGGGACATCGCCTTGGAAGAAACGTAATAAGACTTGTTTATAGTTATCAGAGATGTTGTTGCATTCTGTAACGTCAATTGCACCTGCATCAACAAGTTGTTTAACTTTGTTAAGTGAATCACGTATGAATTCTCCGTTTGATGTATCTAAGTTAGGATTTTTGCCAATTGCTGCAACGGCATCTGGATAAGCAAGAGTGTTCATCCAACAACCAGATTCTGTTTTATTAAATCCCATAATTGGACTTGCATATCCTTTTGCTTTGAAGGCATCACAAACTGCTAAAAGTTCTGTCCATGTCTTTGGAACTTCTAAACCTTCTTTGATAAATAAATCGTTATTAACAAAGGTTCCGTATGTTCTCGAGAAGATAGGTGCTAAATGAACTTTATTATCTTCGCTGTGAGTGATTAAACCAGGACGTAAGCAATCTAAATTAATTTTTAAGGCAGGATCAGAAAGATCTTCCATATGTGAAACGATTGAACCATATGTTTCGTTATCGCTCATCCATGATGCATAAGAGAAGAAAATATTTGGAGCGTTGTCACCGCTTAATGAGTTTCCTAATGTGTTAACATAGCTATCTGGTTTTCTGTAACTAAGTACAACATTTGGATAGTAGTCGTTAAATCTATCAAACTCTGCTTCAAGAGCCTCGAAGTTATCATAGTCTCCAACAACCTTAATAGAACAACGAGTATTTATATCTAATAAAGGTTTGAATTCACTAGATTCATCCTTTGTTTTTCCTTTACATGAAACAACCATTACTGTAGAAAGTAAGGCTACTGCGACATGTGCGAGCTTTTTCATTCTTTAGATTCCTCCTTAATCTTTTGAATCACTTTAATAACAAGTTTAATGTCTATAGGTTTAGCAATATGTCCTTGCATACCGGCTTCTAAACATTCTGTTACGTTCTCAGAGAATGCGTCTGCTGTCATTGCGACGATTGGAATTTTAGATGCCCACGGATCATCAAGTTTTCTAATTGCTCTTGTAGCATCTAAACCATTCATCTCAGGCATTTGAATATCCATAAATACTAAGGAATACTTGCCTTTTTCTGCAGATTTTACCTTTTCTAGTGCGATGCGGCCGTTCTCTGCACGCTCGGTTGTAATTCCATACATTGAAAGAAGAGTAGAAATAATTTCCCAGTTAATCTCGTTATCTTCTGCGACAAGAATATTCATACCTTCTAAGTCTGAATAATCATGTTCTTGTTCAACAGATTCTTTTTTGTGTCCAAGAATTTCGCTGATTTTATCGTATAGCGTTGAACGGAATAAAGGTTTTGTTAAGAAACCATTAACTCCGGCTTCTTTAGCTTGTTCTTCTACATCTGACCAGGAATAAGCAGAGATAAGAAGAATCGGAACATTTGATTTAACTTCGTCACGAATACGTCTGATTGTTTCAATGCCATCGATATCAGGCATTTTAAGGTCGATTATGACTATGTCATAGTTCTTACCTTCTTGCTCTCTATGTTTAATCATTCCAAGGGCTTCTAATCCACCACCGGCTTGATCAGTATTAATACCAAGCGATTTCATTGTATCTACGGCTGTCTCTAATAAAACTTCATCATCATCTACGATTAAAACATCCATATTTTCAAGTTTCATTTCTGCTCTTTGTTGTTCAGCGACTGGTAAATCTAAAACGACAGTAAAGGTTGTTCCTTTACCTTGTTCGCTTTGACAATCGATTGTGCCCTCCATAAGGTCCACCATTTGTTTGGTAATGGCAAGACCTAAACCACTGCCTTGAATTTTATTAACGCGGCTATCAGTTTGACGAGAGAACGGTTGATAAAGATTTGCTAAGAATTCTGGGCTCATACCGATACCTGTATCGGATACTTTGAATGTTAATTTTACATAACCTTCTTTTTCACTATCTTCTTCCTTCATATCAACGCTTACACGTCCGCCTGCTTCTGTATACTTAATCGCGTTAGATAAAAGATTAATAAAGATTTGATTAATTCTTAATTGATCAGCGTAAAGGTATTCTCTATCAAATCGACTGATATGGAAACTGAAGTCAATGTTCTTCTCTTTAATCATTGGTTGAGATAAATTCATAAGATTTTCCACGGTTTCTACAACAGAGAATGATTGTGGAACTAAGTTAAGTTTTCCACTTTCAACCTTAGAAATATCCAAAATATCATTGATTAAAGTAAGCAAGTGATTGCTAGCGAGATTGATTTTTCTTAGGTTTTCTTTAACCAGTTTTTCGTCACCAAGATTCTTTTCAGAAATTGTAGTTAAACCAATAATTGCATTCATTGGAGTACGAATGTCGTGTGACATCGTAGATAAAAAGTCTGTCTTTGCCTTACTGGCGGATTTAGCTTCACTGGCTGCAGATTTGAGTCGCTTATTTAAAATAAGCATGACCATTAAGTCTAAGGTGAATAAGACAAGAAGACCGGACGTAATAACACTAATCAACAACCAGTTTTGTTGTCCAACATTAAGATTTACATATGGCATTATGCTTAAAAGACTTAAACCGCTTGATTCATCAAATGAAGAGTAACCTAAAATAAATTTGCTGCCACCCTTCTTTGTAAACATAGTAACAGAACCTGATTCACTGGTGATGTGTTCAAAAAGTTTTTCTGCTTCAGCATAATCTACATCGGTGTTGTATGATTTATAAAATTCAAAGAAGTTGGTGTTTTTGTAAGTTCCACCTTCATCACGAATAATATAGTTTCCGTGTGAATCAATAATGCAAAGTTCAGCGTCTTTGAATTCTTCTTTTGGTAAAATCCACTTATCGTGTAATTCGGTTTCAGGAAGTAAACGTAAAAGAATTTTTTGTTTGCTTACACCACCTTCTATAACTGTAATGTAGTTCGCAAATGCGATAGAAGGTTCAGAGTCTTTACTAATAGGATTTGGGAATGAGCTTGAAACACTTATAGTGTTTTCTTCATTGTGAATCCATGATAAATCGTCTAAAAATTTATAATTTTTGTATGAAACATCGCACACATTGGTATCACCATTTGCGTCTCTAGTAGATTTACCAGATAAAGTAACAGGGTCAATAATGTGAGCTGATGCTTTTAACAAAACGTGAGAAGAACTAATGAAGTTTGTTGCTTCATCAATTGTCATGTTTCCGGTTTTGTTAATGTAATGAGCCCAAACATCACAAATGCGTTGTTCTCCCTCAAGATAGTTTTCGGTAACAAGGCCCATTGTGATTGTTGTGTCTTCATAATTGGTTATTTGATTTTCTCTTGTTTTTTTAGTTTCAAAGGTTGCATAAAGAACAACAAAAACAACCATCGATACCATCAGGATGATATTGCTGAGAATTACCCAAAGTCTTTTCATTATTATCTTTCAAACGCCTAGAAACGATTTATTAATATTTATCATCGCTTATTTAGTGATATTTTTCTATCACAAATATTTCCACATAACTTTTGCAAATATAAAAGAATCACAAATTCTGCAGTTCTTATTTTTGTAGTTGCCCAAACCAAACCATCCTATTTTGTTTGAAACGACTTATTCATAATCATATGGCAAAGAACTACTTTGGTTAGCTCTACGTTATTAACCATTTTTGTTATATAATAACCATACAAATTATGCGTTTAGAAGAAGCCACAAAGATTGCAATTAATTACCTAGGAGAAGGTAACTTTTTGGGTTTAAACATTGATTATAAAAAGACAAAAGATTCGCAAGATCTACAAATATGTCGCGAAAACAATAACGTTATCATTAAATATAATGATTTGTCCCTTTTATTTTATGGTTTAACTCAAATTAAACTGCATAAAAACGAAAGTAATTATTCTTTATCGTTTAAAAAGAATTTTGTTGATTCAGGATTAATGCATGATTGCTCAAGAAATGGAGTATTAAATGTTGAAACCGCTAAAAAGTTTATATTGCTTTCAGCTCTTTTGGGGATGAACACATTTATGCTCTATACAGAGGATGTCTATGAAATTGAAGGCGAACCTTACTTTGGCTATTTAAGAGGTAGGTATTCAAAATCTGAATTGAAAGAAATAGTTGAATATGGTGATTCGTTTGGGGTTGAAGTTATTCCGTGTATTCAGACTCTTTCTCATTTAAATCAAGCATTAAGATGGGATGCATTTGCTGATGCTAGAGAAAGTGGTAACACGTTACTAGTCGGAGCAGACAAAACATATACCTTGATTGAAAAAATGATTAAGTCATGCCGAGAGGTATTTACTTCAAAACGTATTCATATTGGAATGGATGAGGCATTTGACTTGGGTGCGTATAGATTTGCTTTTACCGGTGAAGTTATTGATAAGACAAAAGAGTTCTTATCACATCTAAATAGAGTGGAGGCCATATGTAAGAAATATGATTTCCAGCCGATGATGTGGGAAGATATGTTTTTTAAATTAAACGAAAATAGTAGAGACTGGCTTGCCTCAAATACAACAATTAATAATGAAGTTAAGAAATTAATTCCTGACGTAGATTTAGTATACTGGGATTACTATCATAACGATGTTAGCCACTACGACAGTAAATTCAAACTTTCTTTGGATACAGGCAAGAATATCTTTTTTGCTGGAGGTGCTATTAGATGGATGGGGTTTGCTCCAAACATTTCTGGTTCAATTGAAAACTCAACAGCCGGCCTTAAGTCTGCTATTAAAAATAAAATCAAAAATGTCTTTGTCACTTCATGGGGTGATAATGGAAATGAGTGTTCGGTATTCGCGTCAGTTCCTTTATTAGCGTTATATTCAAACTTCAACTATTTAGGCCATAGTGGCAATCGCGAATTATCAAAACTACTTGAATGTGTAACTGGCATCAAATTGAGTGTTTGGAAAGACTTGGAGCTACCAAATAAATTAAGAAAAGAACTGCTTCCATTTGAAAACCCATCCAAACCATTTTTATATCAAGATCCACTAAATGGGTTTTATGATTTTAAAGTAAAAGAAATATATTCATCGATATATAAAAAATATGCTTCAAGACTACGAAGAAATGCTAAAAATAGCCATGATTTCTCGTATATTTTTGAAAATTTGGCCAATTTTTGCTCGCTATTGCAATTCAAATCAACAATTGGAATAAAGCTTAGAAAAGCTTACCAAAATAATGACTTGGAGGAGCTTAAAGTCTGTGCTAAAGAATTGAGGATTTCAATTAATCGATTGGAAAAATTCAAGTCAGGTTTCTTTCATCAATGGATAAACGAAAACAAGATTCAAGGATTTGATGTGATTGATGGAAGATTAGGATACCTAAACAATCGATTAAAAACTTCTTACAAACTTGTTGAAGATTATTTAAATAAGAAAATTGAAGAAATACCTGAACTTAAAGAAAACATCATCGCTAATGGAAACGATGATGATCCTTTATCAGATAATTGTTGGGCTACGATTGCCTCTATAAACGCTATCTAATTATAGATTAATCCATTCATCAAACTTATTTTGAAGTGCAATATCACGAAGTTTCATTGCTTCTAATGTCTCAAGATAAGAGAATGATGGATTTTTTTCTTTGAAGAAACAAAGAATATCTTTCATCTCATTTTCAAAATATGGAGAAGTACAACGAACAAGATTTTGTTTGAACTTGCCATTGCCACTTATAAAGAAATCTTGTGCGTTGCCACCTTCTGCAATAATAATTAAAGCATTTTTCTCTCCTGGGTATTCGATGTTTAACATATGGTGAACTCCGCTTCTTGATAACTTTGCTCTAGTAGCGCCTGCCCCCATTTTTGAAACAACAATTTCAAGAGGGTGGATCCAATAGTCACTTAAATGGACACTTGGTGCAATAACTAAAAGAGAATTAGTGTCTTCTAATGCCGTTACTTCATCTGCATATCTCAATGAAGAAGATGTAAATAAAGGAGTTTGGTTTTGTTTTGCTAAATCAAATATCCCTTCTGCTTCTTTAAAACTATTCATAAATGTCTTATCAACAAAGATAGGCTTCTTATAAGAAATAACCTTTTTAACAACTTCAAATTTTCGTTCAGGATTATCTGGATATAACACCATTAAATAATCACATTTAGTGCACAATTCTTCTAAAGAAGAGCATTTGTGAATTTTATACTTTTTCTCATATTCATCAGAAGATAAATCTGGGTGATCGATTTCAGCATAAAAATCTGTAATTTCAAATTCTTTGTCAATTTCACCTTTAACGTTTTCTAAAAATGTTGGGTAATTTAAGGCGTGCCATTCATTGATATAATAATCAATTAAACCTATTCTTTTCATAATCTGATTTCCTTCTCTTCTTCGGCGGACTTATAAATTAAATCGATAAGCTTTTCTATATCTATAACTTCATCAATGTGCCCTCTATTAGGAACTCCGCTTTCAACAGAATCAATAAACATTCTATCTTCAATATCATAATGATTTTCTTCTGGGATGTTGCTTTCGGTTACTTCGAGTGTCTCACCTGAAAAGATTTTAAATTTTTGTTTAACATAATAGAGTCGAATGCCAGCTTTTGATCCGTAAATATCAATATAAAACTCATCCGCTGGGATATTTGTTGCCCAACCCCCTGTTAGAGACAAGGTATAATCCTCATATCTTGCAAAACAAGAAATAAATTCCTCAACATCATTAATACCGTGCTCAATATCAGCCGTTTCTTCAGCCCACATATTTCCATACTTATATCCTTTCATATCCTTTGCGAGTTCAGAACTTGTCGCTGCACTTACTGTTTTTAATGTTTTATGACCGACTAAATATTGGATCAAATCAAGAATGTGAACGCCCCAGTCAATCAAAACGCCTCCTCCTGACATCTTTTTGGTAGTAAATGGTCCACCTAAGCCTGGAATAGATCTGGTCGTAAAGAAATGAGACTCAACATGATAGATGTGCCCAAGCATTCCGTCTTCGCAATATTTTTTAACTGTATTAACTGCAGTGTTGTATCGATTATTAACCCCGATATTTAAAATTTTGCCGGCTTTTTCCGCTGCTTTTTTCATTTCTAAAGCATCTTCATAGTTTAATGCAATTGGTTTTTCGCACAAAACATTCTTTCCGGCTTTTAATGCATCAATAGTAATTCTTTTATGCTCATAATTTGGTACTAGCACAAAAACTGTATCAACTTCTTTATCGTTTAAAGCATCGTGATAATCAAGAATAGTGTTTTCAATTTTCGGATAATCCTGTTTTGCTTTTTTAGCTTTTTTTATGATAATGTCACAAGCATATTTTATTCTGACGTTATCAAGCTTGTTTAAGGCCGGGAAATGAGCGTAATTTGCTATTCTTCCACACCCAATTATCGCAACAACATTCATATTTTTAAACTCCTGTAATTATTTGATTACATTATATATTACTTAAAGTAAAGTTTCCGCCAAATATCTTATTTACTTTAAAAAGAAAAGATCATGTATGTACCACAGATGTAATAAATAAATGTAAGTGTTTAAAACAAATAAAAAAGATCTATGGTTAGTAGATCTAATTTATATTAGGTAGTTATCGGTCTAAGTAATGAATAATTGATTTTGAACAATAATGAATAAATAGATTTAGATAACTACAATTTAGTTCGTCTGGTGGACCTAACCGGGTTCGAACCGGCGACTTATTCGTTGCGAACGAATTACTCTCCCAGCTGAGTTATAGGCCCATTTTTAATCATAAATTAATCATTTACATAGATTCCCGCATCACCATCATACCAGTAGTACATATTATACATGTTTTTACCATCATCTAGTTCGTCAGGAATCGTTACTTCTGGAATCACGTATTGTGTCTCAACTGGTGTGTCTTTCCATTCAAAAATTTGATTTGAGATATACGCAATCTCGAAGGTGGTTTTATTATACATTGCATATTCAAAACGTGCATTTTGTTTCACTGTTAAATACATTCTCTCATCAGGATAATGAATTGGCTTCTTTATTTTATCTTCACTAAAAACTGCCTCAACACTTGAAATACGCTCAAGTTCTTTATTGAATCCTTCTTCTTCATAACCAAGAACGATGTACATCAAAAAAGATCCGGTTAACAGGTCAGTCATATGAGCATAGTAAAAAGCTTTAATCTCTAAGCCTTCAATTGATTCCGGAAAAATATAAAGCTCAGTATGAAAATCACTTTCACCCTTTGCTTCTTGCAAAATTTCAAGATACTCTTCAGCGTTAGTTTTGGTTGATTTTGTGCAACCAGCGCAAAGAATAAATGGCAAAACTGCTACCGCCCTAAAAAGTTTCATTTTATTCAGATTTCTCCGGTTTTTCCTGAGAATTTTCGTTATTTTCGTCGTTTTTAAACAACATTTTGATGTTTTGGAATGGACCAAATAATGAGATTGTATCACCTTTCTCAATTGTACTGTCTTTTGACATTGGAAGATACTCATCGTTTCTTTTAACCATAACGACAGTAATGCCATAATGCTCTTTCAATTTTGCGTCGATAAGTTTAACGCCATTGAATTGATTTGGAACTTCTTCAACATAGACTTCTACTAAGGCGTTGTCGCCGTAGTTATTAACTAAACTAATTTCGTTGCTCTTATCTTGTTCTTTTGGTTGTTCAGAAGAAACAGAATAAACGAAAGCATCTTTAATATTATTAATCAGACCATAGACAACAATGAGGTCGCCTTTTTTAAACATTGTATCTTTAGATACTTCAATGATTCTTGAATCTCTTCTAATAGAAAGAACATTAATAGAATATTTTTTAGTAAGTCCCATTTTTGAAAGTGGCACATCTTGCATGCTTTCAGGAACAATATTCAAAACAACTTCAGTAATCGCGTGCTTTCCTTGTAAATCAAAAACATTTATAATGTTTTTCTTTTTATTCTTTGATGAGAATTTGATTGCCATATTCTCAAGGAATCTTTGGAAACGTCTATTTACAGGAGGTATTTTGAGGAATGCCACAACAAGGAATAATCCAACGGTGACATAAAGAATAATGAAATACCATTCTGTAAAATGTGGGGTTTCAGTTCTTTGATATAAAGAAAGGGAAATAACAACGTTGATAAGTAAACCCATAAATGCAACTGAGAAAAGGTGTCCTGTATACATACAGACTGTGGCTATTTTTCTTCTGGTATCATCTTTTGCAATGAGTTCAGACTCAGATGTTGTGTAACCAGCACTTGTAAATAAAGATGCGACCTGGAACTTAATCTTACTGGAAGCCATACCTGTTAGCTTTAACGCTACAGAGAAAATTTCAATCATCAAGAGATAGACTGTAAGGACTGCCAAGACAAGTGAAATTGCTAACCAAATATTCATACCTGTTTAATTCTACACTTTTATTATAATAAACCAAAGAGAAATTGTTTTATATTTAGATTTACTCTAAAATTGATATGTATTTATTCACCCGGAGGTTTTTTATGGGTTTATCTAACAAAGTTGCCAAGGCTTATACAGGCAACAAAGTTCCAAGATTCACTAGATGGTTCTACCCATTCAGCGGAATCTTTCGTGATGCATGCTATGCATTAGTAGGATCATTTTTACTTCAATACGCAATTACATCAGGCGTTTTAAGTAGTGATTCCACAACATTCGCCGCTCAATATGGTGTTATCACCATCGCTATGATGATTGCACTTGTTTGGGATGGTATCAACGAACCTATCATGGGATTTATTGTTGAAAAAGTTCACTTCAAACTTGGTAAGTTTAAACCATGGATTTTGATTGGTGCTATTGGAAACACTTTAGC
>JAEEGL013526599.1_pt1 | contig 44009 bp, 22 predicted proteins | sample 9134231 | NCBI WGS metagenome assembly JAEEGL01 (sample SAMN16246548, study PRJNA631951) | gut metagenome | biome: gut microbiome; feature: rumen; material: fiber-attached | host: Bos | place: Iran: Karaj | collected 2018-10
AAATCACGAATGATGATGTCAAACGTGGCAATGCTTCTGAAGTGCAACTGGCAGTAGTCTATAAAGTCAGCGTCTATGCCACCAAATATGGTTATGAGGACTCTGACGTGGCTACTGCTGAGTTTACCTTTGGCGGTAACGCAGACACTGGTGTAAGGGGTGACATGAACGGTGACAATATTGTTAATGCCCTGGACATTCAGACCATTATCATGATTGCAGCAATGTTTTGAGTGAGTGCAACAGCTTCTGGTGCAGGTTTAGCTGCACCTAAACCTGCACCAGAGCTTACGGACAAGGATTTGACGGTGAGAAAACCTATGCCTTTTTTGAGAAAACCTATGCCTTTGGAAGGAATCTTATAATGCGGAGTAGTCCTCACAAGACGTTTTAACCAAATTATACTTAAGAAAGACTTATTTTATATATTAGTAGGAATTAGTAACGCTCTTATAACATAATAGTCCGCACGGTTTGTTTACCTTTGCACCGATTACTAACAATATCGGGCAGAATGGACTACCGTCGTCATATCATCATGCTATCGTTGATTACCCTGGCCTTGGCCGTCAGGGCACAAGGACATGACGACGGTCGCAAGCACATCGAGGCAGACTCCGTCAAGAACGACTTTGAGGAATGGCTGCGCAACGAGCCGTTACGGGAGGTGTCCCACGACAGCACGCTGCTGCGCCCGCTGCCACCGTCGATGCCCATCGTCCATCCCCGTGAGCTACAGCCCAAGCCCCCGTCTGTATCCATCAACATCATGACGCCCAACATGAAGACCGATGCGGCACTGGCCTACCAGAGCCACTGGCTGGAGGAGCAGCGTAAAGCCCAGCAGGGTGGTGCCGTGACCATCGGTGTCAGTCCCCTTGCTGTCATCGGCTACGTGCTCCACAAGCTCTTCCCCAAGCGAAAGTCGAAGAAGCAGCGCGAGCGCGAGCGCGAGCGGCTGCAACAGATACTGGACAATTATTGATGAGCGTTGAGAATACTACGTGCAAAGCAAAGCGGAGCCTGCAAGGCCCCGCTTTCTGTACACAATTCGGACACCGTTGAAATCGCTGCCGCTTACCTCTCACTGTCTTCTTCGGCATCGTAGTCGGGCTTTTCGTCCGAGGGCGAGATGTACTCAAGGGTCGGGTCGTAGTTGTATGTCTTGGTGACGGCAGGGAACAGGGTGCGGTCCTTCTGGCTCTTGACGTAGCAATAGGGATAGAAGCCTACCATGATGGTGGGCTTGTTGCTGTACCAGCGGAAGCGGACGACTGGCAGGTCCATGTCGTCGATGCCGTTGTTTGTGCGCTCGAACTCGGCAGCGTATATCTCGTTGAAACCACTGTACATGTTCGAGTGGATGCCCCACTTGCGGATCAGCCGCTGCGCCTCGATGTTGACCATCACGTCGATGGTGTAGCAGTAAGCGTAGTGGTTGACCTGGTCGGTACCCTTGACGGGTTTCAGGAAGTCGCCCCTGTTGGTATATTTCAGCGTGGCCGACAGGATGGACATGTCGGCTATTTGTTCCTCGAAGGGGAAGTTGTGGAGCGGTATGTAATAGTCGCCCCAGTGGATGGCAAACTGTGCGATGTAGGGGACGTTGAACTGCAGCTCGTCGATGCGCTTGGTGGCGGCAAAGCGTCTCAGGTTACCGTCGGTGCCTGAGAGCAGGATGGTCTTCAGCTCATTGCCCTCCGACGTATAGAGTTTCATGTAGTAGCCGGCTCCCGGCAACAGGCCAAGCAGACCGTAGTCCTGGATGTAACCCTCCATCTCGAAGACTTTCGGCTCGTGCTGTGTACACCGCATGTTACACCCCGGCTGGTAAGCCACAGGCACCAGTGGAACATTAAATGTCTCGATGTATATGGGCGGCGTCTGCACCGTCTTCTCAGTACCGATGATGACCCCCTGGCCGACGGTGGCGTAAAACACCTCCTTCGTGATGAAGTTGGCCTGTGAGGTGCGGAATTCCTCGGCCGAGTGGAACGTCTTGTCATCGAAGGGGAAGTCCACCTCGCCGTAAATCTTCACACCGGCGGCAGCGGTGCTGTGCGACACCAGCGTATGGCCGCTCAGTCCGATGCGCATGTCGAAGCCCATCTCCACGTTCATGCCGTCGAAGTCGTCCTTCAACTTGCTGATTGACAGCACCTGTTCGCCAGCCTTCTTCTTGATGTATGCCTTGCGGACGGAGAACTTGCTCTCGTCCATCTCGTTGTTCTTGTTGGAATAGAAGAAGTCGGCGTTGAAGTCCCAGCAGTAGGATATCTTTGTGCTGATTTTCCTTTTGATGGTAATATATGGCGACCCTGTGAGGCCAGCCTCCAGGCCTGCTATGCCGATGTCAATCTTGAAACCTGCCATGGAGACGGCTACCGGCAGACTCAGCGTCACCTCCCTCGTCGCCTCGAACTCGTAGTCTATCCGTATCTCGCCATAAAGTCCCGCCCCTAATTCTATCAGGTTCGTCTCGCTGTCGATGTTGGCCCCGATATGCGCTCCCATGATGACATGCCCCTCCATAGAGGCCGTCCACTTGAAGCCGGCGGCATTGGAGCCAGCGGTGGCGGAGAGCGACTGCTTGGGGAACTTATGCATAAAGGAGCCTTCTGTAAACTTATCATCGAACTTTACCCGTCGGGAGCCTCTGCGGGTCTCTGCTGGTTGTTCGTCTTCGGCCTGCATGACGGCAGTCAGCGAGTCCTGCTCCTCGGTGGTCAGCAGGTGGGTGCCTTCGGCAGGTACCACCGTCGTTCGCTCGTTCGTCTCTACGTTGACCTTTAGCACCTTGAAAGCATCGAACAGGCCGCACCGTGTGAAGACGCACCGCCAGATGCCGTTCTCGTTCTTACGCTCAATGCAGCGGTGGCAGAAGGCGTCGGGGAACTTCTCGCGGAAGCTGCACACCATCATTTCGCCGACCTGCGGCAGGTAGTAGTCGGGCGTGCTGTCGACGAAATAGACGATGCTGTCGCTCTCCACCTTGATGACATACTGTTCCACGTCGTCGTTGATGGCAATGGTCTTCTCATCGTACTGGTACTCCACCGTGCCTGTGCCATCGGGCAACTCCATTGTCTCGACGTCCGAATAGCCTGCCTCCGTCCGTATCGTATCCACCTCGTCGTCGGACAGGTACAGTGAACAGGAGGACAGCGCCATCATGGCCAGGGCCATGAAAATGAGAAATAATCGGCTGCGCATATAATTAAGCATTAAGCATTATGAATTAAGCATTAAGAATTAAAAATCGATGGGGTAGAGCTTCGAGAGTGTACCGAGGGTGCTGCCGTTGAACGTGATGGAACTGGTGGCGGTCGTGATGCGCGCCCGCTTGCGGTCGTAGCAACGGAGGGTCAGCTGCTCGCTCTCGTCGTTCTCGCTGTAGATGCGCAGCAGCATGTAGCTGATGCCGTGCGACTCCTGCAGGCTTCCCACGCCGCGCAGCTTGCCGCTGTCGTCGAACACGCCCACCACGATGCTGTCGTCCATGTCACGTCCGTCGACCGTCGCGTTGGCAAACACCACCATGTCGTAGAGGTAGTCCGTAGCGGCCACCCGCCATACGGGGTGAACCGTGACGGCGCAGGTGTCGCGTAGCTGGCCAGACATGGATGTCACTACCACCTTCGTCTCGCCGGGTGCCACAGCCGTGAGCACGTTCTCGCTGACGCTGACGATGCTGCTGTTGAGCGACTCCCAGTAGAGGGCCTTGTTCACCAGTGTGTCGGGCTTCAGCGTTGCCGGCACCACATACTGGTCGCCCACCATCAGGTCGATGTGCTTCTCGCTGACTGTCAGCGACGCCACCTCCTGCTTGCTGTCGTCGAGGTTGAACAGCTCGGCGCACGAGGTCATCGTCATCATCATGAAAATGAGATATGTGATATGAGATATGAGATATGATCTGCCGCGCATATAATTAAGCATTAAGCATTATGAATTAAGCATTATTCTGCCTTGACGGTAACCGTATTCGAGGGTCGGCTGTGACGGCCGTCTTCGTACTGGACTGTGACGTAGTATGCTGCCGACTCGCCTTCGCGGGTCAGCGCATCAGCCCACTGCGGGTCGTCAGGCTTGGTAGCCAAGAGGAACTGGAAGCGGTCGTCGCCCTGGCCCTTGCGGTAGACACAGTAGTACCAGGGGCCGTAGTCCGGCACGCGCCCCGTGTCCCACGCCAGGCGTGTCTCGCGGCTCTTGCTGTCGTAGCTGCCCAGCAGCTTGAGGCTGATGTCGACGATACGCGGGCCAGTGAAGAGGAATGTCTGCGGCATGCTCAACCCTGAGGTAACACCGGTCAGGTTACGCGTCTCTACGGCATAGACGTAGCGTGTCCGCATGTTTGGCGTGGGGGTGTCGCTGAAGCGTATCATGTTACCCTCGCTGCGCAGCGAGTCGGCACGGTAGACACCCATCAGCGTCCAGGTGGCGTCACCGTCCAGCTTGCGGAACAGCCGGTGGTAGTCCAGGTCCTCCTCGTTGCTCTGTATCCACCGCATGTGTACGCCGTCGTCGGTCATCCAGACGGAGTCGATGCGACACGTCATGGGCGGTATGTAGTTGGGGCGTATCACCCGCAGCATCTCCGACGACTCCGACGCGTTGCCCGAGTAGTCTACGGCACGTACCTTATAGTATATATAGGCCTGGTTCAGTCCCAGGGCCAGTGAGTCGGTGTACAGCGTGTCCGTCTGGTCGGCATTGCTGACGTTCATAAATACATGCGTGGAGTCGTTAGCCGAGAACACCTCGTAGAACGCCACGTCGGCCTCCGGCGATGGTGTCCAGCGCAGCTCCAGGTATCCGTCCGGAGCCACGTTAGCCCGCAGGTTGGTGGGTGCCGACGGTGCCATGTAGTCCTCCAACAGGATGAGGCTCGGCAGGGATGCCCCTTGGTTGCCGTCTTCGTCGTAGGCCGCTACCGACAACTGTCCTGTGGGCAGTCCTGACACGTCGACTGTCATCACCGTGTCGCCGGGCAGTGCCATCTGCGTGGTCAGCGGATGCCATTCGCCGTCCTTCACCCTGCTGTGGCGGTACAGCGGCAGATAGCCTTTCACGTCGGCCTCCACCGTGTCGGCATGGAAGTAGATGGTGGCCGTGGCGTGCTGCTCGTCGGGGTGGTCAACCACGATACGGTCCAGCACGGGCGGCGTGGGCGGTATCATGTCAATCATCGTCACCTCGTGGGGCGGCGACGGCAGTGTACGGTCGCCGAACGAGTCGTAGCCCGTCAGCCGGTAGCGGTAGGTTCCCTTGCCTGGCAAGTGGTCCTGGTACATGTTCATGCCGTTGTCTGGCCGCTGGCCTTCGCCCATGGCCGTCAGCGACACGTAGGGACGGTCGTTCAGCTTGCGCCACGGGCCGTTGGGCGAGTCCTGACGCTCTATGTCGAAGGCCGTGCAGCTGTTGCGCTCCCAGTACACCATCGCTACCGACGGCGGCTGCAGCGAGTCGATGGCGACGATGTCCAGCGGCTGTGGCTTCCATTCGCCGAGGCGTGTGCCGAGCGAGGCATCGCCCTGGATGTTCATCAGCGTGTCGGCGATGTTGGCCGTCACGATATACGAATACTCGAAGTCCTTGCGTGCCGTGCGGTCGACGTACATCAGTCCCATGGCCTCGGCCAGGTCTGGGCGTAGCTCGGCGACCATCAGTGCCATGCTCGCCACGCTCTGCTGCTCGTCGTACACCTCCATGACGGCACTGGCCGTACCGGGTATGGCTGCCGTCTGTCCGAAGCGGGTCTGTGCGCCGCCATAGATGAGCTGTACGGCCACGCCGGCCAGCGAGTCCTCTGGTGCGAAGTGCTGCTTGAACTGCTCGATGGTCCACGGTCGGACGATGGCCAGCGTGTCGTCCGTCGTATCCTCCTTGCCCAGTCCGAGGCGGCGCACCACATATCCTGCCGCATTGAGCACGTGCCACGGCACATACTCGTTGGGCGCCCAGCGCAGTGCCACGCGGTCGGCATAGCCCCTGGTCAGCAGGGCGATATAGTAGGGTGGCGGTGCATCTTGGGCCGACAGCGTGTCACGTAACATACTGTCGGGCATACTGCTGAATGCCTCAGGATCTACCGTGTCCTGGGCAGAAGCGCTGATGCTCAACGACAGAAACAGCACCGTGAGAACTTTGAACATTGAACTTTGAACTTTAAGCATTATGAATTAAGCATTAAGCATTATGAATTAAGCATTATTTACTGAATTCCTTCAACTTCTTCCGTGTCATCTTCACGTCGGCGAAGGGGTCGGACACCTTGAACCGCTTCGTGCTGCGGTGACGGCTCTTGGTGACATCCATCTTGCCCGTCTTGATATTGAAGGCATCGGGCATGTACTTCACAAACGTGATGGACTTCCAGTTCTTCAGCAGCGTACCCACGTCGAACGTCTGGCCCATGGCATTCCACGCATACTTGTAGTTGTTGTAGCGGTGCTTGTGGTTGGTGATGCTGAAGTTCTGCACGGGGTCGCCATACAGCTTGTTGCCATTGCGCGTCTTGCCCATCTTCTCCGACATCCACAGTCCCAGCATAACCTGCTGCAGCGGCAGGTCGTAGTCGCCGAAGTGGAACGACGACTCGTTCTGTCCGTAGAACAGCGAGTTCTTGTCGGCCGTGTAGGTGTAGTACTGCTTGCCCGATGCCTTGTGCTTCACCACGTTGCGGTAGGCCTTGTAACTGTTCTTCAGGTGTTCCCACGTCCTTTTGTCGGCCTGGTCGTTGGTGAGCTTCTTGTTGTCCTGCCACACCTTGACATAGTCCGTGTACCAGTAGCGCCAGAAGAACGTCGACCAGCCCTCCAGCTCGTGCGAGAACATGTCGACCATCAGCGCGTCGGCAATCAGTGCCGGCCCCATCTCCAGTCGGAAGAAGTGGCTGTCCTTGAGGCCCGTCACGCGGGTGCCGTTGTTCATCACGCCGTTGGGAGCCGTGTTAGGGTTGAAGTTCTCGCCCCTCATCACCTCCGTGTTCGTCCAGCCTGCCTCCACTCCCTTGTTGGCTGCCGTGAAGTAGGAGCCGTCGCGCCGGCGGAACGGCAACAGGTTCCATACGGCATCGTTCAGCTTCGTCGAGCTGGCATCCACCGACAGCAGTCCGTTGAGTGAGTTGTTCTTGCGCAGCCCCTTGTCCATGAACGAGAAGGAGAAGCCCTGTATGGCCGCCTGCGTGTAGTCGTACAGCGCGAAGCTGTTCAGCGTCTTGCCGCCCAGTCCCAGGTAGTTGGCATAGAAGGCCATGGCGTAGTAGGGATTCTTGATGGTCGTCGTCAGGTTGTTGAAGGTGCTGTTCATGCCGCCGATGAGCTGGTTGCTCTCGTCCTTGTTGACCGTGGCGATGGCGGCAGGCGTGTACATCTCGAAGTCGTGAACGGCAATATACGTGCCGTCCATGCTGCAGTCGTTCTCGTAGTAGAACGATGTCTCGTTGGCGAAGGTGCTGTTCACTGCCTTGCCGAAGTTGATGCTCCACAGCTCGAAGCGGCCGTCCTGACGGGCGGCGTCGGCCGTCATCTTGTTGGCATCCTCGGTCACCGTGCTCTTGTTCTTGATTTCCTCTTTCTCCTGATTGGCAAAGAACTCGTTCATCCTCGCGGCCATGCTGCTCTTGGCCTTCTGCGTGGGCTGGCTGACGCCGATGGCACTCTTTGACTTGGCCGAGTGCGTGCCACTGGTCTGCTTGGCCGAACGGCTGGTCTTGCGATCCTTCTCCGACATCTTGACGTTCTGCAGCTTCTTCTCGATACGTACGCACTTCACCTGCCAGCCGTAGCGCCAGTTCCAGTCGTTCGTACCGATATTGCCTGCCGAGACACCAGCGGGGATATAGGTACTCAGCGAGTAGCGCGGACTCCATATCTCATACTTGCCACCGTCCGTCGTCACCTGGTTGTCGCATGAGTAGACGAGCTTCTCGTCCTTCCATACCTCCCACTTCACGTCGTACTTCGAGCCGCTGGTGAGGTCGGTACGGTGGCGGTTCAGAGAGATGCTCGGACTGACGGCATCCTCCCAGCGCACCTGTCCCCACGTGCCTCGCGTCCGTGGTATCTGTATCTCTACGTCCTTGTCGATGACGGGGTCGAGGTCGCCCGTGCAGAAGTAGTATGTCACGGTCTCTGTCTTCTCCCTGCGCTTGCCGTCGATTTCGGGATTCACCCACTGGTATTTCTTCTTGTCCCACTCCTTGGCATAGCCGGAGAGTATCATGGCGTAGCGTGTGTTGGGTTCCAGCGCACCGGCGTAGCAGTTGAAGTCGGTGTTGTTGGTGGTTGTCATCTGCATAATCTTCGTATGTCCCTCGTCGACGTTCATCAGTCCGGCTGGTCCCAGCTCGAACTTGTAGATACGCTCGCAGTTGGCACGTGCCTCGCTCTCGTAGGCACCCTTGTTCTGTACCTGCTGCTGTACCAGCTGCTCGTCCACCAGCCGCACAGTTCGCCCGATTACGTAGTTGGTCACGAACTTCGGCTGGGCGTATGGCGACACGCGGTTCTGCTTGTTGTGACCCTTCTTGGCGTCGTTCTCGTAGCCCGGTGAGGCCGATGCGAACAGCTTGATGTTGTCGAGCGGGTTGCCATAGTCGGGCATACATACCTCACCTGCCTTCATCTCAATGGTGTGGTCGAACGAGATGAGGCCGTCGAGCAGCGAGCAGTGGGCGCGTACCTTGCCGTAGGCCCATGTGGGGTTCGGCAGGCCGGCCTGCAGCATGGCACCCAGTCCGACGCTGATGAGCGACACGCGCTTCTCGACGAACCACAGCTTGACATCGACACCGAGGTCTCCCTTCAGCATGGCGTAGGCAGACCCCATGCCGTACCATCCGTTGTAGCCCATGTCACGGCCGCCCTGACACTTCTGTCCCTTCTCGAATTTCTCCAAGACGAGGTCGAAGCCCAGAGTGAAGTAGCCGCTGGCATAGATGATGCCCGCATTGATGCCGAAGTCGCCCTCGGCACCGGCACCGACCATCAGCCCACCGGCCACCGCAGCATTGTTGATGATGTTCCTCATCTTTTCCAGGCTCTCCTGCTTGGCACTCTTGGCCTCCGAGCCTGCCGTGTTCTTGTTGCCGTTGATGTCCTTGCCGTTCAGGAAGTCGAGCACCGACTGCGGCGGGTCGGGCAGTATGCCGCCGTTGGGCAGCTCGTTGCCTAAGCAGAGGTACATCGTGGCACCGAGGTAGGCCCATGCGGCGAAGTAGTCCTTCTTGTCGCCCAGCTGGAAGTCGATGAGCGTCAGCTTGCAGCGTTTCTCGTAGGGCGGCTCGCCGATGCAGAGGTGCCACTTGGCCGGCTGGTCTTCGTTCATCGTCACCTTGAAGTTCAGCGACACCTCGAAGCCGCACGTCGCCTTGAAGTTCTTGTCCTCTCCCGTCGGCTCCTTCTTGTCGGCCTGCGTCGACTTGTTCTCTGTCTCGCCGGCAGTCAGCGCGTCAAGTTTCTGCATGACGGCCTCGCCCTTCTTGAATGCGTTACCAGTCAGCGCCTTCAGCTTTTCCTGCATCTTCTGGTCAAGCGAGGCACCGCCACTGGCCGTGACGTTCAGTTCGATGTACCGCTCCTTGTCGTTGACGTAGGCCAGCTGGCACTGGGCGTGTACCAGTCCCTCCTCGTCGGCCGACGGCTTCAGGGCTTCCAGCGTACCGTTCATGATGATGCTCGACAGGCGGCCCTGCCACTCGCCACGGGCGTTCTTCTTGTATCGTGAGTCGTAGACCACCGTCAAGTCCATGTCAGCACACAGCATGTTCTCGCCGCCCGACGTGGCCAGTCCCACACCGAGCATGCCACCGTAGACACCCTCCTTGGCATCGTTGGCCGTTGGCTTGCTGCCCACCGTCTTCGGTGCCTTGCAGTTGAAGTAGAAGCCTCCCTGGAGTTTGGTGATGATGATGGGATCGATGCGGATGCCTACCTTCGACTGCACACTGCACAGGAAGTAGCCCCATGTGTATTCCTCGCTGTCCTTCTTACGGGTAAAGTAGCCGCCGTTGGCCTCGAAGGCCAGGAAGTCGCCGGGCAGCGCGAAGGTCAGCATGCCGGCATAGCCCTCGTCGTCGCCGCTGGCCGTCTCTAACTCTCCCTTGAGGGTGACGCCGCCAAACTCACAGTCGAAGCTGGCCTTCTTGAATTTCACGTCATCCAAGGAGAACGTGTAATTCTTCGTATCAACATTGGCCAGAATGTCCAGCGCACAGTCTGCCGCTATCTGCCCCTCCATCAGTGCTATCTGGCCGCCAATGGTCAGCACAGCCTTCTTCTTGCCCTCGTCGTAGTTGAAGTTGAAGTCGGTCAGGTTGAAGTCGAAGCTGCCCATCTTCTTTTTCTCCGAGGCCAGCGACCAGCGGCCTATGCTGAAGTAGAACTTATCCTTCGCCACGTTGTACTCGCTCTTCCATCCGAAGAACTCGTTGATGCCAGCACCCTTGCCGTCATCCGGTGCCTCATACTGGTTCTGCGTGTATTGCGATTTCCACCGCTCGCAGTTGGCAATGCGCATGCCGGCAATGTGGACGCCGGGTATCTGCGTGTCGAGGTAGGATCCCACCTTGCCGAGGTTTCGCAGCTGCTCACGTCCCACATTGATGGTGATGTCGCCGCCCACGCACAGTTCCACTTTCGTGTCGGCCTCCTTGTCTTTCTCCTTCTCTACCTCTACGAGGAAGTAGGTCTGGTCCTTGTCGAGACTCAGCTCACCCAGCCAGAAGTCGAGTTTCAGCCCATCGACCTGCTGCGTCTTGAAGATGTATGCCGAGCGGTTAGGATCTTTCATGCCCTCGGCATCCTTGCCCTGGGCGTACATGTCGCAGCGGTAGCCTATCTTGCCGTCGAGCGGTGTCAGGATGGTGCCGGAGAAGTATGCCTTGTCGAACGCACTTTGCATCACCTCCAACTTCAGCTCGTCCATGGAGATGCCCCAGCCGCCCACCTTGCCGGTGCTGACGTCGAACACGTTCTTGAGGCCGATCTTCAGCGTGGCACCGCTGTCGTCGAAGTACATGTCCTCGACGTCCAGCCGCAGGCGGCCCTCGAAGCTCTTCTTCTGGTCGCTCACCGACAGCATCTTAGGGAAGATGACACCGACGTGCTTGACGAACAAACCCTGCCACTCCCGCTCGTCCTCGATGTCTGCCTTCGAGCGGTCATACTCGGCGGGCAGCGTCATCTCGTCGGCATTGCGGTAAACGGAGTGGTCGTAGACAATCTTGTCGCCAGGATAGAACGTCCAGTCCTGCAGGTCCTCCACCTCGAAGCCGTCCATCTCGGCCTCAGCAAACCAGTCGTCCCAGCCGCCGATGCTGGAGTGGAAGCGCAGCGACGGCAGCTCGTCCAAGCGGTTGCCCTTGCCGTCGACCTTCTTCAGTCCGGGGATGGTCATCGACACGTCCACGTCGAACAGCTCCAGCTCGCCGGCATGCCAGCTGATGAAGCAGCCGTTGGTAGGCTGCAGCAGGTCCTCGGGAGCTTTGAAGGTAAACTCAAACGCCGTCTCTGGGTCCTTCAGCGTGAAGTCGCCAAGCAGGGCGATGGTACCCGACTCCGGCAGCACGCTGTTAGGGCTGATGCACAAGCGGGGCGCGCCCAGCAGCAGGACATCGTTCTTCAGGTAGTTGCTCTTGGGCAGCGCAAACTCGCCCAACACATTCATGGTGGCGTAGTTGTGGGCAAACTTCATCGACACAATCTGGATGTCGACAGGTGTCTTGTTGATTTCCTTCGGCAACTGTAGCGGCAGGTGCAGGTCTTTCACCTCACCGCTGAGTAATGCGTTGCAGACAGCCTTGCCCTTCCTGATGTAACCGTAGTACTGCGAGATGTCCAGCTCCTCGGCCAGGCTCTTCACACCGCTCTTGGCATATTCCGTCAGCTCCTTGGCATGGGGTATCTCCGCATCGCCGATGAGGTTATCGACACCCCAGTCGGAGAATAGCCGGTCGACCACCTCGCTGTTGCTCAGTGCCTTCTCGTCCTCATCCTGGTAGCTGACGGCAGTACCGCCATACACCTGATTGTCGCTGTTGATCTGCAGGTCGTCGAACTTGACGGCTATCATGACCTTGAAGCCCATAGGCCGCCACTCCACATGTCCCTTGCCCTTGTAGCAGTCCTTGCCGCTGACTTTTTTGATTTCGTCGATAGTCAGCATGTACTCACCGATGGCCACCTCCTGTCCCTTCAGTTCCTTCTCTGTCTTAGTAGTGGGAGTTACGTTGTCTATCTCTACCGTGCTGCTGCACTGGAAGTAGCTCTTCGAAAGACGTTTGGCAATGGTAAAGTCGGTGATATTGTCCGTGCCGTCCTGGAAGCGGATAGACCTTTCGTTGCTGCACAGGGGGTTGACGCGCAGCACCATGTAGTTGCCGATTTCCACCCCAGCCTCTTCAAGCTTGGCCCACGGTATGGTGGTGTAGCTGGCATCCTTGACATTGGTGGTGAAGAACGGCTTGGTCTTGAACAGCGAGTCTTTGTTACAGCCCACCTTGGCTCGGTACAGCTCCACGTCGTAACTGAAGTTCAGGGTGTCCTGACGTGTGCCGTCGCCACCGGCAAAGGCTGCCGGCTGCCACTCCACGCCGATGTCCTCCTCGACGAACAGCTTGCGCGAGGTGCCTTTCTCGAAATGCGGCTCACGGATGACGGGACGCTTGAAGACATACATCGAGTCGTACTCATGAATATTGCCCGTGGCACCGCCCGTCTCTCCATAGCCTGTGTCGGGCAGCTCTTCCTCCTTCTTGTCGTCATTCTTCTTTTCAGGCGGTGGCACCGTCTTGTCGACGATGCGGAACAGACGGAAGGGACTCTTGCCGCTGTTCTCGATCATCACGTAGTTCAGCATGTTGGCACCCGTTCCTGTCTGGCGCGCCGTCACCTGTGCCACGTAGGTCTTTTCGGCATCCATCCGGGCCACATAGTTGGCAGGCACCATGACCAGCGGAACCAACAGGTCCTTGACGATGTAGAAGTCGGGGTTGCGCTGGATGGCATCGTCGGGTTGCTGATCGGGCAGCAGCTCAACGATCTTGAAGTTGTAGCTGAACTGCAAGGCGGCGGGGTTGCAGGCCACCACTGGTTGCCGCCACGTGAACTGCACGTTCTGCTTGTCAACCTGTGCTACGGAGAGGTCTACCAGCTGACCAATGTCAGCCATCGGTGTGATGAAGTCGGGAGCCTGTGCCTTGTAGCAGACGGTGAACATGCAGATGCCGTCGCTGGGATTGCTCAACGGCATGGGGTTGACCATGGCCAGGTCCCATTTGTAGGCCGTTATGTGTATCTTGTATGTTCCCTCAGGCAACAGACCGAAGGCACCGTTCTGGAAGTTGTCGAACAGTCCTGGCGTGGTGTTGATCTCGTTCTTAGGAATATGGTCGAAGAGTTTCTTCATCTCCACCATCGTCAGCTGGCGGGGCTGGCCGGGTGTGAGCGTGAAGGGTGTCTGCGGCTGACGGTTGGCGGGTGTGGTGATGCTCAGTCCTGCCGATGGCGTCACCTGTTCGAGTTCCATGGCCAGATAGACGTTTTGCACCGACTGACCTCTGTTTATCAGCGTGATGTTGAAGTATTTCCCTGGGTCGCTCACATAGAGCAGTGCCTGAGGGGGCAGCACCTGCTGTACGGGGGTCACCATGACCGTCACGTCCTGTGCAGACAGGGATAAGGGCAAAAGGGCTAAGAGGCAAAAGAGTAAGGGATAGAACAGTATGTTTTTCCTAACCACGAATTTTGCGAATTTCACTAATGGCTGCGCACACAAGCTGGCAGCATGAGAATACGGCAGTGCGTGGTGGCTGGCACAATTCGTGTAATTCGTGTTATTTGTGGTCGTAAAAAACATGCGGAAGTTGTTTTAATTTATAATGTTTAATGTCCAGTCTTTAATGTTCAATGTTCTTTCTTTTTATCTCCAGCAGGCTGAAGGTGTAGTTGTAGTTCAGCGAGGCCGTGATGTCGGTGGCGTCGAGCGATGAGCGGCGCTTGGTGATGTTCACGTCGCCATACTTGTTGAAGCTGGCAGCCAGCGAGAACATGTGTACCTTCTTCAGCGTGTAGCCCGCCGACAGGTCGGCACCGAGCGACAGGCTCTTCGAGCGTCCCTTCACCTCGTTGTATATCATGTTGAGTGTGGCCGACAGGCTGAGGTTCTTCTCCTTCAGGAAGCTGCGGCTGGCATTCAGCGAGGCGATGCGGCTGATGTATCGCGTACGGTAGCCCTTCGACGACTGGTAGTTCAGGGTGGCTGAGAAGTTGGTGTCCCACGGCTTCACACCGAGTCCGTAGCTCAGTCCGAGGGCCACGCTGCTGACATCGCTCTGGCCTGTCGAGAAGCGGTTACGGTCTTTGTTCTGGGTGTAGCTGGCCGACAGGGCGATGGAGTGCGTCAGGTCGCGGGTGTCGAAGGCCACCGACGGGGTTAGCGTGAAGCTCTGCATGATGCGGTCAACCTTTGTCGTGTCGTTGACGGGTGCCGTGCCGTCGCCCTGCACTTGTGTGTAGCCGCTGTAGCTGGCCGACAGGTTGAGGATGTTGAACAGTCGTGTGCCGACATTGGCCGAGTAGACGTAGCCACGGGTGGTGTACAGCTGGCGACGGCTGAGGTTGTCTGCCTGGCCTGAGAACATGGCCGACAGGCTGACGTTGCCAGGCAGCGATGCCGTGACGCTGAGGCCGAGACTGTGGTAGTTGTTCGACATGTAGTAGGTGCCGAGCGACGTGTAGTCGGGCTGTACCATGCGGTAGAAAGCCGATGCGGAGAACCCCCTCAGGTAGAGGTTGGCACTGATGTCGCCGGCAAAGCGGGCGAGCGACGTGTAACGGGTGTCGAACACCTTCGACCAGCCGCTGTTGAACAGGCTGTCTTGAACGGTCTCTGCCCGCGTGTCGGTGGAGAACACCGAGGCGGCGGCATTGGCCGTCACGCTGAGGTAGGGCAGTGGCTGAACGGCGGCCCGTAGTCCGACGACAATGTTGTCCTGCGGCGACACCTGCCGCTGCCAGCGTTCGTCGATGGACTTCAGGCGGTCGTATGCCTTCAGGAAGTAGAGGTCGACGTAGTTGCTGCGCGAGCCATAGCCCACCTTGAAGCCCCATCCGATGCGCTTGTACTGCGGGGTACGGGCCAGTGGGTCGTCAGGGTTGTCGTTGATGGCACGGCGCAGCACACCATAGAACATGCCGAATCGCCATCGCTTGCTGTCGTCGAACTCTACGCCGATGCCGTTGAACGACATGCTCATGACGTAGCTGCTGTACGACATGCTGCCCTGTCCGAGGTAGCCCGTCCAGTGCTTGTAGCGCGGACTGAGGCTGAACGTCAGCTGTGGGTGGCTGAACGACATGTTGTCGTTGGTGTAGTACAGCGCGAAGGGCATGTTGAAGCCGTAGAGGCTGATGTTCAGGTTGGCGTAGAACGAGTTGCTCAACGGCGAGGCATAGCCGTTGCCGATAGAGGAGTAATAGTAGGTGTTGTTGGTACCGATGGAGCCGGTGATAATGAGCGGGTCGCTCTTGGCTATCTGGCTGATGTCCTGGCCGTGCAGGGGCATGCCGGTCAGCAGACAGCTCATGATGAGGCAGCTGGATGTGATGTATCGTCTTATGCTCGTCATGACCCTATCGTATTCCTTTTTCCCTTTTCAGTGTCTCCGGTCCCCAGTCGATGCGCTTGCCGCCCTCGCCCTCCGTATAGTAGATGTAGCCCTGGCCAGCCTCGAAGAGGAAGTCGCCGTTGGCCTGCCACTTGCCGTCGTAGAAGGTGGCAAAGCCTGTTCGGCCAATGATCATGTCACCCTCCTCGGCCGTCTTGGTCAGCCAGGGGGCGAGCGTGGCCACCGTGTGGTCCAGCTCGTGGGGGTAGGTCACCCACGTATAGCCGTGCTGTAGCACGGGCTGCGGTAGCTTGTCGCCCTTCAGCAGCCCTTTGCTGCCTACGTTGATGATCATGCCGTCGGCATGCTCCTCGTCGTAGTCGTTATACACCTTGAAGGCTCCGTCGGCAGGTCGCAGCTCCGTCAGTGTGCCGAAATAGCCGTACTTCGCGTCGTAGTGCAGCACACCATGCTGTGAGCGAATCTCGTAAACCATGTTCTGGTCGTCCTGGCGCAGCGACGGCAGCCACTTGCCGTCCTGCTGGAGCGGCAGCGAGCCGGTGGAGCCGACGGCATAGAGGGAAATCCAGTCCCAGCCGGGACGCAGCACGTATTCGGCGGGGATGTCGATGGCACACCTTGCCTCCTGCAGCTTTCCGTTGTAGCGTATCTGCATGGTGTGCTGTCCGACATAGCAGCCGCGTACCGTCCACCGTAGTCCGCTGTCGTCGGCTGGTGTCGCCTCGGCGACAGGTTCTCCGTTGGCTGCCGTGCTGAACAACAGTTCCACACGGTCGGCGGCAATGGCCTCGGAGGCGGTGAGCGTCACGGTGACATCACGAAGCTTGGACAGCGTGACGGCCTCGCTGGTAAACCGCAGCTCGGCGGGCGGCAGTGGCGCGATGGAGAATAGCAGTGGCGACGACGGCGAGCCGTAGCTGTCGTCGCTGCCTCCACGGAACGGCTGGATGCCCACCACCATTTCCACACCGTCGCGGTACAGGCGGAACACGGCCTGCGTCGCGTCACCCTCCTGGCCCCACACCCGGATGACGAACACCGTTTTTCCGCTGGCACCGGTGGACAGCAGCTGGCCCGTGCCTCGCAGCTCGTCGCCCACGAAGGCTCCCAAGGCCCGTGGTGCGGCATAGTCGCCGTTGACGTCGCGGCCCAGCTCTTCCAGCAGGGTGGCATAGTAGACAGACGATGAGGCGAACATGCTCACGTCAGGCACAGGATATGTCTGGGCCCTCAGTGCCGTGGTCAGCACCAAGAGCCAGACAGCCACAACGGTAATCGTGCCAGTTCGCCTCATGAATTCTTCTTTTTATGTCAAGAATTAGCGAATTAGAGAATTTTACCTTTTTGCTCTTTTACCTTTTTACCACTTTGCGCCCGCCGATGAGGTAGACACCCTTCTGCGTGGGCTGGCCTTGCAGCTTACGGCCCTGCAGGTCGTACCACGGAGCATTTCTCATTTCTAATGTCTCATTTCTTATTTCGTGCACCGATGTTACTTCGCCTGCCGACAGCAGCACTGGCTGGCGGTGGCTACCACTGACAGCCGTCAGAGTGTGAACGCCTGGCACGTTGTGCAGCAGGCCAGTCACCTCGTCGTAGACGCGGAACGTCACCTGCTCGCCGCTGGTGCCGTGAACCACGATGTACTGGCGGTCGCCGACGGTGACACCCTGTCCGCGACACTCATTACCGACGAATGCCCAGAGGGTGCAGCGCGTCGGGTCGCTGACCATGTCGACGGTGGTCACCATGGCCATGTTGTCGGCATACTTCGTGGCATCGAAGCGATACAGCTCCGGAGCCATCGATATGGGAGCCGCTGCTGGAGCCGGTGCGTTCTGGCTCATCGACTGCTCGGCGGCAAACTTCAGGTTGCCGGCGGCACCCAGTTTCAGCAGGTAGCCCTCACCGGGTGCAAAGGCCGTCAGCGAGCCGCTCCATGCGCCGCCAGTGAACTGGGCAAATGCCGTCTTGCCCTTGATGATGTCACCCTCGCTGAAGGTGTTCAGGGCCAGTGCGGTGGCCAGCGGCTGTGTGTACTGGTAGGGGTTGCCCGTCCAGTTCCATCCCTTGCGGACGGCAATGGTCTTGGTGTCTGCCGACTCTACAAAATAGTTGTATGCCACGCCGTAGGGTACCATGCAGGACTTGCCTTCGTCGTCCAGACCCTTCATCTTCAGCTTGTAGGTCTGCATGCCGACCATTGTGGCCAGCTCGCCAAAGTAGCCTATCTCCGTATCGTTGTAGAGCAGTGCATCCTGCGAGCGCACCTCGTCGAGGTTATTGCCAAAGGCCGTCTGTATGGCAGCCTTGCTGTCGAAGCCACCCTGGCAGAGGGCAACCCACTGCCATCCGTTGGCCACCTTCAGCTGCTGGCCTACGGTGATGTTGCCGCTGCCCTTCAGCACGTCGTCGTAATACACGTTGATGACACCACAGCCCACGCTCTTGGCATCGAGCGTGTAGGTCAGCTCCTTCGTGTCGTCCTTGCTGACGCTGACGTATGTCCAGCCCACGGGGGCGTCGCCTGCACCGGCTGCCAGCATCGGCTTCACCTCGACGCGAATCTTCGTGGCATCACAGACGGCACCGCCAGGCTGTACGGTCAGCTGCAGGCTGTAGTTCTCCTCACGGGTCATGGTCACGTCGCCGAAGGCCAGCGCAGCCAGCGTCTCCTGCACGGTGACGGTGAACGAGGTCGCCCGTCCGATGGTCGGCACATTGATGGATCCGTTGGTCATGTTCATGGTGGCATTCTCGTTGTCCAGCACCGTGACGGTGGCATCGACGGTGGTCGTTCCCGGACCGGCTATGTGGTACGTGGCCGGTGTGCCGTCAGTCTTGGTGATGACAGCAGGATTGCTGATGGCCAGCTCCACGGGGAATGCCGCCAGGTCGATGTCAGCCGGCGTGGGCTGCAGGTTGCCGAACAAGTCGTCAGTGCAGTCCAGTCCTATGTTATTAATAAGGTATATGGTAGGCTCCTTGGCCGAAATAGCCGTGGGCTGCTTGGCGATGACGTACACCGTCGCTGTCGTCGTCACGCCGGAGCCATCCTGTGCGCTGATGATGACGCGGTGCGAAGCGGCCAGCGTCTTGTCGGTATAGTCCCAGGCCTCGGCGGCTATCAGGTGGTTGTCGGCAGGACGGACGGTCAGTGTGCTGTTGTCGCCGTCAGCCGTTATCGTATAGTTCTTGTTGGTAGCGGCGGCAGGCAGCACCGTGATCAGTCCGCTCAGGTATTCTGTGACATCGTCGCCAACCTGTACCATCACGACGTTCTTGCCAATCTCTATGCCTGTCACCGGTTGTACGACGGTCACGTCCAGCGTCAGTGTCAGCCCGGAGTCGTCGGTGGCCGTTCCCGTCATGGTGACGGTACCCGTGGCAATGGGGTTCCATTTGCCGTTGGTCGGCACGAAGGTGACGATGGCCTCGTTGCCGGATGTCCAGTTGAAGGTGGTGGTGGCGTCGGCAGGCACTGTCGTGTAGACATTCTCCAGGAGTGCGGTCAAGGCGTCGGCATCGTTGATGTTGACGGTGGCACCCCCGACGTATTCCTCCTTCAGCGCGACACTCGTGGCCGGTGCATCGACTGTGACGGCGGTGTTGGCTGTCAGCCGGCCGGTGGTGACGCTGAGGGTGGCCTCCGGCGTGACGGCAAGACCCGTCAGCATGTTACCCTCCATCTTCAGGTTGCCGCCGCTGGCTGATGTGTCCCAGGTCAGTGTGGGCAGCAGCGCACCGTCGGGCGTCACCGTCAGGTATGCCGTCATGTCGACGGGTACGTCGCGGTGAACGGTCATGGTGGCTGGCAGTGAGATGGTCTCTGCCGGGATGAAGGCTATCGTAAACGGTGAGGAGGCAGCATACGGTGTTGTGTCGCTCTGGAACGCCACATTCACCGTTCCGGGGAATACGAACTCCTCGCCGAATGCCGGCAGTGCGCCGGGCAGCTCCTTCCTGTACAGTCGGAAGGTGATGGGCTTGCCGGCATCCTCCGCACCGTCGCCCCACACACGCAGCGTGAATCCGCAATACAGCACAGGGCCGGCGTTGCCGTTACGCACATTGGTCGGGGTGGCCTCGCCACGGCACTCGTCGCCGATAAAGGCTCCCAGGTAGTACGTGGCATCGTCTAATGAATACTTGACGTGGCTGGCATTTTCCAGTGCAACATAGACGACGGTCGACTCGTGGTATTTGGCTCCGTCATACAGGAAATGCTCGCCTTCGGCACGCGCCGTCAGCACGGTGGCAGACAGCAGTAGTACAAGTAGCAATAATTTCTTCATAGCTTTATGTGATTTGATTAATTGCGCAAATATAGCTATTATTTTTTGCTCCGATGCTATAAATATGAACCTATTAATGATAAAAACAAGTCTATTTTCTGTTATAAAATGATACTATTCGCTCATATTATAATGTTAACCTATTGGTTATCAAAGTAAAGCGTTTTTCATAAATTATGTAGGAAATTTTACCTCCAATCGTCATCTTTTTTGTCATTTCCCAGCCTTTTCTCATTCTTTTTAAGTAAATTTGCAGCATGAAAAGACTTTTGCTCACGGTATCGCTCCTGTTGGCGTTTTCGCTTTCGTCTTGGTTCTCGTTGTCATCAACGGCAGGCACCGTCGACTCGCTGTACCAGGTACTGACGCGGACTACACACGCCGACTACACGACAGCCAACAGACTCATGATAGCCCTTGACGCCGAGGGAATGCTCGACACACTCATCACCTTCACACGGCAGGACAGCCGCAGCAGCATCATGAAGACAGTATGCGTCAACATGGCCATACACTATGATGCCGCCTACCAGTACCTGCGTGCTGCCAATGCCTTCACCGAGGCTGCACGGCACGCCAAGGAGGACGACGACCTGGCTGCCGAGGGTGACGCCCTGTCGCAGGCCGCTGTCGAGCTGCACCACCTGGGCGAGTTTGACAAGGCCATCCGCTACACCCAGCAGGCACTGCACATCGACAGCGTGACACAGAACACCAACCTGCTGTCCAACGACCTGGGACTGATGGCCGCCATCTTCCTCTCGTCAGGACAGCCCGATGCCGCCGTGACCTATATCCTGAAAGCCATCGACGTGGAGAAGAAGCGCGAACAGCCCACACGCCTGCAGGTTCACTACGGTCATGCCGCCGAGATATACAACAAGCAGGGGAATACCGAGGAGGCACTGCACTATGCCGAGCTGGCCTACGAGATAGACCGCAAGGCGGGCAACGCCAAGGGTACCGCACGCCGAATGTCGCAGATGGCTGACATCTATGTGGCACGTGGCGACTACCGCCAGGCAGAGTCCTGCTACCTGCGCGCCATCAGCCAGCTGGAGCAATTGAATGAGAAACACTCGCTGACCATCGACTACAAACAACTGGGTGCGATGTACCTCAAACAGGGTCGTCACCAGGAGGCCATCGGCTGGCTGCTGAAGGCTGACACGCTGTCGGCACAGACGGGCAACAACTACCTGCGCAGCCAGATTGTCAGGTCGCTGGCCACCTGCTACGAGAAGACGGGGCGGCACGACAAGGCATGTCAGTACCTGCAGGAGGCCATGACGCTGAACGACACCATACACAACCAGCGACTGGAACAGCTGACGTCGGAATACAAGACACGCATGGAACTGGAGCAGCACCAGGAGGAGCTGCAGGAGCGCGACAGCACCATCCACAGCCAGCGTCTTCTGCTGACAGCCGTTGCTGTCGTCGCCGTGGCACTCGCCATCGTGCTGCTGGCCGTGCTGATCAAGCGTAGGAAAAAGACTGGCAGCCAAGACGCATCGGCTAATGCCGACACCGACCTTAACGCCCCATTACCCGTCACCCATCACCCGTCACCCTTGAACGGCATGCAGGCAACTGACCGTCAGTTCCTGCTCGACACCGTCGACTTCGTACACAATAACATGAAGGTACGCAAGGTGACCGTCGACATGATTGCTGCGGAGCTGTGCATGAGCCGCTCGCAGTTCTGCCGCCGCATCCAGGCACTGACCAACGAGTCGCCCAACGCCTACATCACCCGCATCCGCATGGAGAAGGCGCAGCGCATGCTGAAGGACTCGAACATGCCTATCAAGGAGATAGCCTACGAGTGTGGCTTCGACGAGGCCAACTACTTCATCCGCGTGTTCCACCAGCTGTACGGCATGACGCCCAAGCAGTACCGTAACACACCGATGAAAACAGACTTATGAACAGGTAAACCACGATCACACTTACAATACGGGTTAACACACATATTAAAAAAGCCTTCACCGTCGCAGCCCCCTCATTTTTTTATATTAAGGCAAGAGAGAGTAATACGTATTAAAATTGAATATTCGTCTGCAAAATTAATCATTTAAGTTTCTGAAGTGCTGATGTGCTTCTGTGAGAAGGCCTCTCAGCTCTGTGAGTGGGCTTCTCAGCTCTGTGAGTGGGCTTCTCAGCTCTGTGAGTGGGCTTCTCAGCTCCGTGAGAATGGCCCACCCCCGACCCCTCCCAGAGGGAGGGGAGATTGGAGCGCACCTGTACTCCCCTCCTATGGGAGGGGTTGGGGGTGGGCTGCCCTTGCGCGCGTATAGTTGTCTCTTTCACTTTTTATCCCACACTTCCCTCACTTCCCACACCTGAACTTTGTCTCATGTAACATGGGTTAGGTGAGGGAAGTGTGGGAAGTGTGGGGTCTTTTTGGCTTTTCGCTATTAACGCGCGCGTAAATACGCGCGCGTATAAACCTGTTACGCATACAAAAAAGAACTTGAGAAACTTGAATTAATCATTTTTTCGCTATTGTTATCGCTTCGCTCGTAGTTATCGAAGTTAACGACAGTGGTTCGTGTGTTTGTTTCTATCGTATATTCAACCCATTGTCAGCTGTTGCGCTCGATGACCTCCAGACACATGCGGCTGTTGTGGTACGGACACTTCCAGAAGCCGGCCTTGTCGTCGACGGTGTTCAGCGTACCGTCGGCATGGCGGCTCCAATACCACTCGCCGTTGTCCCAGTCGATGAGCTGCGTCTTGATGTACTGCCAGCAGCGGACGGCACGGTCGAGGGCCGTCTCGTCGCCGAAATGCTGCCAGAGGTTGAACCAGCCCACGACATTCTCTGCCTGCACCCACCAGTGCAGGTCGTCGTCGACGTGGCCTGTGTCGAGGTTGGCCTCGTGAATCATCGAGCCGTCGGGGCGAAGGCCTTTCGTGCTGGCTTGGGCCACCTCGCGGACGATGGGTTCCACCCGCCGCAGTACCTTTGGGTCGCCAAGCACGAGGGCGGCCTCGTGCATCAGCCAGGAGCACTCGATGTCGTGGCCGTAGCTCTCCAGCCGTCCTGCACCGCGAGTCCAGTCCATGTCGAAGAAGAGGTCGAGGTGGTGGGTGGCAGGATTGAGGATACGGTCGGTGAAGATGTCGATGAGGTTGCGCAGCGAGCCCTCGATGCTGGCCAGCGTCTCCGTCGGTACCACGACGTCGACGGGCAGCACTGAGCCCAGCACCGGCACGTAGTTGCACGTGGTGGCCGCCTGCAGCTCGCGGATGCAGCGGTAGAGGTTGGTGTACGGCTCGATGATGTGCAGGTGGGTGTTCTGCGACTTGGGGTAGTTGGCGTCAAGGTCTGACAGGCGCATGTCGGCAATGGGCTGCCAGTCGCGCGTCATGGCCTCGATGTAGCCGTTGTACACGCGGTCGAAGGCATGCTCCTCAATACATTCGTAGAGCTGGATGGCGTAGTCGAGGGCCTCGCGGTCGCCCGTGGCACGGGCATACTCCGACAGGCCGTAGATGGCGAAGCCGATGGCATAGAACTGCTTCTTGGTGTCAAGCGGCTGTCCCTGGCTGTCAAGGCTCCAGTAGACGCCGCCGTACTCACGGTCGATGAAATGCTCGATGAGGTAGTCCTTGGCACGGGTGGCAGCGTCCAGATAACATTGAGCATTGACCATTGAACATTGACCATTATTGGCTGCGCCATCCTTGCCTGTGGCGGAATGGTCAATGGCCAATTGTGAATTATCAATTGTCAATTGTGAATTGTCAATGGCCTTCAGTACCCTATAGGCTGCTGAGAACGACCAGAGGATGCGGGCATTGAGGATAGCCCCCTTCTCGGCGTCGGGGTGCAGCACGCCACTGCCGTCGATGCGACCGTAGAAGCCGCCATGCTCGTGGTCCACCATGTGGTTTAGCCAGAAATGCAGGATGTTCTGCGTGAGGACATCCTGCATTTCCTGTCTTAGTGTCTGTACCCTGTCGTTCATTTCTTAATGGGATAAATGTAGAGCAGTCCTATCATGATAGCAGCGATAATAGCGGGGAACACAGAGAACAATGCCCATATCATGCGCTGAACAGAGTCGATGTCGGTAATGGTGATGACGGTCTGTCCTGTGGCATCCGTTCCTGAGATAAAGCCTGCAATACCTAACAGCAAAGCTACCAGAGAGCCAGAGATGGCCGTACCAAACTTCATTGCCATAGTACCTGACGAGAAGATGAGTCCCGTTGACGAGGTACCATTTTTCTCTGTGGCATAGTCGGACACGTCGGCATACATAGACCACAGCAGGGGCGAATAGATGCCGATACCGATAGACGTCAGGATGACGACAGCCACCATCATCCAGATATAACCGGGATCCATGGGGATAAAGAAATAGAGCACAGAGGTTGCCACACAGATGACGCCAGCCCAGATGAAGGCCATACGCTTGGAACCCACCCACTTGGTGAAGACTGGTGACACGCCTCCGAAAACCATACACGTCAGCTCGCCGAAGGTCATGAAGACGGTATAGTTGATGATGAGTCCGCTGACGGTCACCTCGCCATTCATACAGTACTCGAACATATAGCCGGCCACTGCATAGCGGAAACCGTTGAAGAAGTTCATGCACACACCAATCAGCGTCAGGATAATCCACGGCTTGTTACGGAACAGGTCGGCGAAAGGCTTAAACGAGAATTTCTCTGCACGGATAGGCTTCAGGCGTTCCTTGGTCAGCAGTCCGCAAGCCAGCGTACCGGCTGCTGCCAACACTCCGAAGAACACGCCCAGCACGGCATACTGGTGCTGGTCGGTCCCCCCGACCAGTTTCTGCAAGTAGGGGAACGACAGCAGGGTGACAAAGCCCATGGCGTAGGCACCTACCATGCGGAACGAGGAGAACTGGTTCTTCTCGTTGTCATCGTCGGTCATCACACCCAGCAGCGAGCCGTACGGCACGTTGACGGCCGTATAGGTGGCCATCATCAGCAGGTAGAGCGAATAGGCCCAGATGCGCTTGCCGGTCATGCCGAAGTCGGGGGTATACAGCAACAGCGCGAAAATCAGACCAAAGGGGATGGCACCATAGATGAGCCACGGACGGTAGGTACCCCAACGGCTCTGTGTGCGGTCGGCCAAGGTTCCCATCATGGGGTCAGTTACTACGTCAAACATACGTGCTATCAACATCAGTGTAGCTGTATCAGCCACTGTCAGTCCAAAGATATTGGTGAAGAACAGCGGGAAGGCGATGGACATCACTTTCCATGTGATGCCACCGGCAGCGGCATCGCCCAAGGCGTAGCCGATTTTCTCTTTGAGTGTTGCCATGTTATAATGCTTAATGCTTAATTCTTAATGCTTAATTCATAATGCTTAATTCATAATGCTTAATGCTTAATTCATAATGCTTCTTTGAGCTTTGACTATAGTCTTTTATTCTTGTTAAGGAGTTTCTTGATCGTCTCCACGGAGGCAGCCGTGTAGTAGCCGTCCTCGGGGGTATTCATGCAGTAGTCCACGAGGCGGTCGATGGTAGAGGTGGCGACATGCATGCGGGTGTCGGCAGAGGCGTAGTAGATGAACACACGGCCAGAAGCATAGCGCTCACTGTCTTCTTCGTCGGCTATCCAGCCGTTAGCGAAGGCCACATTCATCACGTCGCCCAGATACTCGTCGCCCTCAGGCACAAGGAAGAAACCGCCAGGACGGGCAATGACCCGTGTGGGGTCGTCGAGGGCGGTCATGTACATATAGAGCACGTAGCGCAGTCCGTCGGCTGTGGCACGTACGCCGTGAGCCAGGTGCAGCCAGCCCTTCGGCGTCTTGAGGGGGTGCGGTCCCTCGCCGTTCTTTACCTCGGTGATGGTGTGGTAACGGCGCTCGTAGATAATCTTTTCCTCCTTGACCTCAGCAAGGGTGATGTCGTCGACCAATGCCCAGCCGATGCCACCGCCGCTGCCCGTGTCGATGAAGCCGTCCTGCGGACGGGTGTAGAAGGCGTACTTGCCGTCGACGAACTCAGGGTGCAGCACGACATTGCGTTGCTGGCTCCTCGACTTCAAGTCTGGCAGCCGCTCCCAAGTCTTCAGGTCCTTGGTACGGGCAATGCCCGCTGTCGCCGTAGCAGCACTGAGGTTGCCAGGCTGCGCGTCGTCGTGACGCTCGGCACAGAACACGCCGTAGATCCAGCCGTCCTCGTGCTGTGTGATGCGCATGTCGTAGACGTTGGTGGCAGGTATCACGTCTTCAGGCATAGTGATAGGCTCTTCCCAAAAGCGGAAGTTGTCGATGCCGTTGGGCGACTCGGCCACTGCGAAGAACGACTTACGGTCTGCTCCCTCGACACGTACCACCAGCAGATACTTTCCCTGCCATTTGAGGGCACCGCTGTTCAGCGTGGCATTCATCATGATACGCTGCATCAGATAGGGGTTGTCCTTCTCGCAGAAGTCGTACTTCCACTCCAGTGGGGTGTGTTCGGCAGTCAGGATGGGGAACTTGTACTTCTCGTAGATGCCGTTGCCCCACTCTACGGGTTCATTCTTGCGCGTCAGCAGTGCCTCGTGGTGAGCACGGAGCGCCTTTACTCTCTCTTTGAAATCGGTCATTTTTTCTGTTTTGTTAAAGACAACTTGAACAACACAGACAACTACAATTGTTGGGTATACGTTGTCAAAGTTGTCAAAGTTGTTTTTTATTTTATTTCTTTCAGGAACAAGGTGTTGTCGGCATCATACAGCTTCTTGAAATCGGCGGCACATGGCAGTTCAGGCGACGGACCGAAATACTCGTGCGAGGCATTGCGCCACAGCAGGAAGTAGCTGATGGGATACTTGTCCATCTGAGGCTTCAGCACCCGCGTCCACCATGTGCTGTCGGTCATGTTCTGCAGTCCGCACTCCGTCATGGCCAGCAGCTTGCCGTTCTTCTTGGCAAAGTCGCTGAGGAACGTCAGGTCGGCATTGAGGTCACGCACGAAGTCTGCCTCGGTTCCCCACTGGTAGGCATCCTCGCCGATGAGCGTCACACGCTCGTTGCCAGGATAGCGCGCCAGGAAGCGTTCCTCCGTCCACTTGCCGTCGAGGTTGGGCGAATAGCTCCATAGCAGGTTGGTCAGTCCGCGCATCTGCAAGGAGTCCTGCAACAGACACCACAAACTATGGAACTCGTTGTCGGTACATAGCTTCTGTCCCCACCAGAACCATGAGCCGTTGTTCTCGTGCCAGGGACGGAAGATGACGGGAACGGGCTGGCCGTCTTTCGTCTTCAGCGTCAGCAGGAAGTCGCCGATGCGCTGAATCCACGTCTGGAACTTCTCGTAGTGGCTGCCTCCAGGCAGTATGCTGGCCACGACGGTCGTGTCGGTCACGTCCCATGCCGAGCCGGCTGGGAACTTCTGGACACGGCCCCCGTTGTCGTCCGTCGTGACGGGGTTGCGCGGATGCCAGCTGAGTGTGACGATGCCACCCCGCTCATGGTGTGCTATCAGTTCGTCACGGATTTGCCGGAAGGGCACGCTGTCGAGGTTCTTCTCGTCGCCCATCTCTATGCCGCCCAGGTCGAAGCCCATCACGGCAGGATAGTCGCCAACGGTTCGGCATACATCGCTGGAGTCTGCCGGCCATGCCGCATACGTCTTTTTGTCCGACTTCAGGCTCGACCATGTCACGCCGTAGAACGGGTCGTCCTGATGGCCCATCATGTAGCCTTTCGGCTGCAGCGTCTGCAACCGCTCGGCCAGTTGCTCACTGATAGTCGGTTCCTTTACTGTTTTCTCACTACAGGCAGCCACGAGCATGGCTATACCTAATACATATATACAGCTCCTCATTTCTGATGTTTAATCTTTACTTTTTTACCTTTAATTGTTGTTTCATCCACTCCTGCCACTCGTCCCACTGTTCCTGATACCAGAAGTGAGCCGTCTGCTGATAGACACTCAGCGTCTTCGGACAATGCAGGGTATTATAGGTGGCGTAAGCCGTCGTAGGCGGCACCACGTCGTCATTGTAGCCGAACGACACCCACGTAGGACACTCGATGCGGCGCACGAAGTTCACGCCGTCGTAGTAGCGAGAGGTTTCCACCTGCCGTTCCATGCCTTGTCCCTTGTTCCAATAGAAGTAATGCGGCCAGCCGCAAGCCACACCCTTCAGCGAGGCGGTATGGTCGCACAATGCAGGATGTACGGCAGCCACAAAGGTGATGCGCTTGTCGAGGGCTGCCGTGGCATACGACAGGAAACCGCCCTGGCTGGCACCCGTCACGCCGATGGTCTTTCCGTCCCATTCGGGCAGCGAGGCAATGTAGTCGACGCTACGCACACAGCCCACGATGACCCGCTTGTAGTAGCTGGCATCACGGTCGTGCATGCCGAATTCCCAGTAGCAGTTCAAGGCACCGTTCATGAGATTGTCGTAGAAAGCCTGCGGCTGTGTCACGTCAACGCCGTGTATGCCTATCTCCAGCACGATGGCCTGCGTGGGAGCAGTATAGGTGTCGCCGCTGTAGGGACGAACGCCTGCTCCCGGCACACGCAGCAGAGCAGGATACTTACCAGGCTTGGTGGGGACACTCAGTATGCCGTAGGTGCGCGAACCCAAGCGGATGTTCTGGAAGCTCACCTGATAGACGTTTACCTGTTCGTTGCTCCGTTCGGGCAGCAACTCGCGACGGGCCTCCAACGATGTCCAGCGGGCCTGTTCCAGCGTCTTGCTCCAGAACTGGTCGAAGTCGGCAGGCTCTGTGGTGGTGGGCTGCAGCTTCTCAGGTGAGAAGGCTGCCGTGGCCGCCCCCTTGTACTCCTTGCCATTGACACGTGCCGTCACCGTCAGACGGTAGAAGCCGGGTGTCTTCATCTTGCCCTTGACAGTCAGCGTGCCGTCCTTGAGCACCACATCCTTCTTCTTCACGTCAGGGTACATCTCCGGTCCGGCCTCGTAGTCCACCGTAATATTATTTAATAAGGTAGACGACTTGCGTACACTGACTTGGAACGTTGCGGTCTGTCCCACCTCGTAGTTCCAGTCCTGGTGGTCGGGTACCACCATCACCTGAATGTTGCTGCCACGTATCTGTGCCGCCACGGGCAGTATGCCTATGAGCGTCAGCAGCAACAGCAGAAAACTTGTTTTTTTCATTACTTCCGGTCTTTAGTTTACTATGTTATTAAACTCTGCTGCAAAGGTAATACATTTTTTCGAGAAACCATGATACAATTTTAGCCAAGTCACGTATTTTCTTATAAACTTTTGTTTTTTCTTTTGTTTTTCCAATGACGAAAGAAACGGCCAAAAGCATTTTTGCAAAAAAGTATCAAAAATAAGTAAAAAAAGATTATGTCTTTCCGAATTTTTGTAGTACCTTTGCATCGTGGTATACTGAACTAATGAAAATATTATTCAATAAATACTATTAACTAACAAACTAAGTATGATGCAAAATTGCAGAAAGAACACGCTACTGGCGGGATTATGTGCCATAACCCTGCTGGGCTATTCGCCTGTGATGTATGCTGCAGGGGGCAGTTCACCACTGCCCACTGAGGTGCAACAGACGAAGAAGATTACGGGTACCGTCAGCGATGCCATGGGGCCGGTGATTGGTGCGAGTGTGGTAGTGAAAGGTACGTCGAACGGTGTGGCCACCGACTTCGACGGTAAATTCACGCTGAACGTCAGTCAGGGCCAGACGCTGGTCATCAGCTACATCGGCTACCTGACCAAGGAAGTGAAGATCACTGCCCAGAGCAACTACAACATCACCCTCGAAGAGGACAAGAAGGTGCTCGACGAGGTGGTTGTCGTCGGTTACGGTACGATGAAGAAGAGCGACCTGGCCGGTGCCACTGGCTCTATGGACGAGAAGAAGATGAAGGGGTCGATCATCACGAACCTCGACCAGGCCTTTGCCGGTCGTGTGGCTGGTGTGACTGCCGTGGCTACCTCTGGTGCTCCCGGTTCGTCATCCTCCATCCGCGTTCGTGGACAGGCAACCATCAATGCCGGTGCCGAGCCGCTGTACGTCATCGACGGTGTCATCTGGAACAACTCCAATTCCTCCGGTGCGTCGGTAGGTCTGGGCGACCGTCTGGGTAACGGTTCCGTGTCGTCTGTGTCGCCGCTGTCGACCATCAACCCCAACGATATTGTGTCGATGGAAATCCTGAAGGATGCCTCAGCAACGGCCATCTACGGTGCTCAGGGTGCCAACGGTGTTGTGCTCATCACCACCAAGCACGGTAAGAGCGGCGAGGCAAAGTTCAGCTACGACGGCATGGTGGCCTGGCAGCGTCAGACCAAGCGCATCGACATGCTGAACTTGCGCGAATTCGCAGATTTCTATAACGACATGGTAGCACAGGGTGCCGTCCGTGAAGACGAGACACTGAGCGACCCCAGTCTGCTGGGCAGGGGTACCAACTGGCAGGATGCCATCTTCCGCACCGCCCTGCAGCACCAGCATCAGGTGAGCGCACAGGGTGGTACCGATGTCGTCAAGTACTATGTCAGTGCCAACTACATGAACCAGGACGGTACAATTATCGGCTCCAACTTCATGCGTAACGGTGCCCGCATCAACCTCGATGCACAGCTGAAGCCCTGGCTGAAGCTCGGACTGAACGCCACCTACTCGCATACCTCCGAGAAGCTGCTGAAGGCCGACCAGGACGAGGGTGTCATCGCCTACGCGCTGACCACACCTCCCTACCAGCCTATCTACGACATCGAGGGCGACTATACCTCCGTGTCACGTGAGGGTATGAGCAACCCCAACCCCGTGGCCCTGGCTCTGATGAACGACTACCGCTACAAGCGTAACCTGCTGAACGGAAACATCTTCGGCGAGGTGACGTTCTTCAAGGGACTTGTCTGGCACACTGAGCTGGGTTACAACTTCAACTGGGACCGCGCCTCCACGTTTGAGCCAACCGTCAACCTCGGCAACTGGACAAAGGCACAGAACCAGGCTCGTGTACAGAAGACCACAGGCCAGTTCCTCCAGATCAAGAACTACCTGACCTATACCGGACAGATTGGCAAGCATAGCTTCTCGGCCATGGTTGGTCAGGAGTGCTGGGAGAGCAAGTGGGACTACGTCAGCGTATTCAACACCGACCTGCCTTCTAACTCCATCCAGAATCCTGCCCTGGGTACCGCAGAGCCGCAGATTGGCTCCGGCTTCGGTTCCGCAGCCATGTCGTCATTCTTCACCCGCGAGACCTACAACTACGACGACCGCTACCTGCTGACCTACACCTTCCGTCGTGACGGCAGCTCGAACTTCGGACCTGACATGCGCTGGGGTTCGTTCCACTCCTTTGCCGCCGCCTGGCGCTTCTCGAATGAGAAGTTCATCAAGAAGTTCGCTGAGAAGTGGCTTTCCAACGGTAAGCTGCGCTTCGGCTGGGGTCAGACCGGTAACTCGAACATCGGCGGTGGCAAGTGGGCTTCCGACCTCTCCGTCATGGAGTCCGGCCTGGGTGTCTCACAGCGTCCCGCCCGTATCTCCAACCCGGAGATTCACTGGGAGAAGCAGGTGCAGACCAACATCGGTCTCGACCTCGGCTTCCTGAACAATAAGTTCAACCTGACCATTGACTGGTATAAGAAAATATCCAACGACATGCTGATGCCGATGCAGCTGCCGTCTATCTTGGGTACCAGCGGTAACGGCTCGTCAGCACTCGCAGCACCCTGGGGTAACTACGGTAAGATAGAGAACGAAGGTCTTGAAATCACCCTGAACACACATCCCATCAGCACCAAGAACTTCTCTTGGGACTCTGAGTTTGAAATCTCGTTCAACAAGAACAAGCTGAAGGACCTGGCCGGAACGACTAACGCCTCTATCTACGGCTATGGCATGTGGACGGACATCGTATCGAAGAGTGATGTCGGCCAGCCCCTGTTCCAGTTCTACGGCTATGTCTGCGACGGCGTCTACAAGGACCTCGAGGACTTGGAGACATCGGCCAAGCCCGTATCCTATCCCAACGGCGGCTTCAACCGCTGGAACACGGTATGGGTGGGCGACATCAAGTACAAGGACCTGAACAGCGACGGCAAGATTGACGAGAGCGACCGCACCTACCTCGGCAGCCCGATGCCGAAGTACACCTTCGGTTGGACCAACACCTTCCGCTATAAGGACTTCGACCTGACCATCTTCATCAACGGCTCCTACGGCAACAAGGTGTTCAACTACCTGCGCATGAAGCTCGACGGCATGAACAGTGTATGGCAGAACCAGGCCGCAACGATTAAGGACCGTTCCACCATCACTGCCATCGACGGCAACAAGGACTACTCAGCAGGTTTCCTCGGGCAGAACTCCGACCCAGTGTGGAACTGGTACGACGACGTCAACAACGTCCAGGTGGTCAACCCGACAGGCTTGCCCGCCGTGCGTCTGAACGACCCGAACAGCAACCGCCGCATCAGCGACCGCTACGTGGAGGATGGCAGCTACCTGCGTGTGAAGAACATCACCCTGGGCTACACTGTTCCCAAGAAGTGGATCAAGAAGGTCGGCCTGGAGAATGCCCGCGTCTACTGTAACATCCAAAACCTGATTACATTCACGAAGTATGACGGCTACGACCCCGAGATTGGTGCCTCTACGGCTGACACCAACGGTTACGTCTACGGCCTCGACAACGGCCGCTACCCGTCGCCTACCGTCTACTCATTCGGTGTTAACTTGTCATTCTAATATATATAATAAGGTATAACTATGAAACTATATAATATCAAATCCATAGCATGCATCGCTCTGATGGGACTGGCACTGTCATCCTGTGAAGACTATCTGGACAGACCCACAGAGGACGGCTATGATACCTCCAACTATTATAGCAACGATGCACAGTGCCGTGCAGGTGTCAACTACCTGTACAACTCGCCCTGGTACGACTTCCAGCGTGGTTTCTTCAAGACCGGCGAGGTCATGTCGGGCAACTACTGCTGGCCCAGCTCTCCCTACCAGACCTTTACGCTCACCGGTGAAGACCAGGACTTGGCCAACATGAGTGCCTCGCTGTGGGCAGTGAATACCCACGCCACGACGGTATACAACAACATCAAGAATGCCACGGGAGCCTCAGAGGCCGTCAAGAACGCCACGATGGGTGAGTGTCTTGCATGGAAGGCCATGGCATACTTCTTCCTGGTACGCACATTCGGTGCCGTGCCTATCATCCACAACCCGACGGAGGTTATCAACAAGCAGCAGATGGCTACTCTTCGTAAGGCCAAGATCAGCGATGTCTACGACTACATCATCATGGTGCTGGACGAGGCCATCAGGTTGCTGCCCGAGAAGGATCCCACCAACAACGGACGCATCGACAAGTACTGCGCCAAGGCCCTGCTTGCCAAGGTGTACCTGACCAAGGCCGGATTCAGCGAGGCCAACGCCACATACAACACAGGTACCTATAGCTACACTGTCTGTACGGCTCACCAGCGTAATGCCGCTGACCTGGCCAAGGCTGCCGAGCTGGCTCTCGACGTCATCCAGAACAGCGGACGCGTGCTGATGGAGAACTATGCCGACATCTTCCGTGGCGAGAACAACGTCTGCGACGAGGCCCTCTTCTCATGGGCTTGGACCATGGGTGCCCACTGGACCTGTCAGAATACCTTCCAGAGCGACCTCATGATTGAGGGCTTCGACGAGAATGGCGACTGCTGGGGCGGCTGGCAAGGCCCGTCTGTAGACCTGCAGGATGCCTTCAATGAGAACGCGCTCAGCCTGAGTCGCCAGAACGTCGACGACCGCCGCAAGGCCACCCTCATGATGGTTGGCGACCACTACGACTACTTCTATGCCGACTGCGGTGGCTTTGAAATCCTGAAGTACTGCTATGGCGGCTACGAGGCTGACGGCCATCCCGGCCCTGGCCAGTGGGAGAGTCCCTCAGGAGCCCACGAGGTGAAGCACCTCTATGGCAACAATGCCGACCACGCCCGCTTCTATGGCAGTGCTGCCGGTCGTATGGCCTACGCACTCTATACCCACATCCTGCGTCTGGCCGACGTCTACCTGATCTATGCCGAGGCTGCTATGGGCAACAGCGAACAGTCCAGCGACCCGAAGGTGCTCGATGCCTTCTATCAGGTACGCCACCGTTCTGTGAAGGGCTATGAATATCCCACCTCCATCACTTGGGAGGACATCTGGAAGGAGCGTCGCTTAGAGCTGGCCTGCGAGGGTGACCGCTGGTACGACTTCGTACGCCGCTACTACTACGACCCACAGGGTGCCATCAGCGAGATCAAGGCCCAGCGTCGTAATGGCTACAATGCCTTGGACGACTTGTACAAGACTTACTACGAGAGTGGTGCCTTCACTGTTGACCCATCGACGCACAAGTACGACACAACGAAGGAAGCCCCCAACGTGACTGACCGCAGTTTCACCATTCCTTTGCCTTCTGCCGACATCACCTTCAACCCACAGTTGATGGAAACGCCGGAAGACTTTGACTTAAGCACCATTATTTTTTAATTGACAATTGAAAATTGATAATTGATAATTATGAAACACAATCATATCATAAGCGGACTCCTGCTGACAGCCTTGTCCATGACCATCGGCTTCTCGCTGCAGTCATGTAAGAAGGACCAGCCTAACGAGTTTGAGCTGACGGGTGGCACACCCACCGTCTACTATATACGTCCTGCCAGTATCGGTGCCAGCGACTCCCTGCTGGTGCAGGCTTACCCGCAGGCCAACATCTGTCTGGTCGGTAGCAACCTGACGAGCATTCAGCAGATGTACTTCAACGACAAGAAGGCCATCCTGAATACGAGCTTCATCACCGACCGCACCCTGATTGTCCAGATTCCCAGTGCCATTCCCGATGTCGTCAGCGACAAGATCTACATGATTACCAAGAGCCACGACACGCTGACCTACGACTTCCACGTGGTCATCCCGGCACCTGTCGTATCGCAGATGTCCTGCGAGCACGCTGCTCCAGGCACTGTGGCTACTCTCTATGGCAACTACTTCATCGACGACCCGAACGTGCCGCTGACCATCACCTTCCCCGACGGACAGACCGCCGAGATCAAGAGCATCAACGAGTCACGCAGCACCGTCAGCTTCATCGTTCCCGACTGCACCACCGAGGGCGTGATTACCGTCAAGTCTGTCTACGGTACCACCAAGTCTTCGTTCCACTATCTCGACACTCGCGGACTGCTGTTCGACTTCGACACACCGCACGATGCCACTGGCGCTGTATTAGGCAACCACGGCTGGCATGCACAGGTGATTGAGACCGACGAGACGGCCCTGTCAGGCAACTTCCTCCGTCTGGGTGACCCCGCTGTCACACTGAATGAAGACGGTGCCTGGGACGACGGCCACTTCTCGTTCGAGTATTGGCCCGGCTCATGGGACACCCCACAGAACATCACGACTGGCGATGGTGTCTTGCTGACCAACCTCTGCGACTTCAGCGACTACAACAACATGTCGTACAAGTTCGAGATGCTCATCCCGAAGGCCAACCCGTGGATGTCGGGTGCCATGCAGATCATCGTCGGCGGCGTAGACAAGATTACCCTGTCTGGCAATCCCATCGATGGATATGCTACCGTTGCCGGTGCTAACAACACCTACTTCAACAACGACGTACTGCCTCGCGGCATCTATCGTCCTTGGGAGGCTACCGGCAGCTTCGACACCGCTGACGAATGGATTACCGTCACGCTGCCCATCAGCGAGTTCAAGTATGGATTCAGCGGTGGTGCCGCCACCGGTGTGCTGACCTCCAGCGACTTTACCAGCTTCACCATGTTCGTCGTCAGTGGCGGCATCAAGGGTACTGAGTGTAACCCCGTCATCAAGATCGACAACATCCGTGCCGTTCCGAATAAGTAAAAAAAATAAATAGGTAAAAAAAGAAAAGTTATGAAGAACTTTAAGAATATATTCGCACTGTTGGTGGTAGCCCTTGTAGGGCTATCGCTGACGGGGTGTACCAAGGACGACGACCTGAATACCAACCAGTATCAGGGTGATGTCGCGCTGAACGTATATGGCCCGTCGCCCCTGATGCGTGGTGGTACGCTGCGCTTCTTGGGCAGCAACCTCGACCAGGTGTCCCAAGTGGTGATTCCCGGTGTTGACCCCATTACCAACATCCAGGTGGTACAAGCTGGCATACCCAGTGAGATACGCGTCGTCGTACCCCACGACGGTCCGCAGGAGGGTTTCGTCAAGCTCATTACCAGAAGCGGCAAGGAGATCACGACCAAGACAGAGCTGCGCTTCACCGAGGGACTGGATCCCGCCCACATCACCATGCCTGCTGCCGCCATGCCCGGCGAGGTCATCAGCATCACCGTTCCTGAGAATGGCGACGACTACCTCGACCTGATTCACATGGTAGAGTTTGCCGACGGTGTAAGGGTTGGCGAGGCCGCCTTCATTGAGCATACCCGCTATATCATCAAGCTGGCCGTCCCCGAAGAGGCAAAGACCGGCAAGCTGAATCTCTATACGGCTGACCTGACCGTTATGGAGATTGCCGAAAGCAATGTGGAGTATCAGATCATCACGACTGAGAAAGCCCTTGAGGTGGGCATCCCCACTGTCACAGGTCTGAAGGGACGCGCTGCCGCCGAGCCGCAAGGCAACATCGTGGCCAAGGCCGGCGAGGAGATTTCCGTCACGGGTACCTATTTCAATGTTGTCGGTGATGTCACGGTGGCTGGTGTATCAGCAAGTGAGCTGACCGTTGCCGAGGACGGCAACTCCCTGAAGTTCCTGCTGCCCGCCACTGCTCCCGACGGTGACATCGTCCTCGTCTGCAAGTCTGGCGTGGAAGTTCCCGTTGGTACCGTGACCACGGTGAGCCCCACCAACATGGTGGTTGCCCCGAATCCTGTCAAGGCCGGCACTGAGCTGACCATCACGGGTAACGACATGGACCTCGTGGATGTAGTAGGGTTCCCCCTCTCAACGGGTGATTTCATTGCTGCCGAGGATATTGAGGTGTCTGCCGACAAGGTGGTTGTCAAGGCCGTTCCCGACAAAGCTGTTGACGGCAAGATTGCCCTGATCAAGGCCAATGCCCATAGCGTAGAGGTGGAGTACACGCTGGTGAAGCCCACCGTTACCGGTTTTGACAATGCCACAGTAAGTGCCGGTGGCGCACTGACCATACAAGGTACTGACCTCGACCTGGTGAAGACGGTACAGTTCGGCGACGGCTCCGATGTCGTCAATGTGGAAGGCTCCGCCGATGCCATCAGCCTCTCCGTTCCCATGAACGCCAAGTCCGGCAGTCCCATACTGACGCTGGCCAATGGCACAAACGTTGAGGGCGTTCCCTCCGTCACGATTGAGGAGGCTGTATTCTGCTATGCCACCGAGCTGCCTGGCGAAGACGTAGAGCTCAATGCCGGCACAGCATTCACGCTGACTGTTGCCAATGGCGACAAGCTGACGGGTGTCGAAATCAACGGCACGGCCTGCCAGTATGTACTCACCAACGGCAACACACAGCTGATTATCGGTATTCCCAACAATGCGAAGAAGGGTTCAAAGGTCCGCCTGATTTCATCCAACGGTGAGATTACCTATACCATCGACTTCATCCCCAACACCGAGACGACCACCGTGCTGTGGACTGGTTTGGCCGACTTGAAGAACTGGAGCTTCAACTGGGAGATTGGTAAGGGTACCAATGGTGACAACAATGCCAATATGTTCAAGGACATGGAGCTGCAGGAGGGTGATGTCATCCGCGTCTATGTGACACCTGTCGCTGGCTGGTGGATGGTCAAATTCTATGATGGCCACTGGTACGAGCATACAGAGGCTGGTGTTGCCGCAGGCATCGGCAGCACTTGCGAGATCAGCGCAAGCAACTACAACTTGGACGAACATGGCGGTTGCATCGAGTTCACTGCTACTGCCACAATGGTTGAGCAACTGACAACCCTCACAGACTGGGGCATGTGCTGGATTATGATGGGACAAGCCGTCATCAGCAAGATTGCCGTGACTCACTACGAGTCTATGGAAACTGTTGTATGGGAAGGCGAGGCTGTTGCTGACGACTGGGGTGGCCAGCCCTATATCCTCAGCGACGGTGGAACAGAGCTGCTCGCTGCCGGCATGAAGGTTGGCTCTATCATCCGCTGCTACCTGACGGCCACAGAAGAAACGTGGAACTGTCAGATTGTCGATGGTCACTGGAACCCCAATACTGTATTTGACGGCTGCGATTTCAATTCTGGCAACTGGAACCTTGCAGAGCACAATGGTGCCATCGAATTCACAGTAACCGACTATATCTTTGAGCACATTACCTCTGTTCAGTACTGGGGCGGTTCCTTCCTCCTCAACGGTGACAACGTGATTTGTACTAAAGTAACGATTGAATAAACAAAATACTATTCGAAATATGAAACTGAAGAATTATTTCAATATGTTGTCTCTTGCAGCTGTGGCACTCGTTGCCACAGGCTGCATGGACACAGATGCACAGATTGACATTGTGGAGGTTTCGGAGCCTCACTTCACATCTGTGACACCCGACAATGACGATGCGCTGCTCTTCGGCGAGAAGACCATCAAGGTGACGTTCGACAAGAACATCGGTTTCGCCTCCAAGAACATGTCGCTGATTACCCTAAACGGCGTCCCCGTAAAGAAGGCCTCCGTCATCGGCATTGACAGCGTACTTACTGTCGTTGCCGACGTCGACTTCAACAAGAAGCAGACCCTGCACATTCCTGCCGGCCTCATCGTCGGTCCGCAGCAGAAGGTCAACTCCGAGGATATTGACATCACATGGGAGCCCGCCCCGCTGGCTGCCGACAACCCTGCCCTTGTCATGACACAGAAGTTGGGATGGGGCTGGAACCTCGGTAACCACTTCGACACCAGCGATACACAATGGGGCTACTGGGATGGTGCCACGCCTACGGCAGCCACCTTCCAGGCCATTGCTGCCGCCGGTGGCAAGACAGTGCGTATCCCCGTTACATGGACCAACCACATGGATGCCACCAACACCATCAATGCCGCTTATCTCGACGAGGTGGCAGGTGTCGTCGACCTGGCTATTGCCGCCGGCCTGAACGTCATCGTGAACACCCACCACGACTCCTTCGAGACTGATCTCGGCAATGCTGCCAACAATGCTGATGTGGCCAAGGCAGACTCAGCCCTGATTTCCACACTGTGGACACAGGTGGCCACCAAGTTTGCCAGCTACGGCGACGCACTCATCTTCGAGACCTTCAACGAGGTACACGCTGGCGACAACTGGAACGGCGGTGGTGATGAAGAGAACAAGCTGCTGAACCTATGGAACGAGTATGCCATCAAGGCCATCCGCTCGGTGGCAGGCAATGAGAACCGCTGGATTGGCATCAGCCACTATGCTGCCAACATCGACCAGACCATTGCCAAACTCAAGTTGCCCGAGGGCGACAACCGTATCATGGTAGGCGTCCACTGCTACGACCCCTACAACTTCTGTCTGGCTCCTGAGTCATCAGGTGTCAACAGCTGGGGTCACAATGCCAACCCTGGCAGTTCTGTGCCAGGCACCAATGAGTCGTATGTCATGGAGCAGCTCTACAAGCTGCGCAAGGCATATATCAAGAATGGCATCCCCTGCTACCTGGGCGAGTATGGCTGCGTTTGGCAGACCACAGAACGTGCCAACGCCTTCCGTAGGTACTACCTGGAGTTCTTCTGTCGTGCAGGCTATCTGGCCAACATCCCCATGTTCGTATGGGATAATAACGCGAAGAATTCCGGCAACGAGGCCAATGGCTACATCGACCACGCCACAGGCGCATGGGTGAACGACAGCGAGACCATGGTTCCCACCATGATCAAGGCCTGCACCAGCACCGACGATTCGTACTGGTTCGATACCATCTGGGCAAAGTCGCCTGCGGCTGAGTAAAGACAACACACCTACACGAGGAAAGGCAGACTTCTGCAAGTCTGCCTTTCTTGATAGAATGGGTAAAGCTATGAAGAAGAACATCATCAATTTTTTTTCTGCCGTTGCGCTGCTGCTCGTCATGGCGGGCTGCGGCAGCAAGAGCGAGACACGTGTCACCGAGTTTGAAACCGCCAAGGAGGCCGTCAGCAAGATGACCGCCGGCTGGAACCTCGGCAATTCGCTGGATGCCTTCAGCAGCGACATCGAGGCTGGCGCACCCATCGAGCAGTACCAGTCCTGCTGGGGACAACCGTTAGCCAGCAAGCAGCTGATGAAGCTGTTTGCCGACAAGGGCTTCAACGCCATCCGCATTCCCGTCACATGGTGGCAGCATCAGGACAGCGACGGCAACGTCGACTCGCTGTGGATGAACCGCGTGGAGGAAGTGGTCAACTACGTGCTCGACAACGGCATGTACTGCATCCTCAACGTACACCACGACACGGGTGCCGCCGTCGAGGCATGGATCAAGGCCGACAGCACCAGCTACGCCACCGGCAACGCGCGCTTCAAGGAGCTGTGGACGCAGATAGCCAACCACTTCCGCGACTATGGTCAGGAGCTGCTCTTCGAGGGCTACAACGAGATGCTGACGGGCAGCAACCCCAATGCTGAGTGGAGCCAGCCCAAGGACCTGGGAAACCTGCAGTACATCAACCTCTTCGCACAGGACTTCGTCGATGCCGTGCGTGCCACGGGTGGCAAAAACACCTACCGCAACCTGATTGTCAACACCTACTCCGGCTCGCACACGCCAAACACACTGGGACGGCTGGTCATCCCGACTGACCCCTGCGGCAACCAAAGCCACCTGGCCGTCGAGGTACACAGCTACGACCCGTGGGACTGGGTAAACACCTACGACATGCATTGGACCAAGGAGTGCTCTGATGAGGTAGAGCGGCTGTTCGCCGACTTGGACAAGCACTTCATCTCGAAGGGCTACCCCGTCATCATCGGCGAGTACGGCTCGAACGGTGACAAAGAGAAGACTATCAACGGCCGATGCACCCCTGAGCAGCAGGCCGAGGCCGGCCGCCAGGCTGCCGACATCACCCGCCTCTGCAAGAAGCGCGGTGCCGCTGCCTTCTACTGGATGGGCCTCGTCGACAACACCGACCGCTCGGAGGCTTCGCTCAAATGGAGCATGGAGCAGGTGGCCGACTCCATCGTCAACAACGCGAAATAAACAACAGATTAACACATGAGTAACAAAATATCGGTTATAGGTTATTGGCTGTTGGCTATTGGCTTCATGGCCGCCTGTGGCCACAACCCGCAGAAAGCCGACGACCCGCTGGCTGACAGCGGACGGACGCAGCGCACGGAGAACCTGCTGACAAAACTGAAGGCGCTGGGCGACAGCACCGTCTATATGTTCGGACAGCACGACGCCACCGTCTATGGCATCGGCTGGGAGGCCGACTACGCCAATGACTCCACCATCCATGAGCGCAGCGACGTGAAGAGTATCTGCAACGACCATCCCGCCGTGCTGAGTTTCGACCTCGGACACATCGAGCTGGGCGACGAGCGCAACCTCGACGGTGTGCCGTTCAGCCGCATCCGTCAGGAGGCCATCGCCCACTACGACCGTGGCGGCATGGTGACACTCAGCTGGCACCTCAACAACCCGCTAAGCGGCGGCTCCGCGTGGGTGGCCGACTCGCTGAAGGATGTCGAGTCCAAGACGGTGGCCGCCGTCTTGGACGGTGGCGAGAAGCATGAGCTGTTCCTGCAGTGGCTCGACCGCGTGGCCGAATTCCTCAACTCGCTGGAGACGCCCTACGGTGTCAAGGTGCCTGTGCTGTTCCGTCCGTGGCACGAACACACTGGCTCGTGGTTCTGGTGGGGACAGGCACACTGTACAGCCGAGCAATACAAGGCACTATGGCAGCTGACGGCCGACCGCATGAAGGAGCGCGGCGTCACCAACGTGCTGTACGCCTACTCGCCCGGCACGGAAGCCGATGGCGACGAGACGAAGTATGTGGAACGCTATCCCGGCGACGACATCATCGACCTCATGGGACTCGACAGCTACTGCTTTGCGCCCGATGCCGACACCACCCAGATAGCCCGCTACGCCGAGTCGCTCGACAAGAACCTGCGGATGGTGTGCAGCGTGGCCAAGCAGCACGGCAAGGCAGCGGCACTGACAGAGACTGGCTACGAGTGCATCAAGACTGACAACTGGTGGACGCATACGTTGGCTCCCGTGCTGGAGCGTCACCCCATCAGCTACGTGCTGGTGTGGCGCAACGCCCACAACCGTCCCAACCACTACTTCGCACCCTTCCCCGGCCAGCAGTCCACGTCCGACTTCATCCGTTTCTACAACGCTCGCCAGACGTTGTTCCTCGGCGATGTCAGCGGACTGTACTTGCCGTCTGCCAGTTCCCAGTGACCAATTTTCGGAATAGCCAAGATAAAAGGACAGCCATGTCCCCCTTACAGCCTCACGCCGAGTGAGAAGCGGACGTAGCCGTCGGTGAGGGTGACCTTGTTGCCGTCCTTTTTGTAGGAGAAGCGGTTGAGCTGGCCCTGAATGCCCACGAACAGGTTCTTCCAGTTGTACGCGATGCCGAAGCGCAGGTCAATGTTGAAGCGCACTTTTCCGTACTCTGTCTCTGCTTCGATCGGCCAGGTTTCGACGTTGTCGAGCCACTCTTCGTCTTCTCCAAGGTCAAAGGGCTTGTGTTTCTTCCCGTTGGCCCAGGTGCGCGTCTGCGGATTCCATTCTCCGTAGTCGTCCACTTGTCCTTCTTCGACAAGGGACAGGTCGTAGTTGCAGTCGTACTTGTACACCTTCACCCTGTTGTAGAGGCTGAGGGTGGGCATGGCCATGAGGTTGACGACCAGCCCGCGCAGCGGTACGAAGTTGAAGCCGTAGCCGACACCGATGCTGGCCTGGTGAAGCTTGATGCGTCCGATGTTGTTGTTGTAGAGCATGACGCCGGCATTGCCTTGTTGCGACATGTCGAGGGACGACTGGTACCATGTGGCTCCCATGAGGAGGGAACCTGCCGACCGTCGCTGGATGACCGACTGGTTGTAGGCGGCAGCCTGCGAGTAGCGCCGTCCGTTGAACACAAAGTATCCGTTGACATAGACAGAGCGAATCCATACGGGATTGTATGTGTTTACTTCCTCTTCTTCTTTGAAGGCGACTTTCCCGTTTTTGTACTCTGTCCAGTTTAGGCTTGCCTCGTCTATGCTGAATCGTCTCAGCTGGAAGTTGATGCCGTATTTCGCACCTGTACTGCCGAACGAGAAATAGCGTCCGGCATTCTTGGTGAGTGCCTTGGAGAATCCTATTCCCGTTCCTCGGTAGCCTACCCAGAGTCCGATGGATGAAGCCATGCGGGGCGAGAAGTTCAGCTTCCAGTCTGTGCGTGCGTTGATGGCGGGAAATTCGATGTCGTTATTATGGATTACGTCGATGTCGCTTAGCTTGGAGCGGACGATGACCCTCCACGGCTTTTCCGGAATCTCGATGTAGTGGTGGTCCACCTTGCGCCTGGCCGCAGAGTCCAGGTAGGCTCCCAGCCACAGGAGCCGTTCCTTCAGGGTAAGCGTACCCCGTTTTGGCTCTGCTACGGCTGTTGAGTCCTGCTCCTGTGCTGTGGCATTCAGCGAGAAGAGCAGCCAGCATAATATGATAAGTCTTGCCATATCGGGTTACAAAGTTAGCAATAGTTTTTGTATCTGCAAAGAAAAACCATCTTTTTTGCTTTTTCTTTCCCAAAAGTGTTGAGTGATTTGCTAAAAAATTAGTACCTTTGCAGTGGCATAGACATCAGCCAGTCTGAGTTAAAGAATAGTATTCCAGTTGTGATTTGCTAAAAAATTAGTACCTTTGCAGTGGCATAGACATCATCTCTTCACCTCTTCCGAGGTCTTCTCGCGTTGTGATTTGCTAAAAAATTAGTACCTTTGCAGTGGCATAGACATCAACAACATAGCACATATCTGGCATACCATCGTTGTGATTTGCTAAAAAATTAGTACCTTTGCAGTGGCATAGACATCAATATTTAGGGATGAGATTCAGTTTAATGCGTTGTGATTTGCTAAAAAATTAGTACCTTTACAGTGGCATAGACATCA